>ENA-OSEO01005926-OSEO01005926.1-sediment-metagenome-genome-assembly--contig:-NODE-5926-length-11346-cov-5.863608_pt1 | contig 11346 bp, 13 predicted proteins | sample MGYA00237883_ERZ534232 | MGnify/ENA metagenome assembly ERZ534232
GCCGGTTCGGAGTTTTTTTCAGTTTCCTCCGGCAGTTTGTCCCGCAGCACTTCCGCACACAGAAGTTCCACAAACCGGTCAACACCGAAGGCTTTACTTATGGCAAGCTCAGATCCAGTCCTTATCTGCCGGGTGGTTATATTCCCATCTTCTTCCTCTTCATCAACCTCCATGTTTACGATTTCCGGTACGTGCTCCCGCAGGATCCTGCCTGTATCATGTTTGGTTCGGAAAACGGAGGTGGTTTTCTTTGCTTCCTCGTTGGAAGGCAATTTACCGGACCTTATCGTGGCCACCTCTGCCTTGCTGTAATCCTTGGCGATCTCTGTCATGGACAATTCGTTTTTTGTTTCTGCATCCGGCCGGATAATTTTTGCCTTGAGTCTTTTGCTTTCCGGCTGCTTGAGATTGTCATCAAGATCCGGTGTAAACCAGTAGCTATTCTTCGCTCGGAACTTCATCTGCAGCCCCCCGTTTTACTGATTTAGGTTGAGCCTCCCGCGCGGGATCATATTCAACCACTGCCCGGACCGTAAGCTTCCCCTTATCGTTCCAGATCTTCTCCGATCTGACATTGTCCAGCCTTTTCCCGGCAGCAAAAAACTCAACCTTTAATGGATCCCTTGGATCTGGTTTTACTTCCAGGATCATGCGGTCACCTTCCTTCGATAAATAAAGGGCTTTTGTTTGCCGTCGACGGTGTAGTTGAAGGAAAACTCCTGGGCTCCGTCCATGGGTTTCTTTTTGGAAAGAGAATCAACTATTGATGGCTTGTACTCCCACACCTCGGTTTCACCCACCTCCGTGGTTTCCCTGCGGGATAGCACTATGTGGAAAATGTCAGACTGAATTGCCGTTTTTGTAATTGTACCATTCCCGGCGTCGTCGATGATCTCGGAGAAGTGATTCTCAAGCTTCTTCTGTTCCGCAGAGTCCACATCGTAGTAACCGGATATGGATCCGGACTTTTCGGTGGTCTTGCCGCTTACAAAACTTTTAACCTCATCCACCTGGACGGTATTGTCGAACTTTTCCTTGGACGAGGAGTCCTCATCGTCTCTGGCAAATCCGAGCTTTGTAATGGTCACAGACTTTACCTTGTCGCCTGACACCAGGGTTACCTTCGGCTTGTTGTAAAACCAGTACCCTACAGGTACACCCGCCGGGATACCGGAACCCTCGGTAGCCTTCCCTGTAACAAGATAAAAACCGACCGTTTCAAGCTCACCGGCAGCAACAATTTCCGTGCCGAATTCCGCTTCATAAATAAACCCTTCCTTTCCTCCGGGTCTCATTTCTCAAACCTCCTCTGCTGCATTATCAGCATGTAATTCTTCATCAAATACTTTTATATTGTACGATACTTCAAGGTCGTACTCTTCCAACCACAGAAAGGGGAACTTGGGATCCTCCTCCTCCACCTTACGGAATCCGCCGGGTCCTCTTTTTTTTAACGTAGCTACAGCCAATACTTTTTCATTCAGGGTTACCGGCAAGTTCCCATAAGTCAGCTTTGCAGTTGCCCGGGAAGCCGCAGCAACCTGGCTTAAGAAAAAGGAAGGGCCGGATCCGTAGGCCATCAGCTGACCAAGGGCAGTTACGGTTTCCCTGTTCTCCCCCTGTTCCTCAAAGCCGGTGATGCTTACATAGAATGTTGGTTCCTGCCTGGCTATGCCCAGGGGTTCCAGGATCGCCTTTATCCCGGTTGCTTCTGTATAGGCAACAAGGGCGCCTTGGAGTATGTCTACCTCATTCATTTTTCATTCTCCCTGTAACAAAATCCCGAAACATTCTGAAAAATATTTTCCGATCCGTTTTATCGATATAGAGGAAAGGCCGGGCGGGAATCTTTACTTCCTTTTTCAGGAAGAAAAGCACAAAAGGATCTCCTGCTTTTTTGCCTCCTCTTTTTCTTGCCATAACCGTCCGCCCCTGCCTCCAGATTGTATAGCCTTTACTTTTCATAGCGGATATGCAGCTCCCAGGGGTGGATCCGTAGGATCGCATCAGAGACCTTGTTTTTGCTCCGGCAGGGATATAAAGATAACTTTTCTTTGCCTTGATTGTTCCCCCCTCGTGCAGGATCCTGGCAGGCCCGTAGTTCGTTCCTACTTCTGCACTTCTGTTGTCCGACTTGCCGGTGATGGAGCCCATGAGGAGCCCTCGGTCTCTCAAGGTTTTATTCCCCTTCTTTACAGCCTGGGTGAGAGGAGCATTGGGAGGATTAATACCTCTATTGATTTTCCTGATTGTGGAGGATATCCCGTAATCCTTTGCCTGGTTGAAAAAGGGGGCAAGGTCTTTAGGGATCCTGAAGCCGCTGCCTTTCCTCTCGACCCTGATTTTCATTCAGAAGGAGTCCTTGTTGATCGGGGGTTTTATTATAGCCCCTGAGGCAGGACGGTTTGCCTGCGGGTCTCCTTTTGCTGAGTTCTGATTTGTGGCATCTATCCTGCTGCCATACTTGGCTTTGAGAAGCTCAAAGGCATCGTCCTTTTTATCCTCTGCTGCCTTCTCCATTTCCATGTAGGCGTAGAGTTCATATAGGGCGCGCTTTAAAATAATATCGTGGTCTACTGGATCCTGACTTTCATCAAAACCTGAATCTTTTATCTGGGCCAGTTTTGCACTGGCCCAGACTCTTGCTTTTTCAATTGCCCTGGCAGCAACAGAATCATCCCCTTCGGTAAGGTTGTCATAGGTATAGCTTTTTATATTGACCTTAAGCTCATCAATTGTTACCAGGGCCATAATTACTCCTTATGCAGGAAGGAACCGTCTCTTGCAGATTGCCTTTAAGACCGGCGCCGGAAGCGGCTTGCTCTGACTGATGATCTTGACACCGGAGGGATCGTCGGAGATCTTCGGCTTCGCATAGAAGGGCAATGGTGCAAGATTGGCGTCCATGTCGTCCAGGGCTGTATAGAAAAGGGTGTGGGGCGCGTTGAGATCCAGAGCCATTACAAACTTCGGATCCACATAGTAAGCACCGGAGGTTTCCCCGGGCAGGGTATAAGTCCAACCTGCGGGCATGATCTGATACTTGCCTGCCAGTAAGAGTCCTTCAGAATTCCACACCACCGGAGCGGTATTGGCGGAGGTCACAACGGTGATGATCCGGGCATATACATCGTCTCCGCAGAGATAGATTACCTTGCCGGTATAACCGTACTTCGCCAGCTCCCGGTGCATCTCTTCCAGATGCTTTATGATTGTGCCGATGTTGGCCGCGGATATGTCCTTGTCATCCAGACTCTGGATGTTTCCGCCGTAAGTGATGATGTAAGCCTCCAGAGATCCGTCGGCTCTTGCGAGCTTGTAGGACACGGATCCCCCGAGGGTTTGCCCGCACATGATCTCCGTGGCGTTCCTGGTATCTCTGCGCAGACCGTCGATCTTGTCCGCCACAAAGGCCTCTACATTGCTTTCCAGTCCCGTGGAGAGAATGTCATTGATCTCCGCTGCTGTGGCAAAATCATTGAGGCTTATCGGCTGCGGGTCCAGAAGCTGGATGTTCCCGGTCTGTCCTTCCACACTGTAGGAGGCGCCTCCCCGTCTTACCACCGGCATGGCGCCTGTGTCCTTGGTGATCTTCCCAAGGGGAATCAGAGCGGAGGGCCATTGCCGCCTCCGGGACTCCGGATACATCATGTCCATGATGGGGCTTTGCAGTTTCGGCAGATCCTTGAGGATCTGTGCAAAGGTACCCCGGCCGAAATACTTTTTTAAACTCGTAAAGGATTGTTCTAATGCCATTGCTTTACCTCGCTACTGTATGAAATGAATGCCCTTGCTTTTCAGCCGGGCCTTCACGCCCGCTGTTACGGCATCCTCTCCCAGATTGACCTCTTTGCTCACCACCGCGCCGAAGGTCAGTACAAGCCCGGAAGCATCCGCCCCTGCTACTGTATTGACCTTATCCAGGGCTATGCACTCTGGATCATCAACCAGGGATATTACCGGAGCGCCGGAGCTTTCCGCAGGAGCAGCGTCCAGGGTTACCGAAACATCTCCGGTATCGTAATGGACTGTACCGGATCCGTCCCCCTGCAGACCGCCTGTACCATCATCTGTGACCTCCTGGTCTCCATGGGTGATCACTACCGATCCCGGGCAGATGGGTTTCCCAGCGGCATAGGTGTATACCTTATTGGTGCCGTTGACCAGTCCGGTCATGTCCTCATCCTCGGTAACCAAGCACGGCACAAGGCTCCCGGAAACTTCTGTCATAATCCGTCCGGCAGAGATTACTCCCTTGTCTGCAGTAAAGAGCCTGCTTCCTGCAATGTGGGGAATTACCGGGTGGATAATCCTTTTCTGCTCCACCGTAATGGAGCCGACATTTATATTCATTCTCTCCTCCTCAAACCGTTATTCCCGGATGCCTAAACGCACCCTGTAAGACCGGACAGATCTTCTTTGCCCTTCCCTGCCTGCTCGGAAAAACTGAAAGCCTCATCCAGGGCGGGTTTCTTAAGGGATCGGAAAATATCCGTCAGGATCTCGATTGCCGGTCGGGCCTGTCTTGTGTTTCCCTTCTCATCGGAAAACTCTTTGACCTCCAAGTCGACCGCCTGGTCTCCGAAAGCCAGGACTTCTTCCAATAACGGAACAGGCACCTTTCCTTCCGCTGCTTTTTTAAGTTCCGCAAGCCGTCTTTTTTTGACCTCGGCCTCAACCGTCTGAAGCCTTGTCTGGGTATCCGAAAAGCTCTTTTCCTTTTCCGATACCTTTTCCCTAAGCGAGGCATTCTCTGCCTCAAGCTCTTCATTCTTTTTTTTGAGAGCTTCCAATTCTTCCGGGGTCACTTTAACCTCCTCTCTCTTGACATCAGAAAATACAAAGAAAAACTCATCCGGCTTCTCGTCCTCGGAAAACTCGACCTCAACCTTTTTGTTCATGGCCGCAAGAACCTTTAGATCCCGGATCTTTGGGGGAACTGCTCCGAGCAGGGCAAGATGACGAATGTAGAGTTTGTTGTCCCGGGCCCTCCTGGCCAGGGCTATGGACCAGCCGGTATAAAGCCCTTCCTCGAAGGCCTCTGCTGCAAGCTCATTGAACTCCACATCTCCCACGAGGGTTCCGTCCGTTCCATTGCCCTCCTCCACAAGTTCCACATTGAGAATCCTGCCGAACTGGGGCATGAAATCACTGTTACCCATGCTGTGTCCCAGGATAACGGGAGGCGGGTTTTCGAAGGTCTCTGCTGCTTCCTCCAGATCCTGCAGTGTCAAAGGTGTACCGGCAAGGCCGTGGATTCCTGTCCGAGCAAGCTCCATACGTTTGATGGTTTTATTCATTCTTTTGATATTATCAGGTCATGGATGCTGCTTATCAAAGCACTGAAAGAATCAGCCTGGAGGATTTCATCTCCAGGATCGAAAAGGGCCTTCTGTTCCCCCTTACAGATCGGGAGAGACTTGAAGCTGTCAGGCTTGCAAAGCTTTATACCGGGCGGATTGTGATAGAGCAATGGAAGAAATGGCGGGAAAGATCTGCCGCCGGTTTTCTTCTCTTCGGTAAAGAACTGCCAGATCTTCTCCGGCAGGAAGAGACAGAACGGCTTGAAAGGGAAAGGGAAGTTATCAGGGAAAATGCAACAAAAAAAGCAGGGCAGGAAAGACAGGACGTCTTTCCCGAGCTTGCCAATCCCTTTGAAGAGCTCTGGAGCAGATTGAAGGGAAAGCGTGATTCCACGTCGGGTTGGAACCCCCCCGTGGAACAGCACAGGCCTGCGCGATCCAGCGAGCTTAAAGGGTCTGAAAACAAAGTTAAGGAATGGATTCCCAAGGCAGGGTACATGGATCCGGAACAGGGTTGGTGTATCGGCGGGATGCCTGTATTTTAAAGGAGGTGCGCTATGAGTCGGGTGCAGCCGGATTTCCGGGAATCTCTGGCAGGAAACGACGGTTCTTTCTTGCAGGCAGAAAAAAACCACAAGCCCGGTGTTTTCCAGAGTCTGTCTAAAACAGAATGGTACCGACCTCGGATAGATCCAATGCCTTCCGATTTCTGGCTTTGTCTCAAACCCTGTCCTTCCTGCCGCTCCCGTACCTACAGCAACGGCATAAAACAGATCTGCCTTGTCTGTGGCTGGGGGTTTGAGCGACGGGGAGAAAAACGGATTTTTCAGTAGTAATTCAATCCGGCGCAGTTCCGCGGGAAAGGCAGGTCTCGAAAGTCCCGGAAAACAGGACTCTCTCTTTCGTCAGGCCGTTGATTCAACGCATTCAACACCAATACCGTATAAAGTGTTATTTGAGGGGTTGAGCCTTTTTAAGGGTCTTTTTTGAGGGGTTTAAAAACTTGACAAAACCGGGTCTGAAAAGTATATTTAGGAGGTAAGGAGGACGAGTCGCCCCCAAACACAGGAGAATTTATTCCTTTGCTTGGGGGCGAGCGAGGGCTGCCATGGCAGTCAACAAACGCCCTCAAAACCCCTCTGCTTGAAAAGGCAGAGGGCTTTTTTTATAGGCTCCAACCTTTTCTTATTATTTCATCCCTGAAAAACTTGTATTGTCTTCCTTTATAAAATAACCTCAGCTGCTTAAAAGAAGGATCCCGTCGGACCCGATCATGAACCGCTTTTTCCAGAATATTTTGATCTACGGGAACATTTATTTCAAGATAGACGTTAGGAGCTTGTTTGATAGCCTGCCGGATATTACGATCCAATGCAGTAAGGGTTCCCTCCTCTGGATTTTTAAATTCCCATAATTGTTCTTCCATTAGAGCATCAGGGCTTTTCAGGGTTTGACTTCTCGGCAGAAGTACTATCGTCTTCCCTTCATCCGCCAGGCGTTTTGCTATCCTCAGGTTCTCCTCCAATTCTTCAGCCCCATGTTGCGCCGACTGTTTAACCACCCCGCCTGTTTTTGATTTGTAAACCACAGAGGCCTCGGCAATATCTTTGGGATTCACCGTAAGCCTTACAGACTTGAGCCCCAGTTCCTTGGCGGTTTTTCTTATCTCCTTGAGAATCCCCATCTTATCCGCTCTGGCAGCCATGGATTCTGTCAGATCCCAGTACCGGTCGTTTACAATGGGACTCATGCCGAAACCCTTCTGAGGACTTGTAACATCCGACGGAAGCTCTGTGGGTTTTATCTCCCGGATCTCTGCCTCGGCTTTGTATATTCCTCTTATGGTTGACCGGCAGGAATAGTGCAGGGGCGGGATGTTCCTCTGCCAGCAGGGGTCATTGTAAGGCCTTATGATCCCGCTCCTGGGTTTGCATATGCTTTGGGTCTGTCTGGAATCTTCTATGCCTATGAACTCAAGAAACTCCGGAGGATTTTTAGCGAACTGGGCGAGCCTTCCCGCGTTATAGCAGGTCTGCATGTTTGTCCTGTAGACATTCTCCCAATACCAGGGCTTCTCCTCCCCGAGACCGGCAATCTTCAATAAATCTCCTCTCTGTGGATCCTTTAGAAAATCCGAAACAAAGTCGCCTTCTTCAAGATCCTTGAGGAGCCTTCCTCTTACCTTTTCAATGGAATCCAGTTGTGTCAGCCGACCGACGGTAAAAGCCCGGAACTTGAGTTTGTCCTCAAGATCGTTGAATTCATTTTTTGTCATGGGGATCCGGTTCTTCATGAACCTGGCTGCTTCCTCAAAGGAGAGTCCGCTTTCCGGCAGATAGTAAAGATCCGCAAAAGCCCTTGTATCTGCCGCGTGATCCAGGCCGAGGAGAAAAGACAGAAGAATAATCTGATAAGTAGAATCGATCAGGTTTTGTCTTCCCCACGGCTACGGGGGTGTTTCTCTGGCATTTACATAACTTCCGACATCCGATTGGAAGTGGTAAACTGAATTCCTATCACAATGGTAAACAGAAATCCCATTGAGACGGTAAATAAAATTCCCATTAAAATAAGCACCGAGAACAAAAAGCAGAAAACTTGACAAAACCGAGCCTGAAAAGTATATTTAGAATGTGAGGGGCGGTGAATCCCGGAGCGCAGGAACAGATATTCCTGTGTTGCGGGGTTCAAGCCGATTGTTTAATAATCCGTAAGAGCCTCCAAAAAGCCTTCCGCTTTTACACGGAGGGCTTTTTTTATAGCCTCCAGTTTTTTTTAAGAATATCTTCCCTGAAAAAATTGTATTTCTTACCCTTATAAAAAACAATCAGACTGCGCAAAGAAGGCTCCTGAGCTACTCTTCCAAGAATACCCCTTTCAAGATTTTCTTTTTCAACAGGTATATCAACATCAAGATAGATATTGTTAGCTTGAACAAGGCCATCCCTTATATTTCTCTCTATGGAAGCTTTTGTTCCGATTCTAGGATTTTTAAACTCCCATAGCTGATTCTCAATCAGTGCATCTGGGCTGACCAACCGATTATTCTGCGATAAAAGAATAACGGTCTTGCCTTCGTCAGCAATTCTTCTTGCTATCCTGAGATTTTTTTCCAATTCCTCAGCCCCATGTTGCGCCGACTGTTTAACCACCCCGCCTGTTTTGGATTTGTAAACCACTAAGGCTTCGGCAATATCCTTGGGAGTCACCGTAAGCCTTACAGACTTGAGCCCCAGCTCCTTGGCGGTTTTTCTTATCTCCTTAAGAATCCCCATATTATCCGCTCTGGCAGCCATGGATTCTGTCAGATCCCAGTACCGATTGTTTACAATGGGACTCATTCCGAAACACTTCTAAGGGCCTGTAGCATCTGTCGGAAGCTCTGTGGGTGTTATCTTCCGGATCTCTGCTATTATCCGAATGTAAGGAGTGGGGTATAACCACAAAAGAGCTCCTGCAAAGACATTAAACCATGTTCGCTTTACGGAGGGAATGTGGCATAATACACAGAGATATAGAAAAGAGATTTCAGTAGGATTTCAGACAATCTCTAGCATGAAACGACAGGTCTTTTTTATAGTTAGACAAAGACCACAAACCCAGTGTTTTTAGTAGTCTAGATAAAATGGAATGGTACAGGCTTCGGATAAATCCAAGGCCTTCAAATTACTGGCTCTACCTTAAAAATAGTCTCTCCTGCTGTTCTCGTACTTACGGTAAGGGTAGAAAACAAGTCTACAGCTAGGGGATAGGGAGTGGGGAGAGAAACGGATTTTTCGGTTATATTTTAATTAAGCTTATTGCCAGGGTAAATGCTGGTTTCGGAAGATCTTGTAAATAGGCTGTTTTTTCATTAAGCCGCTTCTTCAACAACAATACCGTATAGAGGTGTCATTCGAAGGTGACGTCCTTTTTCAAAAAACCTTTTTACAAAGGTCTTAAAATTGACAATTCTGAGCCTGAAAAGTATAATTACAGTGTGAAGAGGGCGACGACCCCAATCACGGGAGAACATGATCCTTTGCTTGGGGGCGAGCGAGGGCTGCCGTGGCAGTCAACAAACGCCCTCAATCCTCCTTTGCTTGAAAAGGCAAAGGAGTTTTTTTATTCTTTATCATAAAGTAGAATCTATTTATGGAAACCATATTTGATCACAATTTATCAGAGGAAGAAAGACTAAGTTTCTGGAGTGATTTCGTAAGCGTCAATTAATCCCACCCTGTTAAAAAAAAGAATGTTTCAGTTCTTTAGCAGTAACATTCCAGGGAAGCATAGACTGCCAATTCTCAACAGTTTCTGCAAGGGGTGCTTTTTTGAAAATATAGTGCAGGTATTCATAGGGATTTAAATTATTCGCTTTTGCTGTTTCAATAAGTGAGTATATTCCGCAGGAACTTTCAGCCCCTTTTTCAGAGCCCGCAAACAACCAGTTTTTTCTTCCAAGAACAAAGGGACGTATCGCATTTTCAGCTCTATTGTTATCTGGGGTTAAATGTTCACATTCCAGATATTTTATCAGTTTATCCCATTGACCTAAGGTATAAAAAACAGCTTTTCCAAGTGCGCTTGAAGGAAGAGCATCAGAGGATCTTTTTATGAGCCATTGATGAAACCTTTCAAGAACAGGCAGGATCTCTTCTTTTCTTTTTATGAGAAAATCATCCCTTTCAAGATCAAGGGTTCTTAACTTTTTTTCAATAGCATAGAGTTTTGTTATGTATTTAAGAGCTTCTTGTGCACTTCCGGCTTTCTTGCTTACCTTTGATGCTTCAAAGAACTTTCTCCTTGCATGGGCAAAACAGCCAACGTGAATAATATCTTTAAGATCCTTTAAGGCACAATCATATCCTTCATATCCGTCTGTCTGAAGGTACCCTTTATAACTTCCCAACAGCTCTTTTACATTCCCAGAGGCTCTTGTTTTCCTGTAGAAGTAAAGAAAAACAGGATTTTCAGGGGGACCTCCCCTTATAAGCCACATATAGGATTTTTTGGTATTCTCCCTTTCCGGCTCGTTTAATACCTGTACCGTTGTCTCATCCATCTGGATTAAGGGGCCTTTTAATACTTCACTGCTTAAAAGCCTTAAAAGAGGTTTTATTGTATCATGACATTTAACCTGCCAGTTGCTCATATCCTGTCTGCTTAAATGTATCCCTATCCTCTCAAAGCTTTTCTCCTGCCGGTAAAACGGCTGATGATCCACATATTTATTTACCAGTATGAAAGATAAAAGATCGGGTGTTGCTATTCCCTTAGGTATTATTGATACAGGAACCGGTGCTGTCCTTACCGCCTTATTATCCTCATCGCCGGAACCTTCACAATTACCGCAGGCATACTTGATTCTTACGGTTCTTTCTACCCACATCCTAGGCGGTATTACATGAAGCTTTTCACAGACTTCTTCACCTATCTTTACAAGAGTTTTTCCACAAGCGCACTTTTTCTCTTCATCACTTAAATCATGTATTACTTCTTCTCTCGGTATTTCAGGCGATATGGGCCTTCTTCCTGATTTCTTCCGCTCATACCCTTTTACATATATTTCTTTCCTTTCATCAGTACCCCCAGAAACAGTAATCCCGTTTTTATCCGCCTCATCCTCTTCAGGGGTAAACAGAAGAATCTGATCATTCTTGAACTCTTCACTTGCCTTGCAGTACTTCTTATATAACAACAGTTTATACTTTTCCTGGAGATCTTCATATTCCAATTCAAGTATTTTCAGTTGTTTTGATTTGTCTTCAAGATCTTTTATATACTCTCTTACAGAAGGGGTAAGTAGTTTTATTTCTTCCTTAAGCGCCTGCATGGATAAATTCTATCAGAAGGCATAAAAAATTAATACCCCTTTTTAGCAGATTTTTTTATAATTTAGTCTCTCGTGGGCCTTAAAAAAATCTATTCCTGAAAGAAGCATCTTAAGCTCTCCATACGCTAACTTTAATGCCTCTCCTTTACTCCTAGGCCATGGATAGCGGTGCTTTTCAAGCCGCTTCTGCCACAGGCAAAACCCGTTTCTGTCCCAGTATAATGCTTT
>ENA-OSEO01005928-OSEO01005928.1-sediment-metagenome-genome-assembly--contig:-NODE-5928-length-11344-cov-2.023786_pt1 | contig 11344 bp, 17 predicted proteins | sample MGYA00237883_ERZ534232 | MGnify/ENA metagenome assembly ERZ534232
AGATACCTGGTATCCCTCCTGGGTGAGCATGATCTCCAGGAACTCCCGCATACTCTTTTCGTCGTCAACGACTAGGATGCTCTGTCCGTCGATCCCAGACAATCCTTCCTCCAACCATGGTCAGTACGGTTTTGCCCGTCATTTTCATACCGACGAACGGTGTGTTCTTGCTCTTCGAGAGGATATCTTTCTCTGACAGCACATACTCGCATTCCGGATCTATGATCACAAGGTCCGCCTCGGACCCTTCGGCCACCCCCCCCCCGGGGACCCCCAGGACCGAAGCGCCAGCCGTGGTGAGCTTTCCGACGGCATCGGGAAGAGACAGGGTGCCTTCTCTGACAAGCTGTAAGGTAAGAGGTAGGGCCGTCTCAAGTCCGATCATTCCAAAAGCCGCCTTATCGAACTCCAGGTCTTTCTCCAGGGTGCTGTGGGGCGCATGATCCGTGGCGATCGCATCGAGGACCCCATCGGCCAACCCCTTCTTGATGGCCGCCACATCCTCGGCCGCCCTCAGAGGCGGGTTCATCTTCGCGCGGGTGTCATAGCCGATGACCGCCGTGTGATCGAGGCTGAAATAATGGGGCGCGGTTTCCGCCGTCACCGGCAGCCCTTCTTCCTTGGCCCTTCGCACCAGCGCCACCGATTCTGACGTGCTCACATGGGCGATGTGGACAGGGCACCGAGTGAGCCTTGCCAGTGCTATTTCTCTATAAACCATCACTGCTTCGCTTGCAGCCGGGATGCCCCGAAGGCCGATGGCCGTCGAGACAGATCCTTCGTGCATGACGCCCCCGTCTGACAGATGGGTGTCTTCGCAGTGGGAGATGACCGTCAATCCATGGTGTCGTGCATATTCCAGGGCCCTTCTCATGACCTGGGTGTTGGTGACGGGATGACCGTCGTCTGATACCCCTACGGCACCCGCTCGGCGCAGGTCGCCGAACTCGGTCAGGACCTCTCCTTTTTGGCCCATGGTAATCGCCGCAATGGGATACACCCTGGCGAATCCGGCCTTTCTGGCCTGCTCCAGAATGAACTCCGTGACCGAACGGCAATCGTTGGGAGGGAGGGTATTGGGCATGCATGCCACGGCGGTGAAGCCACCTGCCGCCGCCGCCCTGGTTCCGGACCAAACGGTTTCCTTGTACTCATGTCCGGGTTCCCGGAGGTGAACGTGAATGTCTATGAATCCCGGCGCGACCAACCACCCAGAGGCATCCACCAATTCCAGACCCGGCCCGTTCTCCTTGAAAGCCCCCCAGGGCAGGATTCGCTCGATTCGCCCTCGGTCGATAATTAGATCGGCGTTTTCAACCCTCCTCTTAACAGGATCAACCACTCTTGCGCCTTTAACCCACGTTGTCACTTCCGCCACCCCCGATCAAAAGATAGAGTAACGCCATACGCACGGCAACCCCGTTTTCCACCTGGTCAAGAATCACCGATCGAGGTCCGTCTGCCAATTCCGGACTGAGTTCCACCCCTCGATTCACCGGACCAGGGTGCATGATAATGGCGTCGGATTCAGCCGCCTCCATGAGGTCGGAGTTGAGTCCGAAAAAAGACGCATACTCCCTGAGCCCCGGGAATAGAACGTCGCTCTGCCTTTCCAGCTGAATCCGAAGCGCCATGACGACATCCTTGTCACGTATCGCCTCGGAAGGGGCGTAAACCACATTCACCCCCAGTTGCTCAATGCCCGGCGGGATCATGGTGGGAGGACCGGAAACCGTCACGTGAGCACCCAGCTTGATCAGCCCGATAATATTGGAACGGGCTACCCGGCTGTGCGAAATATCCCCGATGATCGCTACCTTCAGGCCCTTGATCTGTCCCTTCTTCTCTCTCATGGTAAAAAGATCGAGCAGAGCCTGCGAAGGGTGCTCATTGATACCGTCCCCCGCGTTGATAACGCGCGCTTTCACGTGCCTTGCCAGGAGGTGGGGGGCGCCGGTGGATGAATGCCTCAAAACGATGATGTCGGGGTTCATGGCCTGGAGATTCCTGGCGGTGTCGATCAGTGTCTCCCCTTTGACCATGCTGCTCCCCGATGCAGACAGGCTCAACGTGTCGGCGCTCAGCCGCTTGGCGGCGACCTCGAAAGAAGTCCGCGTCCTCGTGCTCGGTTCATAGAAAAAGTGGATGACACTCTTTCCTCTGAGCGTCGGCACCTTCTTGATGTCACGTGTCGAGATCTCTTTGAGCGACTCTGCCGTGTCGAGAATCAGGCCGATTTCCTCGGCAGACAGTTGCCGCATGCTAAGCAGATCCTTGTGTGGAAATCCCTTCAATTGCGTCTCCTTCAAAAAAAACCTCCTTGCTGGCTAACCAGCAAGGAGGTTTTGATTATTCGTGCAAGATACAAGCATCTCAAAACCCAGGAAAGGGGTTAGGTCTTTTCGGCACCCTCCGCTTTTGTCTCAACACGCTTGCCCTTCTCTGTTTTAGAAGCGGCCTTCTTCTTTCGAGCAGCCTTTTTATCCTTCTGCTTTTCAGGTTTGCCGGCACCCTCAACCGCTAGCAATTGAACCACCGACACCGGCGCGCCGTCTCCTTTACGTATCCCCTTCTTGACAATTCGGACGTACCCGCCCTGCCGATCCGTGTAGCGCTCTTTGAGCTCATCAAAAAGCCTGTGGACCACACCCTTTTCGGTCAGGTAAGCGAGGGCCTGCCGTCTTGCATGCAGATCCCCTCGTTTTGCCAAAGTCATGACTTTTTCGGCAACGGGCCTCAGTTGTCTTGCCTTGCTGTCCGTGGTCTCGATCTGTTCGTGTTTGAACAGCGCGGTGGTCAGATTCCTGAGCAAGGCCCTTCGGTGGCTCGTGTTTCGTCCCAGCTGCTTCCCCGCCTTTCTGTGCCTCATTGGTCCTCATCCTTCCTGTCTTCATCATCATCCGGCGTTTCCACAGTATCCTCAGCTTCCTCCAACGGTCTGACAGGAGGAAAGTTGTCGAGCTTCATGCCCAGATGGAGTCCCATGGATTCCAAAATGACCTTGATCTCATTCAGAGACTTCCTTCCGAAGTTCTTGGTCTTGAGCATTTCCGCCTCGGTCCTCTGAACCAGTTCACCGATAAGCGTGATTTTTGCGTTCTTTAAGCAGTTGGCCGACCGTACCGAAAGCTCAAGCTCCGAGACGGGTCTGAACAAATTTTCGTTGAGTCTTTCTTCTTCCGCATCCCCCTCTTCCTCAAAGGGCTCGACGCCTTCGTCGAAGTTGATAAACGGCGCCATTTGCTCCTTGAGGATCTTGGCGGCACAGGCGACTGCATCCTCGGGCAGGATGCTCCCATCGGTCCAGATCTCCAAAGTGAGCTTGTCATAATCCGTAATCTGGCCTACCCTGGCATTGGTCACCACATAATTGACCTTCCTGATAGGGGAAAAAATGGCATCGATGGGAATGACCCCAATCCGGGTATCCTTATCCTTTTCCGGCTCTGCCGGCACGTACCCCTTTCCCATCCGCACAACCATCTCGACGTTGAGCTTCGCCTCCTTGTTGAGCGTCGCAAGATGCTTTTCAGGATTCAGGATTTCGACCAGACCATGGCCTTCGATATCCCGGGCCACGACTTCTCCTTCACCTTCGCGCGACAAATGGATCACCGCATCTTCGACATTCTTCATTTTGAACTTGACTTCTTTTAAGTTCAAAATGATGTCGGCCACGTCTTCAACCACACCCGGTATGGTAGAAAACTCGTGGAGGACCCCGTCGAACTTCACAGAGACGACCGCCGCCCCTTGCAACGAGGACAGCAAAATCCGTCTCAGAGAATTCCCGATCGTAATGCCGAACCCACGCTCAAGGGGTTCGCACGCAAACTTCCCATAATCATTGGTATGGGAGTCCTGATCAATCTCTATACGCCTGGGTTTGATCAGTTCCCTCCAGTTCTTGCTTCTTAAATCCACCAACTGGAGCCTCCGTACTCATTTCCTTAGAGTTCATGAAAAGCCCATCAACAGACCGGTTGTCTTGTCTGTGATCAGGGGCTCTCTTTGTTGTCCCCCACCCATAGACGCCAAGCCAAACCGTTTAGGGCCCCAGCCCCACCCCAACTTACTTGGAATAGAACTCCACGATGAGCTGTTCCTGGATGGGCATGGTGATCTCCTCGCGCTTGGGAAGCGCCTTGAAGACCCCTCGGTATTTATCCTTCTCGAGGTCGATCCAGTTTGGCACCCCTCTCCGGATCACCGTCTCCATCGCCTCAAGGATCGGAACCACTTTCTGGCTCTTCTCTTTGACCTCCACCCTATCGCCAGGCTTAACCAGGTAAGATGGGATATTCACCTTTTTGCCGTTCACCAGGAAATGGCTGTGTCTCACCAACTGTCTCCCCTGGTGGCGTGAAGAGGCAAATCCCATTCTGTAAACCACATTGTCCAGGCGCGATTCAAGCAGGGCAAGCAAATTGGTGCCCGTGACGCCTTTCATTTGGTCGGCGCGGGCGTAGTAACTCCGAAACTGATTCTCCAATATGCCATATATCCGTCTGACCTTCTGCTTCTCCCTCAGTTGGATCTTGTAGTCAGACACCTTGCCGCCCCGTCTCTGGCCGTGCATACCCGGAGCGTAAGCCCTTCTCTCAAAGGCACACTTGTCACTGTAACACCTGTCTCCCTTCAAGAAGAGCTTCATGTTTTCCCTGCGGCAGAGCCTGCAGGAAGAGTCAGTGTATCTGGCCAATATAGCCTCCCTGTATATCTACTAACCTTATTCGTCAGCGCCTTGTCGTTGCTCGTCGCCACCGCCCTGCGCGACTGAAAAGTAGTCAAGGCTCACGCCTACTCACGGAACCATGAAAAAAGGTCCCATCACACTCTTCTTCGCTTTGGAGGACGGCATCCGTTATGCGGAATGGGTGTCACGTCCCTTATGGCGCTAACGTTGAACCCGTCGACTTGCAACGCACGCAGCGCGGCCTCCCTGCCCATGCCGGGGCCCTTCACCCTTACCTCCGCTGTTCTCATCCCCTGTTCCATAGCCTTCTTAACCGCGTCCTGTGCAGCGAGCTGTGCCGCAAAAGGCGTGCTCTTGCGGGACCCCTTGAAACCCAGGCGGCCAGCGCTCGACTGCGCGATCACGTTGCCGGACCCATCGGTGACAGTGACAATCGTGTTGTTGAATGTGGACTGGATGTGGACGACGCCCGTTGGGACGTTCTTCTTTTCCTTCTTGCCTTTTGTTCTCGCTCTTGCGGCCTTTGCCATGCTGCGTCCCTAACTCCCTATTTCTTTTTCTTGCCCATCACGGCCCGCCTGGGCCCCTTCCTGGTTCGGGCGTTTGTGTGAGTCCTCTGGCCTCTGACGGGTAAGCCCTTTCTGTGCCTGAAACCACGGTATGCGCCTGCTTCCATGAGCCGTTTGATATTCATGGAGACATCCCGCCGAAGATCTCCCTCCACCTTGTGGGTCTCGTCAATGATCTTTCTGATCCGGTTCACCTCTTCGGGCGAAAGATCATCGGACTTCGTGTTCCAGTCGATTCCCGCTTCGCTGAGGATCTTCTGCGACGTACTCCTCCCGATGCCGTAAATGTACGTCAGCGCGATCTCGATCCGCTTGGCTCTCGGTAAGTCAACTCCTGCAATTCTTGCCAACGCTCGACTCCTTTTCCCTTAGATCGTCAACCATTCCACGTCAGCGGCCGCGAAACCGCTATCCCTGCCGCTGCTTGTGCCGGGGGTTCTCGCAGATCACACGCGTGATGCCTTTTCGTCTGATGATCTTGCAGTGATTGCATATTCGTTTTACTGATGACCTCACCTTCATGACGCAATGCCTCCAACGCTCAAAAAACGCTATTTCTGGCCTCGGAAAACAATCCTACCACGCTTCAGGTCGTATGGAGACAGCTCCACGATGACCTTGTCACCGGGAAGGATTTTGATAAAATGCATCCTCATTTTCCCGGAAATATGGGCGAGTATTCTATGGCCGTTTTTCAATTCCACTCTGAACATGGCGTTTGGCAGTGTTTCAACCACAACACCCTCTACTTCAATCGCGTCCTCTTTGGCCATGCATGCTCCTTAACCGAAACCTAATCCCTCATCGCTCCCTTTTCCGGCCACTTCTCCCCCGCCTCGAAATCAACACAGCGCACCGACTACCTCACCCTGCCGAAACCTTTCTTCATAAACCCTTCGTAATGGCGGGTCAGCATGTGGGATTCTATCTGGTTTGTGGTATCCATGGCCACGCCCACTACTATAAGTAGCGCCGTTCCTCCAAAATAAAAGGGCATATTCAGTTGGTAAATTAGAATCTGCGGCAGGATACAAATCGCTGAGACGTAAATGGCACCAGCGAAGGTGATCCGCGTCAGGACCCGATCAATATAGTCTGCCGTGTTCTTGCCCGGCCGGATGCCCGGGATAAAACCGCCGTATCTTTTCATGTTTTCCGCCACATCGACCGGGTTGAAGTGAACAGCCGTGTAGAAGTAGCAGAAGAAAAAGATGAATGCCACGAAAATCAGGCTATAAACGATATGCCCGGGCGCGAGGAAATTCACCGCGTGTTGGAGCCATGGCATTTCCTTCACATTCAGGAAATTGGCGATGGTAGCCGGGAACATGATAATCGATGACGCAAAAATCGGCGGGATGACACCGGCCGTGTTGACCTTGAGAGGCAAATGCGTGCTCTGCCCGCCATACATGCGCCGGCCGACCACCCGTTTGGCATATTGGACGGGGATTCTACGCTGTCCCCGCTCGACAAACACAATGAGCCCGATCACGACAATCATAAGGGCAACGATCAGCACCATGAAAAATGGCGTGATCTCCCCTGTCCCCATGAGGCGAAACGTGTTGGCCACCGCCACGGGGAACCCGGCCACGATACCCGCAAAGATGATCAACGAGATGCCGTTTCCAATTCCTCGCTCCGTGATCTGTTCCCCAAGCCACATGAGAAACGCCGTGCCGGCCGTCAAAGTGATGACCGTCAGCAGCCGGAATCCCCAACCTCCAGAAGGAACGATCATCGCTCCGCCGGGGCTGCTCATCTGCTCAAGCCCCACCGCAATACCAAAGCCCTGGACCATGCTGAGGACAACGGTGCCATATCGGGTGAATTGAATAATCTTTTTGCGCCCCTGCTCCCCTTCTTTCTTGAGCTTTTCAAGATAGGGGATCACGACGGTCAACAGCCCAAGGATAATGGATGCGCTGATATAGGGCATGATGCCCAGGGCCATGACCGACATCTGGCTTAACGCACCACCGGAAAACATGTCAAAGAGCCCGAATAGGGTCCCCTGCCTGGCGCCGAAAAAGGCTGCCAGGGCAGCGCCGTCGATTCCCGGGGTCGGAATGTGACACCCGAGACGATAGACGGCGAGCATCAGCAGGGTGAAGAGAATCCTCCTCTTGAGCTCAGGAATCTTAGGAATGTTCTGAAGACCACTGATCAATGCCGTTTATCTCCTTCAGGAACCAAGTGGTTCCAAGGTTTAGAGAATTTCAACCTGTCCTCCAGCCTTCTCGATTTTCTCGCGTGCGCCGCGGCTGGCCTTCTGGACCTTCACCACCAAAGGCTGTAATATCTCACCTTTTCCGAGAAGCTTGACCCCGTCCATCACTTTGCCAACGAGGCCTGCCTGCGAAAGGGCCGCCACGTCAAGACTTGAGTTGGCGGCGAATTCAGATAGATCCCCCACATTCACGACCGCATATTGTTTTTTGAAAAGGTTTCGGAATCCCCGCTTGGGTAGTCTCCGATGGAGGGGCATCTGGCCTCCCTCAAACCCGCGGCCGGGGTGTCCTCCGGACCTTGCCTTCTGGCCCTTGTTTCCACGGCATGATGTTCCTCCATGCCCGGAACCAGGTCCCCTGCCGATCCTTTTTGCTTTCTTTTTAGAACCCTCAGCGGGCTTTAGATCATGGATTCTCATCGTCCCTTTACCGAACCTAATTTAGTCGATTCTGACCGCAAAGAGGACCTTTTCAATCATTCCTCTTATCGCAGGCGTATTCTTTACCTCCACGGTCTTATTCATTCTAGTCAGACCCAAGCCCTTAAGCGTTTCCCTAATCCGCTTGGTCCTTCCGTTTCCACTTCTCACAAGGGTTACTTTGATCGTATCTTCCATGGTCAATCCCCAGGTGCGTTAACCTTTCAACCGATGATTTCCTCAACGGTCTTCCCCCGACGGCGTGCAATTTCTTCCGGACTGCGCAGGGCGCGCAGGCCGCTGACCGTGGCCCTGACGAGGTTGTGAGGGTTGTGAGACCCGAGGCACTTTGTCAGGATGTTCTGTACTCCCGCTGCCTCCAGAACCGCACGGACCGCCCCTCCGGCAATCAATCCGGTCCCCGGTCCAGCTGGTCTCAGGATCACCCGGCCGGCCCCCCACCGCCCTATGATTTCGTGCGGAATGGTCCCCCCGTGCAAAGGAACCTTAGAGAGAGCCTTCTTTGCCTTCTCAACCCCTTTTCGGATCGCTTCGGGCACCTCATTGGCCTTGCCCAGGCCGCTGCCGACTTTCCCATTTCCGTCTCCCACAATGACAATGGCACTAAAGCTGAAGCGCCGACCACCCTTGACGACTTTGGCGACCCGGTTGATATAGACCACCTTCTCAATGAGCTGGCCTTGATCGTCCTGTTTGCCCAACGAACGCTCCTCCCTAGAATTCAAGACCGCCCTCCCTTGCCGCATCCGAAAGCGCCTTCACGCGGCCGTGATACAGGAACCCGTTTCTGTCGAAAACCACCTGTTTGATGCCTTTGCTGATCGCCCTCTGCGCGATGGCGGTTCCTACCATGGCAGCCCCTTCCTTGTTTCCACCCTTGCTTCCTATCTGTTCGCGAAGATCTTTCGAAAGGGACGATACCTCGACCAGGGTTCTGGCCGATTGGTCATCGATGATTTGTACATACATGTGCTTGACGCTCCTAAACACACAAAGCCTGGGTCTTTCCGGCTTACCCCTGATCTTCCGCCGGACCCTTTTTTGCCTACGCTCGCGTGCCTCTCTTCTATTTGCTGTTCCCATAACCGCAACCCCTTACTTCTTGCCCGCCTTGCCTGCCTTCCTGCGGATAAATTCCTCAGCGTATTTGATTCCCTTGCCCTTGTAGGGCTCGGGGCGCTTAATGCCTCGCAACCTAGAGGCGGTCAGCCCCAAGAGCTCCCTGTCGATCCCCGACAAGGAAATGCGGGTCTTTTCGATTTTTGCATCGATTCCCTCTGGCAAAGGAAAGTTCACAGGATGAGAATATCCCACATTGAGCACAGCGCTCTTGCCACTGAGATCGGCCTTGAATCCCACACCCACGATTTCCAGAACCCTTTCAAAGCCTTTGGTCACACCCGTCACCATGTTGGCGATCAAGGCCCTGTGCAGTCCGTGAAGCGACCTCAGGTCCTTGCTCGTCCCGTCAATCGTCACCGTGATCTCTTGATCCTGGACTTGAACATTCACCTTTGGGTGGATGCTTCTCGAAAGGACCCCCTTCGGTCCCTTCACCGTGATCGTTCGGCCTTCAAGCTTCACTTCGACGCCCTTTGCAATCGCTATAGGCTTTTTACCAACTCGTGACATCCAGAACCTCCCCACTGACACGCCTCTACGGCGAAAACCGGCCCCTACGCCTGGTTACGCCTTTCTCACCAGATCCGGCAGAGGATTTCACCCCCAACGCGCATCCTTCGCGCATCCCGGTCCGACATGATCCCCCTGGAGGTCGTGAGGATGTTGACACCGTATTGATTAAGGACCCCGGGAATCTCGTCAAATCCAGAATAAATCCGTCGACTTGGTTTACTGACCCTTTCAATGCCCGCGATCACCGGAAGCTTCTGCTCATCATACTTCAAGAAGACCCTCAGGACGCCCTGCCGTGAGTCGGGGATGATTTTGAAATTCCTAATGTAGCCCTCTGATTTGAGGATCTTGGCGATATTTGCCTTCATTTTGGAATTTGGGATGTCAACGGACTCATGTGACGCCTTAAGTGCATTTCTGATGCGGGTCAGCATGTCCGCTATAGGATCAGTCATGGTCATTTGTCACGCTCCTTATATGACCCCTTGAAAAATCTCCGGGATCCGGTACTCACCAGCTCGATTTGACGACACCAGGGATCTCACCCATTGACGCCATGGACCGGAAGCAGATTCGGCATATTCCAAATTTTCTCAGGAAGGCCCGACTCCGGCCACAAATGGGACATCGGTTGTAGCGGCGAGCGGAGAACTTCTGCTTCCGTTTGGCCTTTGCGATCAGCGATTTTTTTGCCAAAATGACCCCCTTTTTCAGCTTCGGAAAGGCATCCCCAAAAGTTTGAGCAAATATCGGCCTTCCTCGTCCGTCTTGGCCGTCGTGATAATCGAGACGTTCAATCCTTTGATCTTCTCGATCTTGTCATAATCAATTTCGGGGAAAATGATGTGTTCTTTTATACCGACGGTGCAGTTGCCTCGTCCGTCAAATATCTTGTCGGACAATCCTCTGAAGTCTCGAACACGAGGCAGTGCCACGTTAAAAAGCTTATCCATGAAGTGATACATCTTCTCTCGTCTCAGGCTCACCATGCAGCCAATGGGCATGCCCTGCCGGAGCTTGAATCCGGCGATAGAACGTTTCGCCTTGGTGATGACGGCCTTTTGGCCGGCGATCAGTGTGAGCTCTTCGGCGCCGGCGTCAAGGATCTTGATGTTCTGCATCGCTTCGCCCAATCCCATGTTCAGGACCACTTTCACCAATGCCGGGACGGCCATAAAATTTTTGTACCCGAACACCTTTTGAATCTCAGGCACCACTTCCGTGAGGTATTTCTCTCTTAAACGGGACAAAGGTTCCTCCTATGGTAGTCCCCAACGGTCGAAGCATACGAGGGGGACATCACGCGCCACTCCGTTCTCTCATTCATCCAACGACTCACGGCACTTCTTGCACACCCTCACCTTTGAGCCGTCCTCAAGTGTTCGCTTCCCGATCCTGGTGGGATCCGCACACTTGTTGCAGACGATCATGACGTTCGATATGTGCAAAGGTGCTTCCTTCTCAATGATACCACCTTGCGGCGCCTTCGCACTGGGGCGTGCGTGCCGCTTAATGGTGTTCACCTTCTCGACAATGATTCGCCGCTTCTCGGAATCAACTTTCAGGACCGTGCCGATTTTTCCCTTTTCCTTGCCTGCGACGACAATTACCTTATCGTTTTTCCTTATCTTCGGGTGTTTCTGTTGCACCTTTTGCTCTCCCGGTCTTCCAGGGTCTTCAAATATTTGGTGTCGGCTCTTAACAGCCTATATGACCTCAGGGGCCAAAGAAACAATCTTCATAAAGTTCCTTGCCCGCAGTTCCCTCGCC
>ENA-OSEO01005930-OSEO01005930.1-sediment-metagenome-genome-assembly--contig:-NODE-5930-length-11340-cov-8.790376_pt1 | contig 11340 bp, 8 predicted proteins | sample MGYA00237883_ERZ534232 | MGnify/ENA metagenome assembly ERZ534232
TTCAATGACAGTAAAGGTTTCGGCTTCATCGAGCAAGAAGGCGGCGCTGACGTATTTGTTCATCATTCAGCGATCACAGGAAACGGCTTCAAGTCGCTCAAAGAAGGCGACCGGGTTACTTTTGACATTGAGCAGGGGAAAAAGGGCCTTGCCGCAGCAAATGTCACTGTAGCCTAACAAAATCATTAAAAGCTGGAAAAGGGCATCCTGTCGAATCAACGCGGGATGCCCTTTGTTGTTTAAGCCGATGCAAGTCTCGGAAAGAACATCTGATGCGTATTTATGTAATATCAGCGACTTGGACCCGCTCTCAGGAACGCTTTTTCAAGCAGGAACGCTTTTTCAAGGCCGACCCTCTTTCTCGTGCAATCTCTCGTGCGGATGTCGGAATCGAACCAAGACGGGGCTGAGACGCACTGGCATTCGGGTTCGGCTTGCCCTTAATCAACAGCCAAGAACATTAGAAAAAATCGGGGATGCCTGCCCCCGACTAGCACTTCGGACCGTATTCTCTTAAATCCCCTCAACACCGGAAATTCATTTGACATCCTTTTACCAATCGCTTACCATGTCGTCAATTTACATAGAAAATTGACGACATGGTTTACAAATATGGTTGAGCGATTGCTTAGGCCTCCCGAACGGAGTTTCTTTCTTCTGGGCCCTCGCGGCTCGGGCAAGAGTACATGGCTCAAAGCAGTCTTCCCCGATGCCCATGTCATTAACCTCCTCTCCGAGGAGACTTATCAGCGCCTGATGGTGAATCCGGGATCTTTCGCAGATGAACTGCGCGCAGTTGCGCCGGGGAAATGGGTAATAGTCGACGAGGTTCAGAGACTACCGGGCCTTTTGAACGAAGTGCACCGTTTCATTGAGAGCAAGCATCTGCGCTTTGTCTTGTGCGGGTCAAGTGCTAGAAAGCTCAAGCGGGCCGGCGTCAATTTGCTTGCAGGCCGAGCATTGCGTAGGGCCATGCACCCCTTTGTTCCGGAGGAAATCGGCACCGCCTTCGATTTGGATGAAGCACTCCGTTTTGGCCTGCTGCCGATCGTTTGGGATTCAACCGTAAAGGATGAGACTCTTGCGGCGTATGCTCAGCTCTATTTGAAAGAGGAGGTCCAGGCTGAGGCCCTTGTGAGAAACCTCCCCGGTTTCGCTCGTTTTCTGCCCCTGGCAGCCGTTTTTCACGGCCAAACCATTAACGTGACCAGTATCGCGAGAGATGCCGGGGTGGCGAGAACCACTGTATCAGACTACCTGGATATCCTGGAAGAAACGCTCCTGTGCTTCCGCCTTCCCGCCTATGAAGCCAGACTGCGTGTACGGGAGCGCAAGACGCCGAAATGGTATTGGTGCGATCCCGGCCTGGTCCGCGCGATGAAGCGATTATCAGGCGTAGTTACTCAAGAGGAGCGGGGCCATCTCTTCGAGGGATTGGTGGCGCAGTTGCTCAGGGCATATAAAGACTACAGGGGCATTTGCGATGAGATCTATTACTGGGCTTCTTCGGCCGGAACAAAAACCGAAGTGGATTTTCTGCTTCTTCGAGGAGAGGAGTTGATCGCCATAGAAGCCAAATCAGGCGCTAACTTTGCGGAAACCTGGTGCAAAGGCCTTCGCGCCATGGCCCAGCTCAAGGGTTTGAAACATCGAATGATCGTTTATCCGAAAGGCCCGGCATTGCGAACAAAGGACGGGATCGACGTCCTTCCTTTCCTGGAGTTTGCCGACCGGTTAGCAGCCAACGCTTTTTTCGAATGATCGTCATTGCATCATCGAGTTTCATCCCTCTCCTCAAATCCTCAAAAACAAAGAAGGCCGTCTTTGAAGCAAAGCCGGCCTTTTTTTGTATTTTATTGGTGGAGGTCGGACGCACATTTGTCGGACAACTTTTTGTAATCAGGAGATTCTTTAAATCCGAAGTTTTGAAATACCCCCAAATATAAGCGGCCAAAATTGCTTAGATGAGAAAATCCGCTTGCAATTTCTTTGTGCTCTCTCGCTAATCTTCACCTTTCGATACAAATTTCGGTACGTTGCGAATTGCGTATTCACGGCTTATCGCAGGCCTTGGGTAACGCGACGGGTAAGGCATATTTGTATCTTAGGAAAACCCTGGAATCCTCAGGTACGTGAATGCGATCCGTAGGATTTCACAGAATTGCCTGAATCCAGATTTATCTGCAATCAGGGATAAGCGTCAATCTGTCAGACAGATCCCAGATTTATAAGGTGGATGATATTTTCATCACTGGCAGACAACTTGGCTTTCAGGGGTTCAGTGAGCAAGGATTCCAGCCCGCGCAAGAAAGTCCAAACGTTATCCAACTGGGAGAAAAGGAACTCCGTAGTTCGCCTGAAAGACTTTCTGCACAACGTTTTTGGGGACCTTTGGAAAGCCCAGTAATAGATGAAATTGGGGACAGATCGAAGAGAGAATCTTAATAAGACGTAGATCTAATCAACAATTATTACCGGGAGCATGAAATAGTTGACGTTTTAGATTGCTGCATAACCAACATGGTCTCTATGAAAATATCCTTTGACGATGCGAGGTTGCCTCTGCCTGCCCCAAAGAAAGCTTCTCACAGTCGAAATGAGTTCCTTTTGATCATAAGCACACTTGCGTCCAACTGCATTGCTTTTTACATCCTGATCTCGTCAGGATTCAGATCCGGACTGTATCCGGGAAGAAGGAAACTTTGTATATGTCTTGGCTTTGCTCCAAGCCACTCCTTAATCTTTGCGCTCTTATGCACAGGATGGCCATCAAGAATCAGGAAGACCTTGCGATTGCTTTGGCGAATCAAGCGTTTCAGAAAATCCATGAGTACTTCGGCGCAGAAAATTCTCTTAAAGACCATAAAATTGAGCCGCCCCCTGTTGGTGATCGCCGAGATCATATTGCAGACAAAGCGCTGGCCCGTTCCAGGAATCACGGCTGTTTGGCCACGTCGGCCATATGTGCGCCCCACCGCATGCTCAGACCGCAATCCCATCTCATCGCCCAGTAGATCGTGGCATTTTCCTGTTTCCCTTTCGTCCTGATCCCGGGGTACTCAACCTCAAGCCAACGACGTACTGCCTATGGGACCCTTTCAAAAGCTTTGCGGACAGGCTTCTAAGGGATAAATAACCAGCGATTAAGATACCGCCCTACGGTTCACACCGAAAGCCGAATGCCAAATCTCTCCTCTATCACTTGCGAAGCAGCCTCACGAGTCCAAAGGAAAAAATGGCAACCTCAACTGTTCCCGGGGGCGATCGATGACTGTTTTGGTTATCTGCGCAGCCTGATATAGCAAAAAGGAGCCACGTTTAGGACGCCCTCTGCGTTTTGCCTCAAGTCGCTTTCTGCCTCCTTCTCTATACTGCCCGGCCCACTTGCCAACAGATTGACGCGCAACACCAAAAAGTTTCGCAACTTCAACGTGCTTCGCCCCGTTCAGAACTTGATTACCTTCTTCCGAACGTCCGCTTGTGCAACAATAGGGAAAGAACAGGCATCTTTGATCTTCATATATCCTTCACTTAGAAACAGAAAGCAAAGTAATCTACAAAAAGGCCAATCGGGCGGATCTGCTTGGCCGCTATTCCATTTTGTATATGTGTCCCATGACAAATGGATATTTGACGAACAGCACCAACTTGATGTAATTCCGACTAAATTCCCAAAAACAATTAAAGGAGGTAAAGAGAAAACGGCAGGGAGATATTTGCTTGAAGGCCTAGACCCAGGCTTTCAAGCGCGTTCTTAACCCACAAGAGCTGAGAGGGAGGTAGAGAAATGGTACAAAAGAAGAATGCGGTCAGGACTTATCTCTCGTTTGCGATAATGTTTCTCGTTCTGTTCTCAGGTGCCTTTTGCGACAAGTCGTTTGCGCAGGAACCCCGAAAGATAACTCTAACAGTGAGAGCCGGGAGTCAACTTGAAGAGCGGACAGCAATGGTTATTGCAAGCCAACTTAAGAAGATAGGGATCAACGCAAAAGTGGAATCTCTAGATTATACTGCAATGGTGGCCAGAACTAGAAGGTCGGCGATTTCAGGTGAAACCTGGGATCAAGGTGGCATAGATGTGGTTTTCTTTAATCTCGCAGGCATGGCATTCGAGCCAGCTGGTATGAATCGCTATTTTCATTCTGGGTCTAGAGCCGCCGCTAACTTTTGGAATTACTTTGATGCCCTCGTCGATAAGAATCTTGATGGAGGTAGCATCCAAACCGAAATGGCGAAACGCAAAGAATTCTATGCCAAGGCAGCGGAACTGTTGCAGTTCGAAATGCCTGCGGTGCCTATCTACCATCCAAAACTCGTTTACACCTTGCGGAAGGGGTGGGAAGGAATCAAAGCAAACCAAGTGAATCAGTCTAAGGCGACAGCCAGCTTCTTCCACATGACTTTCAATGGTGCCCCTGCCGAGCACTTGAGAATGGCAACTCCTGAGGACGTGAGAACCCCCAACGCGCTTTTTGATTGGACTAACCCAGGTAAAACTTTGAGCAGTATGGTAATGGATAGTCTAGTAATGCTTGATGACTCTCTTAAGCCCGTAATGCCTTCTCTAGCTGAGTCTTGGGAGTTTTCAGACGGGGGTAAGACAGCCACATTCCATCTGCGTAAGGGAGTAAAGTGGCATGATGGTCAACCTTTTACCAGTGCAGACGTAAAGTTTAGCTTTGAAACGCGCATGAACAAAGAGGCAGGAGCAGAGCTGGGAGCAGGCTTTCGTATGATCGAGGAAATTTTGGCTCCAGATGATTATACCATAGTTCTCAAGCTACGTTCTCCCTATGCCCCTCTCCTATTTGAAGTCGGGCTCACTGCTATTGCCCCCGCTCATGTTTTTGAGGGTGTCGCGCCCAAAGACCTTGCAAAGCATCCATATACTACCGGCGAGAAGAGAATCCCAGGAACCGGCCCCTATAAGCTGACTTCATGGCAGAAACGGGAGCGGATTGAGCTTGTTGCGAATCCAGATTACTACCGTGGGACGCCTACGGTGAAAAAAGTAACCCTTAATATCATTCCGGATAAATCGACAGCCATTGCAGCCATTCGGTCGGGCCAGATAGATGTGCTGGACTGCATGTATGAGTTAACAAAGGAGCTGGATGAATTGAAGGGGGACAAAGACATATCGTTATACGTCTACGAGGCCCTCAATGTAGAAGTAATGGGTTTCAATTGCCATCACCCACTGTTTTCTAATCGTTACACGCGTCAGGCATTTGCACATGCTGTACCGAAAGAGCACATAGCAAAAAATCTCGGTCAAGGCTATCTTACGGTCGCAAACCAGATGCTCCATCCCGATAACTGGGGCTTTAGCGAAACCCTTCCCGCGGTAACTTTCGACCTCAAGAAGGCCGAAGAACTCTTGAGGATGCCGGGTAGGTACTTAGGCGAACCCAATTGATCCTTCCCTTTTTTCCGCAGGGGGAAGAGCGATGATTAGCATTGGCCGGTCGCCTTCCCCCACGTTTGCTTTAATGCGAATTACTGACATGAGGGGGTAAACGTCTCTTCATGGAAATAGGAAGGTACATTTTTCGGCGTGTGCTGCTGATGATCCCCCAATTCATCGGCATGACGATTCTTGTATTCATAATATTAAGGTTGGCTCCTGGTAGTCCAGTCGATTACTACCTCTCCACAAACCCCTACGCGACTCAAGAATATATTTCCGCACTTGAAGAGCGGATGGGACTAAACCTTCCTGCTTGGAAACAGTACTTTTATTGGTTTGGTAACCTGGCAAAAGGGGATCTAGGAGAATCGCTATCCAATCCTGGGAAACCGGTACTGGACGTGCTCAAAGACAAAATTGTCAACTCGCTAATCCTCTCATTAGGGGCAAATATACTTAGCCTCCTTATCGCCATTCCAGTTGGTGTTATCTCCGCAGTAGAGCGGGGCAAATTTGCTGACGGCTTTTTTAGAATTTTCGCCTTATTTGGCTATTCTATGCCTTCGTTCTGGCTGGCTTTGGTTCTGATTCAGATTTTTGCTGTACAGTTGGGCTGGCTTCCCGCAGTGGGCTTCGTGACGATTTCTCCAGATTCCCCTTTCATTGATAAATTCGTGGATGGTATGCAGCACGCGATTATGCCTATGATAGTCTTGGGCCTACTAGGCGCGGCGCTCACCAGCCGGATGGTCAGGTCGAGCATGCTAGAAATCCTAGGCGAGGACTACATCCGGACAGCGCACTCCAAAGGGCTGGCCAAACGTGACGTGATCTACAGACACGCACTTAAAAATGCACTACTTCCTGTGGTCACAATCGTTGGCGTTCAGGTGGGTTTTCTGTTTGCCAGCGCTGCAGTTACTGAAACCGTCTTCGCTTGGCCTGGTATTGGGCGCGAGGTCGTTATAGCCACTATGCACAGAGATTATCCTGTTGTGCAGGGCGTGACAGTGATTGTTGGTACTGCATTGATTGCCATAAACCTTCTGACGGATATAGTCTATGCTTTTTTAGATCCAAGGATCAGATTCCAATAACCGTGGGGAGTATCATGTGGTCTAGAGTTCTAAAGAGATTCGTCCGCCAGCCGATATCTATGATTGGCCTTGGAATAGTATTTACCGTTCTCGCTTTAGCTTTTCTTGCTCCTCTGGTATCCCCATTCGACCCGACACAACAACACTGGGGCCATGAGTATGCAGGTTTAAGTACCAAATTCCTGCTCGGCACCGATGGCCTTGGGCGTGATGTTCTAAGCCAGCTTATTTGGGGAGCACAAACGTCACTTATGGTTGCTGTCTTTGGCGTTGTTGTCGCTGGCCTCATTGGCACTTTCCTGGGTGCCTTGAGCGGATTCTTTGGCGGAAAACTGGATAATGCTATCGTCATGCTAACAGATACCGTTCTGACTTTGCCAGTATTTTTTTTCTTAATCGTCGTTGCATCAGTTTTATCTGTGCGCAGCCTTCCAGTTATGGCGGCAATTATCGGAGTCATAGACTGGCCTATGATGGCGCGCGTTGTTCGAAGTCAGGTGCTGACCCTCAGGGAGCGAGTCTATATCGAAGCGGCGCGAGCACAAGGAGTGCGAAATCTTGTCATTTTGCTAAGACATGTCCTTCCCAACACCATCGCTCCGATCACCGTGGTTTCAACCCTAAGCATGGCTCGCTACATTTTGTACGAAGCCGCTCTCGCATTCATAGGATTATCTGACCCAGAAGCTATATCCTGGGGTTCGCTCCTTGCTCAGGGAAGATCGGTGATGAACACTGCTTGGTGGCTAACCATTTTCCCAGGAATTATGATTTTTATCACAGTGCTCGGCTTTAACCTAGGAGGCGATGGTTTGCGCGATGCATTTGACATTCGCTTAGAAGAAAGAGGATAGCGCTTACAAACAGAGAGCTGTGTTTTTTGAAGAAACTGAGAGAGCCTTTTCCATGAAAACGTCACTCCTAGAAATCAGAAGTCTGAAAACAGTATTTAAGACTGAGTATGGAAACATTCCTGCAGTCGACAATATCGATCTTGTGATTCATCACGGAGAGACCGTTGGCTTGGTCGGAGAGTCAGGATGCGGAAAAAGTGTAACCGCCCTTTCCATTTTGAGGTTATTGCCTTCCCCTCAGGGAAAAGTTGTCGAGGGAGAAATAAACTTCAAGGCAAGAAATCTTTTGGATCTAAGCGAATCGCAGATGCGAAAAATAAGAGGGAAGGAGATCTCAATGGTATTCCAAGAACCAATGACTTCTCTCAACCCGGTATATACGTGTGGCCGACAAATCATCGAGACCCTCCAATTACATGAAGGCTTATCGCGTCAGCAAGCCCTGCAAAAAACGATTGATTTATTAGAAAGCGTGGGGATTTCCGATGCGAGCAGACGTGTTTGGGAATACCCTCATCAGCTTTCCGGAGGCATGAGGCAACGCGTTATGATAGCAATGGCTTTGTCCTGCAACCCGGTCCTGCTTATTGCTGACGAGCCAACAACGGCGTTGGATGTCACAATTCAAGCGCAAATCCTGGACCTTCTCACAGCACTGAAGGAAAAGCACAACATGGCATTACTATTGATCACCCACGATCTTGGTGTTGTTGCGCAAATGGCCACGAAAGTTGTAGTTATGTACGCTGGGAAAGTGGTTGAAGTTTCGGATGTTGTAAGTCTTTTTCGCAAACCGTTGCACCCCTATACACAAGGCTTGCTTCGTTCCATTCCGCGCCTCGATACGGATTTAGAACGATTAGAAACCATTGAAGGTACCGTCCCTCTGATGACTAGCGAAATATTTGGATGCAGATTCTACCTGCGTTGCCAGGAAAAATCATCTCGCTGTCAGGCTGAAGAACCCCAATTAATCAATGTCGGAGATGGAAGAGAGGTCGCCTGCTGGAACACGCAAAGTAATACGGAAGTTGGCCCATGAATTCTACAACTCAACCGCCTCTTCTCCAAGCGAACCATTTGTACAAGTATTTTGAGATCCGTGGACCGTCCTTTCTGCGGAAACAATATGTGAAAGCCGTTGATGATGTTTCATTCTCCCTGCAAGAAGGAGAGACTATGGGGTTGGTTGGAGAGTCCGGATGTGGCAAAAGTACTCTTGGCAGGCTGGTTCTGAATCTCACCAAACCAACTGGAGGTGAAGTTTGGTTTGAAGGAAATAACATTTTATCGTTGTCTTCTGGCGAAATGAGACGACTTAGAAAGGATATGCAAATTGTCTTCCAGGATCCCTATGCATCATTAAATCCTCGATTCACTATTGAGGATATTATATCTGAACCGTTGCGTACTCATGGCGTGCCAAGAGGGTCCGAGAGAAAAAGTAGAGTTGCGTATTTGCTTGATGTAGTTGGGCTATCTCCGACGTATGCGAGGCGGTATCCACATGAGTTCAGTGGAGGTCAACGTCAGAGAATTGGCATCGCCAGAGCATTGGCCTTGAAACCTAAACTCATCGTATGCGATGAACCGGTATCCGCTCTGGATGTGTCCATTCAATCCCAGGTTCTCAACTTATTGTCCGACCTACAGCAGACATTTAGACTGACCTACCTGTTCATTGCTCATGACTTGGCGGTTGTTAAGCATATTTCCAACCGCATAGGGGTGATGTATCTGGGAAAGCTTGTCGAGATCGGAAATAAATCTGAGATTTATCGAAATCCGTTGCACCCTTATACCCAAGCCTTAATGTCTGCGATTCCTATCCCAGATCCAGAAAGAAAAGGGGATAAGATTGTACTACGAGGAGATATTCCTAGCGCTGTCCACCCACCACTTGGATGTAGGTTCCACACACGGTGTCTCCATGCAATGCCAGTATGCGGAGAGCTGGAGCCTGAGTTCAGAGAGATTAAACCTCATCATTTCGCGGCATGTCACCTCATTTGATTTAAAGTTTAGTGATATTGTCCTATGCCAAGAGTCCATGCGTAAGTGAAGATTAGAGGTCATACAACATGAACATCGGTTCTTTTGTGACTAGGTGCGCAGAGCGATACCCAGACCGGTTGGCCTTAATCCATGGAAATAGGATCCTGAATTGGACACAATTTAATTCTAGAATCAACCGGCTTGCGAATGCATTGCGGTCTCTGGGTTTAAAAAAGGGGGACAATATAGCTTTACTCCAATATAACCGTCCTGAGATGCTTGAATCGATGTTTGCTTGCTTCAAAGCCGGCATAGGCGCAGTGCCAATTAACTTTCGTCTTCATCCTAAGGAATTCTCACATGTTATCAATGATTCCGGATCCAGAGCAGTGATCCATTCACCGGAGTTCGATGAGAGCATACTGGAAATTCGGGATCTGATGCCAAATGTCGAGCATTTTATTACGCTATCGGAAGAACATCGCCCATATATTAACTACAGCCATCTTCTCGCTGGAGCCTCAGTTAACTTTCGCGAAGTTGACGTTAAACCACAGGATGTAGCTTGGATCTTTTACACATCAGGCACTACTGGTCGACCTAAGGGCGCCATGCTCACCCATCGCAACTTATTTTGCATGAGCCTAATCTATTATGCGGATTACGGATTCCTAAGGTTGGGGGATGCCATTCTTCATGCTGCTCCGTTATCCCATGGTAGTGGCCTCTATGCATTGCCTAACATAGCTAAGGGAGCTACAAACGTCATCCTCGACTCGAAATCCTTTGATCCTGAGAGGGTGTTTTGGACTATAGAGAGATATAAGATAACTAATATGTTTGTTGCTCCTACTATGCTTAAACTGATGGTGGAAACCCCAGCCCTTTATAGAAATGATTTTAGTTCCCTGAGATCACTAATATACGGGGGCGGGCCCACGCACGTAGAAGATCTCAAAGAGGCCATTGCTAGGATGGGCAAGTGTTTAACCCAATTGTATGGTATGGGTGAGACTCCGATGACCATCAGCTATCTCCCTCACGAAGACCATATTTTGGAAGGTGACATTGAGAAAGTGCGCAGGCTTGCTTCTGCAGGAATTCTGAGAACTGGAGTGGATGCGAAGATCGTTAATCGTGAGCATTATGAAGTTCCCACCGGGGAAAAGGGAGAGGTCGTAGTCCGATCTGAGGTTGTCATGAAAGGGTACTGGGCCAATACGCCCGCCACTGAGGAAACGCTGCGAAATGGTTGGCTAAAAACGGGTGACATCGGTTACATGGACGAACATGGTTATTTGTTCCTTTTGGACCGGTCCAAGGACATGATTATAAGCGGGGGCGAAAATATCTATCCTAGAGAAGTAGAGGAGGTCTTGATTCAACACCCGGCGGTTCGGGAAGTTGCTGTTATTGGTGTGCCCGACTCGAAATGGGGCGAAGCCGTAAAGGCTATTGTTTCCCTCGTCCCGGATTGTTCAGTGGAAGAAAAGGAGCTGATTGATCTTTGCAAAGCTAGTCTGGCAAGTTATAAAAAGCCTAAATCTATTGAGTTTGTTACTGAGTTGCCCAAAAATAACTTCGGTAAAGTAATGAAACGAGAATTACGAGCTAGGTATTGGAAGAAAGTAGAGGCGTAAGGCCCGCTGTCCTTTTCGTGTATTCTTGATAAATGACAGCTGACTGGCGATTCTGGCAAGGTCCCTCATCTATCCAAAGTACATTGATGACGAACATCCGCAAGGAATAGCATTCCCAAAATAAAACTTTTGAATTTGGTTTTTCGCTCTACACGGAGCTCAAAGCGTTGGCACTAATAAGGCGCGGCTCAAGCATGGCTCCCATTAGAGTAAGCTGTGATGGTAACGGCCTAGGATCGTTGCGTCTTGCCGCGTGCCCTTTGGGCTGTAAGCGTCTAAGCAACCCATCTTCCATGGGGGTTGCGGCATAGGTTATGGTCCCTCCTGCAAACATAGGAGGAGAC
>ENA-OSEO01005931-OSEO01005931.1-sediment-metagenome-genome-assembly--contig:-NODE-5931-length-11338-cov-3.657846_pt1 | contig 11338 bp, 9 predicted proteins | sample MGYA00237883_ERZ534232 | MGnify/ENA metagenome assembly ERZ534232
GAAAATACCGTCGGACTGGCGGCCCATATCATCAGCGATAGGGAGAACGAAGCAAGCTGCGAGTTGTCCTAAAGGTGTCCCCGCTCCAGTAAACGTTGGCGAATTGGGCATGAACCGCAGTTCAGTCAGCAAGTTGTAAAACTCTTGTTCGGCAACCGCCGGATCGTGACCGTATGCCGCGTCAGGCTGGGCCACTGCATGAGTCACCCGGCGAAACATTTCTTCAATAGTCTCAACGGGTTGGCCGTCTGGGCCTTGACGCAGATAGCGCTTGGTTAATACTGTGCGAGCGTTTTCACTTAGTCGAATCATGTTTCATCTCTTCTGGGCCCCGAACTGTTTGACCCCATGATAACATACTGGACATGACAAATATTAGTCACGATCCAGTTTAAATGTGTTGCCTGGCGGCAAGTATTGATCTATAGGTAATGTATTAGCCGGAGATCTAGGAAGTCTTCGGACTTGGATGGATAACTACTTTCAAGAAGACCAATAAACGAGGTAAATCAGGTTGCTCATACCAAGTCGGGGCGAGAGGATGCGAACCTCCGACCTCAGCGTCCCAAACGCTGCGTGCTAGCCGGACTGCGCTACGCCCCGTCAAGCTAAGTATAGTGTTAGTTCCCGATGGCGTCAAGCGTATTCGCAGGTACGTGCGGATCCGGGCACAGGTCACGGTAACCCTGGAGATTGAAGCCGAGATACCGGCCGGTGTCCCGGACAATGTCGTGCGCATCGTCACCGAAAACAGCCGCACCTCAAGTTCAAAAGCCTGGGGTTTGAGGAGGAGTAAAGCGGGGCGAGGAAGAAAGGTGGTTGCCGATGTGGCTTTCCCAACTCATCCAGATACTGAACAAGTGCTTTGGCATCGAGTTCTAACAACTGACCATCTTTTCTTGGATTCGATCCGCAGGACACAGCCTTCGCGATTCTGAGCTTCGCAAAAGTATACCAGGTTTGACAAAATACCCATAATATGATATTATATTTTTGTCCGCGCACATTAATAACTCGTATTTAGATTAAGATTGAAAGCTGACGCCAATCATTTTGTCTAAATTCGAAAAAAAAATAAAAAAATGTGGAACGTGTGACCGTATCTGTCACACGTGGGGTTTAGAATGCCTCTTGAAAATGGAAAACGGATTTCCCGGCAAAATCGGCGGCGATGCCGAGATCAAATGAAAAAGGAGGTTTCAAGATGACCCGAAAAATCCAGAATCAGGCCCACCAGGACGTCTATGAGTATCAGGGGAACACCGCCATTTTGCTGATTCGAAAAATGGGCAGCATCACCGTATGGCGGGACTGGCTGCTGTTTGATTCCGTTGAAGAGGCCAGTGAATATTTCAATACCGCGTGTTGCCCGGTGGAGGGATGATGGAACAGGTCAAACTTATCGGCATGGGATGTTTCGGCAAGCCGGATCGGGTCGCCCGGCTGTTCGACAAGCTGGTTCGGCATACCCGACCGGTCTACGATATCCAGGCCGGGTTGGACGGGGCAACCGGTTTGGATCCCCAGGGTATCTTGGGATTTTACGTCGGATTTTCAGGCCAGTCGCTCAACCTGTCCCTCTGTATGCGGCAGGACGCTGAACCGGCACAGCGGGTGTATCGCCGGATGATATTTCCCCGGCGGGGGGCGCTCAACTAAAAAAGACTGGAAGATCGTGGCCGATACCTGGTATGATTCAGCGGCTATGAGTACGGCGGCGACAACGGAAATCTACGACCCTCTGGGCGCGAAACCGAACCGGTGCCTGTCTTGCGGGGCCATGGAAAATATGGGCCGGCGGCGATACTGCTCGGTCGAGTGCCGGCAGCGCCTGCGCTATCAGCTCAATGTCCGGACAGGCCTGCTCAGGGCGCTCAACACCCGGTATGCCACCTTTTATTTTACCGACCGGATGCTGGTGATGGATCTGCTCCCCTTTGATTCCCGGCAGATCTTCAGTTATATGTTTCCCCGATCCGACAAGAGCAAGCCCGGGGAGGATTTCAGCCGGATGGCGGACCAGCTGGGAAGCGCCTGGTGGACCGAAGCCCGGCGGACCAACAAGCGGTATCTGGCGTCCCGGCATCTGCTGGAACTGGCCGACCGGAATCATACCCGGACCGAGCATGTCAAACCCATGGAAATGAAAAAGCCGGTGCTTATCGGGGAATCCGTCGTTCTGCTCCGGTTGAACCGTTCCCAGCTGGATGACCCGCATCTGATCCAGACCATCAAACAGGCCTACCGCCGGCAGGCATTGAAACACCATCCGGATCTGGGGGGAAATGCCAATGCCTTCAGAAGGATTCACCAGGCCTATCAGCAGCTGATCGCCTGGGCTGAAAATCCGACCTTCGTCAGACGGCGCGGTTTTCCGGACAAGTGGTTCTATGACGGCTATCAAAATCGATGGATTCAGCCGACGCCCAGCCCCTAGGACGTGGGGGCATCCCTTTGACCCGATCATCGGACCCGCGACAGTCTACACCGGACATTTCCCCTTCTTTGCGCCGGGCAGGGATGCCGATCCGCCGCTTTTCGGGTCGAACCCCGCAACCAGGCGTTCAAAGATCTGCCGTGCACCGGTCTGGGGTCTCCTGCCGTACCGCAGGGCCACATAGTGCCAGGTGATTTGCCGTACCGCGGGGGCCAGGTCCTGCCTTTTGCGCATCACCTCCTGGGCATAGTCCACGGGACCCTGGCCCGGCATCTTGGGAATCCCCGCCCGGGCAAGTTTCCGGCAAAACCGCAGATAGACCTGCTGGACCGGATCCTTGGGTGCACGGGGGGGACGGCGGCGCCGGGCGACCAACGGAAAGACGGCAAGACAGCCACAGATCATCAGCAGGCCGATCCACAAGCCGTACCGGGTTGCCAGACCTTCCAGCAGGCTTGACCGGTGGGGACGATCATAGCCGATCACCCACAGGTTCCAGTACAGATTGGCGGCATCCCAGCCCAAACGGATCCGTTTCCAGAAGTCAAGCACCGGTTGCAGGACCGGCAGGTCCAGGTAGGACCGCCGCCCGTCGGGGCCGATGGCTGCGGCCGGCCCCTGTTCGACCCGCCGGGGGGCCACCGCCGAGGTCGGATCGACCCGGGTCCAGCCCCGGGAGGGGAGCCAGGCTTCCACCCAGGCGTGCGCATCGGACTGGCGCACGATCAGATAGTTGCCATATGGATTTTCCTCTCCCCCCAGATATCCCGCGACGACCCGGGCAGGGATTCCGGCGGCCCGCATCAGGTAGGCAAACGCCGAGGCGAAATGTTCGCAATAGCCCTTGCGGGTTCGGAACAGAAAATCATCGATCCGATCCTCTGCCTGGAGCGGCGGGGGGGCCAGCGAATAGCCGAAATCGTTTTGTCTGAAATACGCCAGGGCCAAAGCCAGGACGCTTTCCGGCGTATCTGCGGCGTCCGCCCATTTTCGAGCCATGGCCCATGCCTTGGGGTTTCCCGACACCGGAAGCTCCAGCGCGATGCGCTCCCAGGGTTTCAACGGCCCGGAAGGATAGACGGTAGAGGACCGCATCTCGTAGGTCGTTCTCTGGGCGAGGTTTCTTCGCGAGCGAAGGGAAAAATCGTCAAACATCCAGACCCCCGGCGGTGCGATAACGGGAATATCCAGTGCAAATCGCCATTTTTTCCCATGGGGTTCGAGGCTAAGCGTGTATTGCAGGATGCCCGTGCCCCCGGGCGGGTTCCGGAAAAAGGGGATCCGGTCTGCCCGGGACCAGGTTTCTCCATTGAAATGCCAGAATACCACCCCGCGCCAGTAGCGTTGATCCGGTTTGGGCAGCGGGCCGTGAAAGGTGGCGCGGAACGCCACCGCGTCGGTTTTTACGATTTGGGTGATGTCGCCGGGGGAAAGCGTCTCGGCAAAACCGACGGTCCCGGTCGAATCCCGGGAGATGCCGAAGAGACTTCCCTGAACCCGGGGAAACAGAAAGAACAGAACCAGGGTCAGCGGTGCGGCCTGTATCATGATCCGGCCCGCAACCTTCAGGTGGGTTCGAAAATCGCCGTCCGGATCGTTGAGACCGATCACAACGGCCGTGTTGTTGAAAACCACCAGCACCATATACAGGGCCATGCCCAGGGAATCGGCGAAGAGCAGATGGGTAAGGACCAGGAAATAGGCCAGAAAGGCCGTGACCATCCGGTCCCGATAGGTTTTCATTTCAAGGGGTTTCAGTGCCCCCAGCACCGCCAGCAGCCCCACGCAGGCTTCCCGGTTGAGGGCGAGCCGAAAGGTCAGGAGCACCCCCAAAACCCCGGCGATCGTCAGCGCCTGCCGGGCGGCCGGGCCCGGGGCCGGCCACCCGCGGCGATCGATCTGAACCGCATACCCCCAGAGCACCGCAACCCATCCGATGATCCAGAACGGCAGCCAGGCGGCGTGGGGCCCTGCAGCCGCGGCCAGCGATAGAACAACCGGCAGGGTCTGTTTGGATTCCGCGTTCATCCGGTTTGGGATACCCTGCCGAACAGGGCCAGGGCCTTCAAACAGACCCGGTGATGCACATCCCCCCGGTTGGGAGCGATGCGGTGTCCCGGCAGCCTCAGGCCATAGACGATATCCTGGCGATGGGCCTGGAGCACCATGTGGCAGAGCCGGGACAATTTATACTCGGGATCCGCCCCCGGAACCGTGTCCCAATCCAGCACCATTGGATCGCTGCCCCCGGCGGTGTCGGCAAAGCTTTTCACATACAGCCCCTGGCCTCTTGAAAACGCCTTCCAGTAGAGTTTCTGAAGCGGATCGCCGGGCTTGTAGGGTTGGAGTTCCGCAAAATCCTCCACCCCCGGGACCTGCGCGGCCCCGTTGTCTTCATCGGCGCCCCGGGAGGGGTTTTCGGCGGGGACGGGGCCTGAAATCGGTTTCGGATACACAAGGCATTGGAGAGCGGGGCGAAGCTCGGCGCGGCAGGTGAACAGCCCCAGAGGGTACCGGGTCGAGATGGAGAGCGGACCCGGGCGGAAGATCCCCCGCCGGTGGGTCGGGATCGCAACGGTAACTCGGGTCGGGGCGGGGGGCGTTAGGTGCCGGAGGGTTTTCCCCTCCGGAGTGAATGCAAAACCAATGCTTCTCCGGCAGGTGTCACCGGGGGTGATATCCAAGTCGAAAACCGCAGAGTCCCCCGCAAAGACCGGCCGGGCGCTTGCCGAAAGAATCCGGATCCCGATCAGGTTCAGCCCCGAATGGAGCAGGGACACCGCACCCATTGCCCCCAACAGAAACGTGAGCAGTATCCCCATATTGGTTTTGGAATTGATCGAACCGATCAGCATGGCCGACAGCACGAGGATAAACAGGCAGCCGGATCGGTTCGGGCCGATGCGCAGCGATCGCATCGAAATGTGCAAGGGAAGCGGATGGACACCCGCATCGAGGGGAGGGGGCCTGTTCATCACGGAACGGCGACGCTTTGCATCAACCCCAGCAGCCGGTCTTTGGAAACTTCACGCAGGTCTTCGCCGGATCGGAGCCGGTGGCCCACCACCCACGGCAGAACGCTTTGCACATCCTCCGGAAGGCTGTGGTCCCGGCCGTGCATATGGGCCCACGCACCCGCGGCGCGCAGCAGGGAAAGCCCGGCCCGGGGTGAAAGCCCCATATGAAATTGCCCGGATGAACGGGTGAAATCCAACAGGTCCTGAACATATTCCAGCAATGCGTCCGAATGATGAACCCGCCCGATCCGTTCCTGAATTTCGAGCACCTCGCCCTTTTTCAGACAGGCCCCCATGTCCGCCAGTACCCGTCTGGTTTCCCCCTGGCGGAGCAGTCGATTCTCCGCCTTGCGGTCCGGATACCCCAGTTCGATACGCATCAGAAAACGGTCCAGCTGGGATTCGGGCAGCGGGAAGGTGCCGGAGTGCTCCAGGGGGTTTTGGGTGGCGATCACGAAAAAGGGGGCTTCCAGGGCGCGGGTTTTCCCTTCCACCGTGACCTGCCGTTCCTCCATGGCTTCCAGCAGGGCGCTCTGGGTTTTGGGGGTGGCCCGATTGATTTCGTCTGCCAGCAGAACCTGGGTGAAGATCGGTCCGGGGTGGAAAACAAACGCGCTGCTTTTTCTTTCGAATATCGAAATGCCCAGGATGTCGCCGGGCAGCATGTCGTTGGTGCACTGGATGCGTCTGAAATTCAAATTGAGGCATCGGGACAGCACCTTGGCCAAGGTGGTCTTGCCGATTCCGGGGCGGTCCTCGATCAGCAGGTGGCCCCCGGCAAACAGACACGTCAGTGCCAGCCGGATCTGGGGTTCCTTTCCGAAAACGACCCTGGCGATGCTTCGAACAATCGATTCAACATCCTGATCCATCTCATCCGAAGGATCCGGCGCGTCCGGTACCCGTCTCACCAGAACATCTCCTTTTTCGGTCGACCCCTGCCGGGTCGACCCGATGCACACAAAACGATCCATGCGGTAACGATTCACAATCCTTCCCCACTTCCCTTCAGGAAAGGGAGGAGAGGATGAACCCCCTTTTTGAAAGGGGGCAGGGGGGAGTCTTTTACGAAAAGGTCCGGTGGAACCGGTCCCAGAACGCATCCTGGGTGAAGCGGTGGACCTGGGTTCCCTGATGTTCAACGGCAAAGCTGGCGCATGTCGATCCCATCCGGGCCGCGGTGAGGATGTCTTTTTTCATCACCAGGCCCTTGATCATGCCCGCGCGATAGGCGTCCCCCGCACCGGTGGGGTCCGCGACCCCCGAGGGTTTGACCGGGGCGATTTCGACCTTTCGGTCCCGGGTCATCAGGACGGAGCCCTTTTCCCCCAGGGTGGTAATCAGCGCTGCGGTCCGTTCCAGCAGGTCGACGGTGTCCAGCTGGGTCGTCTTCTTTATCAGCTCAAGCTCGTAGTCGTTGGAGATAAAGACCTGGGATCCGGTGATCATCTCCACGAGCTGATCCGCGGTCAACGCCGGGGTGGCTTGGCCCGGATCGAAAATGTAAGGGATGCCTCCGGCCTTGTAGCGGCGGGTGTAGACCACCATGTCTTCGAGGTTGCCCGGGGACAGGATCGCCATGGCGTCCTTGGGGTCGATGCCGTCGAATGGAAAACGGGAGGGATGTTTCATGGCCCCCGGATTGAATCCGGTGATCTGATTGTCCGATCTGTCGGTGGTGATGTAGGCCCCTGCGGTGAATTCCTCGGGGATTTCGCGGATGCCCTCGATGGGAAGCCCCAGGTCCAGCAGACGGGTCCGATAGGCGCCGAAGTCTCTTCCGGCGGTCGCCAGGATGATCGGGCGTTCTCCGAGAAGCGCCAGGTTATAGGCGATATTCCCGGCGGTTCCCCCGAAGCGTTCCGCCAGGCCGTTGACCATGAAGCAGACATTGAGCACATGGATCTTATCGGGGAGAATATGGTCTGAAAACTTTCCCGGGAAATCCATGATGCGGTCGTAAGCCAGAGATCCGGATGCCAGTATTTTCATTCGACGGCCCTCCCTTTTCACCCTTCTTCTACCCAGGACAGATCCGGGGTGCGGCGATGCCAGTTGGTGGCGTGCTGAAAGGCGCAGCCCGCCCGGAGCACCCGGTCTTCCTCAAAGGGTTTGCCGTAAATCATCACTCCGATGGGGGTCCCTGCCGAGGTGAATCCGCAGGGTACGGAAAGCCCGCACAGATTGAGGATGTTTCCGATGGAGGTGTTTCGAAGGTATCCGATGTTTCGGGCCGCATAGGTTTCCATGTCGGTGTCGATGGCATCTACGGGAAGTGCCGGAATCCGGGTGGTGGGGACCAGCAGCGCATCCACATCCCGCAAGGTCCGGATGATCGAAGCGCGAAGCCGCTTCCATTCGAGCATGCTCTGCAAATAGGAAAACGCCTTGATCTCTTTACCTTTTATCATCCGAAGGGCCACCACCGGATCCAATCGATCGAAGTGCTCCTCCAGCAGATTGCGGTTGTTCGTATACGCCTCCGCCACCACGATGAGCGCCTGTTGATTCAGGTTCCAGGCCGCTTTGGCTTCCGGCAGATCCAGCGGCTCGACCGTCGCGCCCAGGTCCTTGAAAACGCGTCCGGTGGCCCGGACCGCGGCTTCGATCTCCGGATCCACATCTTCGAAGAAGACCGTTTCGGCAAAGGCCAGGCGAAGCCCCCGGACCCCGTCGGACAGCCCGCTGAGCACGTCGTGGGGGGATTGCCCCCGGGTGGTGTCATCGTTCAGATCCTCTCCCTGCATGGCCTGGTAGATGAGGGCCGCATCGTGGGCGCTCCGGGCCAGGGGGCCCACCGAATCCATGTTCCAGCTCAGCGGGTACACCCCCGCACGGCTGATCCGGCCGACGGTGGTTTTCAAACCGGTTACCCCGCACAGGGCCGCAGGAATGCGCACCGAGCCGCCGGTATCGCTGCCCAGCGCCATGGGAGCCATCCCGGCAGCGACCGCAACCCCGGACCCGCTGCTGGATCCGCCCGGCGCATGGGGTGTCGGGTGCCAGGGGTTGACCGGGGTTCCGTAATCGTGGTTGATGCCGATACCGCTGTAGGCCAGTTGAACCGTGTGGGTCTTTCCCAGAAAGACCATGCCGGCCTGGGCCAGCTTTCGGATGACGGCGGCGTCTTGTCCGGCGATATTGTTTTCCAGCAGGCGGCACCCTGCGGTGGTGGCCAGCCCCCGGACATCGAACAGGTCTTTTGCGGCATAGGGAATGCCGTGGAGGGGTCCCAGGTCCCGTCCCGAACCCAGGGCGATTTCAGACGCCCTGGCCTCTTCAAGCGCGCTTTCCGTGCAGACCCAACGGTAGGCGTTCAGCTTGGGGTCCAGCGCATGGATGCGGGATAAAAAATGCTCGGTGAGTTCCACCGGTGAAAGGGTTCGGTTTCGAATCTGTTGCGCCAGTTCGGAAATGGTCTGGTAATGCAGCGGTGTGGTCATGATGGGGTTCTCCAACAATCGTTATTGAAATCAGCCGTTGATCCTAAAAAATTTCCTGAGTGTATGTCAAGACCCAAGGGGTCCTGCCAGGATCGTTATGGCCCTGCCGATGCCCGAACCGGCCGGCTTGGATCGGCCCCTAGGGGAATGACCCGGAGATCCGACCCGGGGGGGCGGCCCGGTCGGGGACCGGGCCCTACAGGGTGTTGCCCTGCACGGATCGGTGTAGGGCCCGGTCCCCGACCGGGCCGCATGGGCTTTGAAACCCCCATCGTCGGTCGGTTCGCCCCGGCTGCCGTATGGCTTTCCGGGGTGGTCCTGGACAGCAGGGTTAATCCGGGCACTGTGTCCTGTTGACAAGCCCCTGCCGGGTACATTAGCGTATCGGCCCGTGATGCATATGAACCCTTCGGATCAACGGATCAAAGACACCTGCCTTGCACGGCTTCGGGACGCATCGAATCCGGGGGGTAATGACCGGGTGGGCGAATTTTATTCCATATACCTGGCCGTATACCACCTGCTGTCGCTGGCCCAGAAAGATCCGGAAATTCTGGATTCAGATGCCATCCAGACCCTTCGGCGCCTGCTTGAAGATCCCCGGTGGTCCCATCAGCGGCAAGGGCTTTTCCTCTGCCGCCTTGCGGCAGAGACCCTTGCCGCCGTCGTCTTGAAAGGCAGGGGCCGGCCCGCTGCCGCAGCGGTCCTCGGATCGCTCAGAGCGGTTTTGACAACCGCTTCGGGTTTTGCCCACCGGGCCACCGCAGAGACCATCGGTTCGTTCCCCCTGGGTATCAAGGGCCCCAGCCTTCCGGAAACGGACTCTGCCGGGACGCCGGCGTTGGGCTGGCGTCGGATCCTTGAACAAAGCGGGTTTCGGATCAGGGGGACCCCGAAATTTTTCGGGCGGAGCCTGGTGTCGGAATCGGAGGCCGGCGATCGGCTGCTGGTTCTGAAATTTGCCCGGTCCGATCAGGATCTGTCCTCCCTTTGCAGAGAGCCCCAATGGATGAGGTATTTGCGGGAGCAGCCGGTGAGATACCCGCACCGTTTCGACATTCCCGAGCCGGTGGAAGTGGAGGGCGCCCGGATGTTTCGACTCCCCCGGATGCCGGTAAACGTACCCGAAACCCTCGGTCTCCACCCCGACCGGTATGCCATCGGATTTATCGCCCACCGGGACTATTACACCTACCCGAACCATGACAGCGGCGGGAGAAAAATCGGCCCGGCGAAATTTAAAGGGATCCTGGGCGGCAACGCCTGGCTGATGGGAAGGCTCAGCGCATGGGGGATCGTTCACACCGCCCCCATTCCGCTCTTTCACAACCGGGTTCAGGCCGATCGTCGAAGGGACCTCGGGGTCTATGAATGGTTTCGCGCCGGCAGGCTCGACCGGTGGTTGGCCTCCTGTTCGTTTCCGAACCTGGGTCCGACCGGCCTGAGGGATTTCGAGCACCTGGCGGTGTTCACCGGTTCCAGCCGGGATCTCTACCGGTACATCGGCCGGCACCTGTTGAGCATGCTTCTGATCGCCGGCAGCTTCTTTCGAAACAAGGCGCCGGACCGCGTCGGCCTGGATGCGGACGGCCGCCCGGTGGACGCCCGGGATCTGTTCGATGCAGGGTTGTTCAAGGAACTGATTTCAGAAATTTTTATCAATTACTACGAGGGGTTTGCAGGAGAACCGCTTTTGGAACCCCCGCCCGTGGATCTGGACCGGCTCACCGTCCGGATGATCGATGAGATGGGGGTGGATCGGCACATGGAGGAAATTTTCAGAACGGCCGACCAGGCGGCGATGGGGCCCGAAGCCTTCAGGGATTTCCTGGCCGCCCGGGGGTTTACCGACGCCCGGATCCGGCAATTTCGGCAGGGGGCCGAAGATATCGTCATTTGCAGCGGGCCGCACCTTGGGGAATTCAACCGGCCGATCTCGCTGCCCGAAATGATCGAGGCGGTGGGGGGGATGGCCGCCCTGTGCATGGCCGGCAGATTCTTCACCCAGACCTTACGCCCGAAATCCCCCCTGGCCCCTTTTTCTAAGGGAGGAAATGGGGGCTGAGATCGGAAGATAGCCCGCTTTCAATCATGGCTTTCTTCAATATCTTAGCGACCCCGCGGGTGGAAAGGCGATTCCCCCGGAAATTCAGAAAAAGCGGTCCGTCCTGCGAACGGCCGCCGGCTTTGTTTCTTATTTGTTGTGTTGCACTCAAATAGGTCATCACGGCCGCCAAGGCCTTCCGGCCGATCGGAACGATCCGTTCTTTGCTCCCTTTGCCCATGACCCTGACCAAACCTTCTTTAAAGTAAATGCTGGAAAGATTCAAGGCCTCAAGTTCGCTGACACGGATTCCACAAGAATAAAGGACTTCCAGGATGGCCAGATTTCTCAACTCCAGCGGTTTTTTCGATCCCGGCTTTTCAAATAGCCTAAAGAT
>ENA-OSEO01005932-OSEO01005932.1-sediment-metagenome-genome-assembly--contig:-NODE-5932-length-11337-cov-3.508970_pt1 | contig 11337 bp, 6 predicted proteins | sample MGYA00237883_ERZ534232 | MGnify/ENA metagenome assembly ERZ534232
AACCGGCATGCCTCCCCTAATGGCGTATCCGCCCAGAATTCGGGAACCCAGGACACAGTGGTAAAGCCCGTTTCCGATTAAGGAAGCCATGGCTGGTATGAGTTTTGGGGTATACTGATAATCCGGATGAACCATGATAATGATGTCGCCATTCTGCTCAAGGGCCAGTTTGTAGCATGATTTTTGGTTCCCACCATAGCCTCTATTCCTTTCATGAGGATAAACGATCGTATCGGGCAAAGTTCTCGCGATGGATACCGTATTGTCACGGCTCCCATCATCTACTACGATAACCAGGTCAACTATGTCCTGGGCCATTACTTCCTCATAGGTCATTCTCAAAGTCTGCTCTGCATTATACGCCGGCATGACAACGACCACTTTTAGATCTTTATACATATTCTGAGGACCTTTAAAGTTTCTTGAAAGCAGTTTTGTCGATGTCTTTCACTCCTCCCATTCTGTTTGAAACAACAGGCATTTTGGTTTTAATGACCTCAACCAATATTTTTTGTGAAAGCGGTGCAATTATATTATTTTTATCCAGCCTTTTCAAAGAGTTAATTATGGTATTCTCATCAAATGATCCTAATAACGTATCCAGGAGACGCTCTGTATTTTCTTTTTCACCATTCCTAACACTGTTCTCAAGCCTGGCAAAATATACAAAAATTTCTTCAGGAGAAAGCAAGTTAGCCTGTTTTAAATACACATCAGCTTTCATGTATTCTCCTTTTAAACCTAAGGCCACCCCCATATACAGATTTGCTTTTATATTGTTTGGATCAATGTCTAGAGCAGATTTTAAAATTGATATGGCTTCATCATAACGGCCTGCGGTTAATATTACAAAGCCCTTGAGTTGAAGAAAATCACTGGATGCCTTGCGTTCCGACAACAGCTTATCCGCAATTTCGAGCGCTTCAGATAATCTGCCTACCTTCACATAGACAAGGGTAAGGTTCTGCAATGCCTCCAGGTAGTCGGGTTTAATTTCCAACGCCTTATGAAAAAGACTGATTGAATTTTTATAATTAGCGTAATCATATAAAATTACTGCCATATTATTTAAAGTCAATGCATGTCCCGTATTAGAATTCAGGTGTTTTTTTGTCAATGCCGTTTCATAGAAAATCATGGCTTTTTTCATATCTCCCGATCTCTGGTAATGATAACGTGCGAGATTGTGATAAGGCCTTGCCATGTCGCGTGCTTTGGCAATACAATCTTCCCACAGCGATTTTTCAGTGGCCCAAGCTCTGTTTCTGACGAGAGTGCTGACACAAAAGCTAAGAATAACTCCTGTTACAAAAACAATTGATAGGATATGAATGAAAGAATTCTTTTTTTTAAAATAATCAACCAGCCACATTAAACCAATTGAAACAGGAAGAAACAGAAAAAAAGACGGCAGATAATTTCGATGTTCAAAGATAAGCTCAAGAGGTATTATTGAGGATTCGATAATATGGTTAAGTAAAAAGAATAAAATACTGAAAGCGATAATCGGCCTTTTAATTATTTGGAAGAGTCCAATCCCTAACAGAGAAATAATAAACAGGATGGCTGGCAGGGTCGTCCATGGCTTAAAAAGTGATGTCGAAATTTTGATATCATGTACGAGAGAAAGCCGGAAAGCTATCGGGTAAAATATCTGGCTGAGATAATAAATAATTATTCTTGGTTCGGTCAACAAACGTTCTCCGATCGTGAACGTTCGTCTATCATATCCTTTTAAAATATTGGCAATAGTCCCTTTTATATACAGGATCGTTAAAAAGGAGACTATAAACACACCGCCAATCGCAAGCGCTGCAATTATTTTTTTTCTTGAATTTTTGTCCGATAGATCTTGAAAAAACAGTATTTCCATAATGGCCAGAGCAATTGGGAATGTCACCGTATTTTCTTTTGAGCCGAGCGCAAGGACAAAACTGAGAAGACACCCGGCGGTGAATAAATATCTGTTATAATCCGGAGGAGACAGTCTTGCCTTAAGATAAAAATAGATTCCGACAATGTAAAACATGGCGGCGATCGATGCCATTCGCTGTACTAAATAGGTAACGGCCTGTGTTTGAACAGGATTGACCGCCCACAAAATTGCAGCAAGAAATGCGATGACGTATTCATTTCCCTGGTATTTTCCTTTTAGATTGGGTGACATTAAAAGGTTTAAAACGGTCAGAAACAGAAAGAAAGTTGTCACCAGATGGATGAAATTATTTACGATATGATACCCAACGACATTGTCTTGTCCAATATACCAATTCAGAGCAAACGTTAACATGGTAACAGGACGGTAGAGCTTTATACATAAGTTCTGTCCATTCTCGTATTCACGAAAGAAAGTCTCATTTAACGTATTAAATTTGAGATCTTCTATATGGATCCGTGAATTATCAACAATATTGGGGTAATCGTCAAAATGCCAGGACGCACCATAGTTGGTAATGTATGCACAAAAAACAAATAATAATAAAAAGAGAATGATCATAAGATTCTTTTGTTGTGAATGCATACTTTTCCTCGAAAAAGTTTTTATCTCTTCTTATTATCTTTCATTTTGACAATCTACTAGTACGCAACGTATCAAGGTTGGTGCGCGCTTCAAAAAAAGCTGGGTCGAGTTGCAGCGCCTTTGAAAAAAATACGTCCGCTTTTTTAAATTTTCCCTGCCGGAGAAGGATGACACCCAATTTGTTATAGGATTGAACATAATCGGGTTTAATTTTAATGGCTTCAGCAAAATGAGCAAACGCTTCGTTTAGGTTGCCTTGTTTTAACATAATATTTCCAAGGTCGTAATGTGCTTTCTCGTGACTTGGATTAATTCTAAGCGCTTCAATATAGTGGCTTTTAGCCTGATCGATTTTCTTTTGAGCAGACAGCATGCAAGCCAGATTATAGTGTGCATTGGCATTTTGGTAGTCGATTTTAAGTATCTCGCTATACAGTGATATAGCTTTTTCCTTTTTTCCCTGCAAAAAGAAGATATTTGCCAGATCCATGCGTGTATCCGTTTTTTGAGGATCAACCTTAAGCGCTTTGGTAAAGTATGAAGCTGCCTCTTCATAATCTCCTTTCTGACGAAAGGTTAATCCCAGATTACAAAGCGCGGTGACATATTTCGGATGAATTCCCAATGCCTTTTTATAATGAAAAATAGCCCTGTCAATATCAACTGGACCTAATGCTGTTGCAAGATTATTGTGCGCTTTATAGTTTCTTTCTGTTACTTTAATAGTATGCCCAAAGAGTGTAATACTGTTTTTCCAATGACTTGCCTGAATAAAAGTCATCGCTGTCAAGGCTGATAAAATTATCATACCAAGTACACTAATATAGATTTTCTGATAGTCGTATTTTCTAAAAAAATCGGAACCACCCCATACAACAGCAATAAAAATTCCTATTAAAGGGATATATGTGTATCGATCCGCCATCGCCTGCTCTCCCACCTGTACCAATCCGATCACAGGCACAAGTGTACCGAGATACCAGAATAGTCCGATAACTATATATGGATACTTCTTCGCCGTCCTCATGGCAAAAAAACATGCACAAGCGATCAGCAATCCTGCGCCGAATATCTTCCAGGCAGGCAAGGTGTTTCCCGGATGGGGATAAAAGACTGCCAGTTTACTGGGCCAGATTGCCTTTAAAACATAGTTAACATAGGAAACAAGTGCATTTGCGATTCGACTTGTCAGCGACAAACTTTCCAATGCTTTTACCGCCCCCTCGCTTTTCTGAGCAAAAAAAGTCAACAGACACGAAATAGCCACCGGGATGAGAAGTGGAATTTTTTCATAAAGGAGATGAATGGTTCTTTTAAATGAAAAGCATATTTTTCCGTTCGATTCTGATGGAGTATGATATTCAAATTGAAATCGTTTAAGCGGCCAGTAGTCCAGCAAAAGCAGTACAAAGGGGAATGTCACCAGCATGGGTTTACTCATAAGGCCCAGGCAAAGAAAGACGATGACCGGCAAGTAATTTTTTAAGCTGGGTGCTTTGCTATAACGATAATATGCAGCAATCATCAACAAACCAAAAAAGGTGCTCAATACATCTTTGCGTTCAGATATCCATGCCACAGATTCCACATGGAGTGGGTGTAATGCAAAAAGCACTGCCACAAAAGCACTCCTCCAGATCGCCCCTGTCATCAGTTCAAGAATTTTAAATAATAAAAGGGTATTAACCATATGAAATATTAAGTTTGTCCAATGATGGCCCATGGGATTTAACCCATACAGTTCACAATCGAGCATATGGGAGAGCCAGGTAGGCGGATGCCAGTTTGCCGCATGGAATGTCGTAAATGCCCAAATAAAACCATCAACGGTTATGCCTTCCCGAACATGGCTGTTTTCCGTGACATAGCTTTGGTCGTCATAACCAACAAAGTCAAAATTTACGATCTTTCCATAAACGACAATGATTGACAGGGCCAAAAGGAGGCCGATTATCAATTTGAGCTGACGATCAGATATTTTGTTGTCAAGAAATTTACGACTCATTTCTTTGTTTTAAACCTTGTCTGTAAGGCTGTCTAGCCTGATATAATTGCCGCCTTGTATTTAAACCTTGTAGCAGTTCTTTGGGGCCTGTGTGAAACGCCAGTTTAAGCGCTTTTTGAGCGACTAAAACCGCCTTGTCAAACTTTCCGTTTTCCGCATAAGCTGCTGCGAGAGCGTCCAGTGCCAATGGCTGTTGATAGTCGGTTAGCGTGCAAAGTTTTTCAGCCAGGTTAACTGCTTTTATCCCATTGCGATATTTTTCATTTTCAGAAGTTCCGTATATCCATGAAAGATTATAAAGGCTTTCTGCCATTTCACTGTTTATGATTAATGCCTTTTGGTAGTAACGAATTGACTCTCCGGTTTTGCCCTGATTAGACAATACCCTGGCGATGTTATAGTATGATTTAAAAAAATTGGGATTTAACTGCAATGTTTTTCGATAGTAAAAGATGGCGGTTTCGGCTTCTCCTTTACGTGCCAATGCATTTCCAAGATTATAATATGCGTCCAGGTAATCGGATTTGAGTTTAATCGCCGTGCGATAATGCTTGATTGCATCGTCTAAGTTCCCCCTGTGTGCCAACACAACGCCCAAATTATAATGCTGACGGGGTTGATGAGGAGATTTTTTAACACAGTCCTGCCATAAAACAACGTCGTCACTCCAAATGATATTTCTTTGATAGGTCCAAAAAGAAAATATTACCGCGACGGTACACAGGAGGACAGCCAATAACCGTTTCGAAGTGACAAAACGATATGCTAAAATTACAAATGCAAAAATGAACAGCATGGATGGCAGATAATTACGGTGTTCGAAGATAATCTCAAGGGCTATGACAGAGGATTCGATGACCAGATTGCCCAGAAACCACAGAATACAAAAAGATAAAAGCCGTTCTTTTTTTGCCAGCCAAAAAGCCGTCGCCAATAAACCGGAAATGGTCACAAAAGCTAGAAGAGTGGTGACGGGATCAAGAAAAGAACGTGAAATTGAAAAATCGTGAAGTAAGTTGAGGCGCACCGGATGTGGAAAAATGATAAGGCTAATATAGTAAATGACTACCCTAAATTCGGTCAGCACTCTCTGCCAAAGGGTAAAATCTCGTTTGCTGTAAGAGGACAGTATTCTCTCTATGGGATGGCCCCCGAGATAGAAAAATACGAGCAGCATGGCAACCAATAGGAAACCTATGAGATAAATTGAATTGCGTTTAAGCCATGTCAAGCTTAAATCCTGAAAAAAATACCACTCATAAAGAAAGACAAAAAAAGGCAAAGTTGCCGCGATTTCTTTACTACCCAAAGACAGTATACCGGTAACTGTGCAGCCTAAAAATAGTGTCAGCTTTTTCCCTTTGTTACTTGTAAGTCTGGCTCTTACGTAAAGAAGTAAAGACAAAATATAGAACATGGCAGACATACAGTTCATTCTTTGAACGACATAGCTTACACTCTGAGTTTGAAGGGGATGAACAAGCCAGATGAACGCAGTAAAAAATGATATGAACAGATGTTCATTAGATATCGGACTTTGAGAAGAGGTGGATTTTTCAGACTTAAAGGTTATATTACTGGCGCTCAATAACACAAGAGTAGCTTTAACAAAATAAAATAAAATTGTTGCGGTAGCAATGTGCAGCAAGATATTAACTACATGGTAACCTGCTACATCATACCTGTTGAAATAATAGTTTAATGCAAAACTAATATTGGCCAAAGGACGAGTTTTGCAGGGACTTTCAAATCCGGCTCTTATTATTCCGTCTAAGGTGAGTTTTGTTAAACGGATTTGAGGATTATCCTGAATACTAGATATATCATCAAAAACAAAAGGACCTTTGATGCTGCTTGAATAGATAATGACAACAAAAATTATCAATAAAAATAATAACAGGAAATCCATCGTTAGAAAAGAAAAATGCGATCCGGATTGGCGGCTTAAGGTGATCTTACGATTGTTAGATGTTTTATGAATTTGTTTTTGATCCATATGATTTCTTTTTGTTACAAACTATCTTTCATCTTGATCATTTAGTATTTTGAACAATGTCAAGGTTAGTGCGTGCTTCAGAATAATCGGGATCAATCTCTTTGGCCTTAGAAAAAAACACCTTCGCCTTGTCATATTTTCTCTGTCGTAACAATATAAGCCCTAATTTATTATAGGCTTGAACGTTATCTGGCTCGATTTTAATAAGTTCGGCATAATGCATGAATGCCTCTGTTGTTTTTCCTTGATTCAGATAAATATCCCCCAAATTATAATGTGCTTTATCATGATTTGGATTAATTCTAAGCGTTTCCATATAGTGATGTTCAGCCTGGTCTATTTTCTTTTGAGCAGACAGCATGCATGCCAGATTATAGTGCGCATTGGCATTTTCGGAGTCGGCCTGAAGTATTTTTTGATATTTTGATATGGCTTCATCAGGTTTTTTCTGCAAAAATAATACATTTGCAAAGTTCATGCGTAGATTTACTTTTTTGGTATCCGTATTAAGTGCCCTTTTAAAATAATAAACTGCGTTATCATAATCGTTTTTTTTTACAAAAGCCTCACCGAGATTATTGAGTGCTGCCGGATAATTCGGTTTAATATTCAATGCTTTTAAGTAATGACGAACAGCTTCATCGATATCGCCCTTTTCTAAAAAAGCATTGCCAAGATTATAAAATACCATTTCATCATCCGGTTTAATTTTTAATGCTTTTTTATAGTTGGAAACAGCCTTATCCAAATCTATTGGCTCATAAGCTTTCCCCAAGTTGTTGTATGCTGAATAGTTTTTTTCAGTAACCGAAACTGCATATTCAAACAACGTTATCCCATTCTTCCATGTATTTAATTGAAAAAATGATTTCCATGATAAAGCGGCCAGCAAAATTCCGACAGCTATTCCAAAAATGATTTTTTTCCAACGTCGTTCTTTAAAAAAGTCTGAGACACCCCATGAAGCAATGACGAAAAGGCCGATCAAAGGTATGTATGTATATCGATCCGCCATCGCCTGTTCGCCGACCTGAACCAGACCAATCACCGGCACAAGGGTACCAAGATACCAAAATAGTCCAACCGGTATATACGGATATTTTTTTGCCGCCTTAATGGCCCAATAAAAAGCAACAACTATCAGCAAAGTCGCACCAACTATTTGCCACGAAGGCAGCGTGTTTCCCGGATGCGGATAAAAAACCGCCAGTTTATGGGGCCAGACTGCTTTTAAAGCATAGCTCACGTATGAAACAATTGCATTTGCGATACGATATTTTAATTTCAAGACTTCTAAAGATTTTACCGCGCCTTCGCTTTTCTGCGCAATAAAAGTCACTATGCACGAAATGACCACCGGAATAAAAAAAGGGATCTTTTCTAGAATGATCCAACAGTTTCTCCCAAAGGCATCACCGTATGCCTTTTCAGTATTTAAAGGAATGTCAAGCTGATGTTGAAATCTTTTAAGCGGCCAGAAATCCAGTAAAAGCAGTAAAAACGGCAATGTTACCAACATGGGTTTGGCCAAAAGACTTGCACTCATTAGAAGAAAAACCAATATGTAGTATTTAACTGATGATTTTTTGACATAATGGTAATAAGTGAATATGCTTAGCAGCCCGAAGAAAGCGCTTAAAACATCTTTGCGTTCCGAGACCCATGCCACGGATTCCACGTGAAGAGGATGCAATGCAAAAAGAGCCGCCGCAAATGCACTCCTCCAAGTTGCTCCAGTCATTTTTAAAAAAATAAAAAATAGCAACAATGTGTTTGCTATATGAAATTGAACATTGGTCCAATGGTGCCCACCGGCATTCAATCCATACAGTTCATAATCCAACATATGAGATACCCAGGTCAATGGATGCCAATTTGCAGAATGAAATGTCGTGAATGCCCATTTAATCCCTTCTAATGAAACACCTTTTTGAACTATGTGGTTTTCAGTAACATACAATTCATCGTCAAACCCGACAAAATCAAAATTTTGAACCTTAATATAGACAATGACTATGCTTATAGATAGACAAATACTCACCAATAAGACATTGAAAAACAGATGCTTATGGTCTTTTGCTATTGAACCTGTGCGTGAATATCCCATACGGCATACCCGTTTTTGTCGTAAAGTTTTATCCATTTTTTATAGATAAGTTTTAAAAAACGTTTAATCTCAGTTTTTGGAAAATTATCGTATAAAAATTTATAGAATAGATCGTTTCGCATAAAGATATGCGTGACATTCATAGATCGAACACAGTGATCAAATGTGTCTTCGTGGGCTGAACTTATAACCATTTGTCGAATCGTATTCATGCCAAATGAAGGTTCATTTTTATAATCTCTTTCAAGGTAATATCCCCGTCGTCCCAAAAACATGGTAAAAATCTTGGCATCCATCGGCAAATTGTTGTTAATATATTCAACTGCGTCATAGTCCAGCAAATGACGTTTTAAAAAAGCTTCTCTGGTTTCCTTGCCCATCACATATGGAAACGGGTTTATATCGTTTATCCGGTTTTTCAAATAAACCAGATTAGGGAATAACAAGATCACTACACAGGCAAACAGGACTACTCTAGAGGGTAAATTTGCATTTTCTCCAAATTGCAGAAAGGATAAAAATCTCCCCTCTCCCAGCTTATCTAGCAAATCTTTAATCCCCATGATAGCGATAATAGCCAGAAACGGCAGAACAGGAAGAATATAACGAACCTGCTTGGCAGTTAAAAAGTATGCCATTAATATAAAAATTACCGAAAAAAACACAAAGAACAGCTTATCCTTAACATACCTTTTGTTGAGGAATATAAAAGGTGAAAAAACAATCAGAATAGGATTTAAAGAGCCTTGAAAATACTGATAGCTGTTGTCCTTTCCCTGGAAGAACATGCGAATGGGAATTAATAAGGTCTCCAAAAAACTTTCGCCGTACAGGATTTCTCTCATTTTAAAAAAGCTGACTTGCCCTGTTTTTTCGGTTACGGGTTGCTGTAAAGCTTCTTGAACCGAATGGTGCTGGAATGAATCGAAGAAACTGTTGAATAGCGGATAAAACGGATTTCCGGTTTGGAAATAATTTTTCAAATACCAGGGCGACGCCACAAAAGCCGTTATTACAAAAAACAGGACGCCGTATTTCAGTGCACCCAGCTGTCTGTTCGTATCCCGAACGTAGCTGACCATCATTATAAGATTCACAATCACCCAGGCAATAAGAGCATTGTATTTCGATCCTACCGCAATTCCCATACACATTGATGAAATCAAAAACCATTTGAAATCTTTATAATCTGAGTCACGCCACTTTATAAAGGCCAAGACGCTGCCTGTGGTAAAAAACGTCATCCCCAGATCGATATATTCGGAAGTAGAAAGCCAGACAACAATCGGCGTTGAGATAAAAATGAGTATTCCCAACAATCCCCAATTTCGACCTAATCTGGGTTTGAGATAACAAAATATAAGTAGTCCGGTCCCCATTCCAAAGGCAAGATGAATGAATTTGGGGGTAATGTCATTTTTAAAATAAAGAGAAATAGCATAGAGGAGATTGATATTCATGGGATAGTAGGCATAATTTGCCCATGGAATTTCATAAATTCCGCCGTGTTTCAGCCAAAGTTTGGGAACAGCCAGGTGGTGAATCAGGGCATCGCGGGAAATGGCAGGGGTGAGATTTAGCATGAATTCCATGCACAACAGCACGAAGATTGTGCCGTATAAAAAAAAAGTAGCAGTATTCTCCAGTGCTTTACGATTCATTTCTCATTGTTCAAATTTTGAGGATAGGAATATATAACTCTAATCTCTTTTTTAATTACAAATCCGGTTTTTTGGGGACCTGTTACTCAGCTTGATCAATTCCCTTTGTCTGACCTGAATTTATTGAAATTATGCAAAGCTCGTGCCACAAAATTTTACAAAATCAATTGGGTTCCTCTTTATAAATACCTATAACAAATTTGTAAAGCAATGACACAAAAAGAAGATATCAAACAATGATTTGATGAACTTATTCAGAAGCGTCAATACTGGAAAGACCTCAATAAATATTACTATAAATTTCAGAAGAAATATTTTCGATTTCTGATTTCAAGTGGACAATCTGTTTTGGAATTGGGATGCGAAACCGGAGATATTCTAAATGCCCTTGAACCAGATCGCAGAATGGGGGTCGAATTCAGCCAGGAAATGGTGCGTATCGCCAAAAAACGAAATCCTGATCTTGAATTTCACACGTCGGATATCAGAATTTGAATCGTTTTTAGCCTTAAGCTTGTTTTTGGTTTTCGAAAACTATGAATACCATCTGTTTCAAATGTTGAAAAAAAAGGAGGGGCTTCCCCCTCCTTTTTTTAGATGAGATTATTAGTTTTATGGACCGCTGATATTTCCATTCGAAAGAAGTGTAAAACTATCGGCGGACTTGGTGTGGCTAAATACCAAACCTCCGGCAGGGTTCATTGTAATGTTACCATCCATATCATCATGTATGGTACAAGGGGCGCCGCAGTCCACGTTGGGATCATCGACGTAGGCACCGAAAGCCGCGCCTTCGGTGACCAGACTTCCTTCAGAAGTTGTATCTGCAAAATAAGCCATGGCTGCGTTGTAAAAGTTCTTGGCTTCACTTTGGGCAGCTGAATTCTGCCCTTTTGTCCGATAGGCCAAGAAGTTGGGGATGGCGATGGCCGCCAGAATACCGATGATCGCAATGACGATCATCAATTCGATGAGTGTAAAACCTTTTTGATTCTTTTTTCTCAATTTTTGTAGCATCATATTCTCCTTCTCCTTTAAAATTGTTGT
>ENA-OSEO01005934-OSEO01005934.1-sediment-metagenome-genome-assembly--contig:-NODE-5934-length-11335-cov-5.156777_pt1 | contig 11335 bp, 7 predicted proteins | sample MGYA00237883_ERZ534232 | MGnify/ENA metagenome assembly ERZ534232
CCTTCTCGAAGTTCGTGCTTAATGACCCTATTCTAGATTACCTCAATTGTTGCTGATTTGTTTATTGGATACGGTGTTTATAAATTCTTGGTAGAACCATAAATGACAATCTCAGGTGCTTTCATAGTTACGAAAAGCTGCTTGCCCATCAATATAGTTCTTGATCTTAAGTTCCCCTTTTATAGTAGCACTTAATATCCACTTTTTCTAAAATAGCTCAAAAAGAATCGGTGTTATACACAAAAATTTGCAAAAATTACTGCTACTAATTAGAAGCTTTCACGACTATAAATACGAATGTCTCAGAAATAAATATAAAAAAACCCGGAGAGATACCTCCGGGACTAGAAAAGAGTTTCACTATAGAACATTAGTAGTAGGTATATACATTCTAATTTATAACCTAGTCCTGTTCAACATTAAAACGCTTAATTTTTTACTACACATTAATTACCCTATTTCTGGTTCGGCATTTTATGATCAATATCAATATAGAAGCACAAGTTTGCAATCTGTCAGGACTGAACCATATCCACTTTTCAGTCTCGGAGAGTATCTGACTTTATTTTGAAGTAGACGCAATCGTTGTTGTAGCATTTCTCCATTTCTAATAGCGAGGTGAACAGATCGTCCGAATGTACTAAATTCATTTTTTAAGGTCAAGTATAACTCTCCATTAGATTTACCCATAACCTTTGAAAGCTTTGCTCATTAATAGGCACAATTTCGTTGCCAGTGAATCGCCAGTTCAATAGGCTGCTTTTTTCCCCTTGACAGTTATTGTGGGTCTTTCTTCACCTAACCCGAGCGCATTGTCGAGTTTTTTCCGGCTTGTTATCCCCGGCAACAGAATCATTCTGTCCTTCATATTTCTCCGATTGTTTAGAATCACTGTCTTCCGAGACTAAATGACACAGTCTCTGATCTTAAATTTTGTCTTTACTTCATCGAAGTTCATAAATCTAACAACGGGCTTCAGATGGGAGAAAACGTTGCCGAAATGCAAGCCAAGAAATAAATAGATTCATCCGTCGTGCTTTTAATACATCCCGAAATAAATCTCAGTTTTTCTTTTTTCCAATGCTCCTGAAAGCCGCTTTGAAATGGTAGCAGAAACCTTTCTTTTCAGGTTGCTGATTGGCTTTGCTTAAGTACCCCTGAAGCTGGACGGAGAGAGAATCGACGTTGTTTGATAGTTTCTCGACCCTTTTTTCCAGGTCCTTAAGTTTTCTCGCCTCTATCGCGCCTCCCCCTTTGATTAGCTCAATGGCCTCTTCGATCGAAAATCCCTTGCCGGAAAAGGCCGCCAATTTCGCAACCAGTGCCGGGCTCTCGGCCGGATACAACCGTTCGCCGTCGATATACTTCGACGAAAAAAAGCCCGCGTTTTCAAGTGTGGAAAGATACTTCTCCGTTTCTGCATCGGGCAGTTTTGCCCTCTCGCTTACCTCATGAGTGTTCAAGTCATCACCAACCCCGTCAAAGAATTTTGACTCACCCGCAACAACCTCTGGGCCAGACTCTAAATCGATCTTTTCGGGGACTTCCAGACTCTCTTCCCCTGAAAGATCCGGAGTTTTCTCCTGTTCGACTATTATCCCTTTGATTCTGTCTTCGACCGACTCCGTACCGATAATCACTTTCAGTCTTCTGTAAATATCCACGATATCCAGCAGGTCTCTTCTCAGTGTTTCATCGTCGGGAACCGCTCCCCTTTCGTATCTCTTACCGCAGATGTGGCCCAGCTCGTACCCAGTTCCCAGCTCTCTCTCCGTTCCGAGCGATATACTCTCATAGCCGAACTGGCCGATGGGTCCGAGCATCTTCCTGTAAGCCCTCGCCGCAGTGGCTATCTTCTCCTTGGCCAGCTCCACTCCATAAGTATCTCTGAAAAACATCCAGCCCTGATTGAGAGAAAGGAATACTCTGGACATATCCGACCTGAAGAAGTACATCACAAAATAACCTCGCATCGGAGATTCGGTGATGTCTTTATCGAATACTCCTATCCATGGAATCTCCGCCCACCTTCCCTGACCGGCGGAAGCCGATACTTTGAACTGACCCGGGTACTTCGAATCGACGGCTTTTTGAACCGTTTCGCTGACATGACCCCTCAGATAATCTGCCAGCCTGTTGCTTGCGAAGCTTTTTTTCTTTTCAATAAGATACCTATCAAGAACCCTGTTAATGGCTTCCTGCATAAGCCCTCCTCATTGATAATCGCTCATCTTATGAGCAACATTAAAAAGCCGCTTGACTAACTAGAGCGTATCATTAAACTAATTCATATTCCAAATGAAAGCGCCTGTCGATAACGGAACCGGCTTCTCGTTCGAACAAGGGCGACAGATGTCAAGATCATGAGTTAAGAGAAATGATGTCAAAGGCCGGAAGAACAAAAGAGCCGTCAGTCGTTGTTTTATCCAGAACAACTGACTCCTGCTCGGAAAGAGCGTTAAGAGGCGTTAATCGCTCCGGCTCCTGGTTTTAAGTCCTTCCTACCCCTGATTTTTCTATTTAATTATTCTCCCATCGAGCGCCGCATGAACGGGACTGTTGTTCTGCATGTACTCTTTGACAAGTTTTTGGACATCCAGTCCAGTATCGGTGTATTTTAGGCCTGCAAACAGGTCTTTGTAGCCCGGAGCGAAGAGTCCCTGGTAATTGGTTGTGGCGACCAGGTAGGTCTTCTCAAGATTCAGAGGCTCGAAGCTGTCCGGACATTCCAGATCCGCCTGAACTTCAACTGCCGTAGCCTTTCCGTCGCTTATCACGAAGCGCACTCCGGAGACCTGTGAGAAGAATCCGGTGCCGCTCTGGCTTATAGAGTGATTGAGAAGCTTCTCTAGCGTGTCCCCTTTGACTTCATAGACGTAGATTATATTGACGTAAGGAAGGGCGTTCTTCAGATCTTCGTATACGGTAGCTCCTGGAGCTATAGACGCCCTGAAGCTGCTCGAAGTCGAGAGAGCCACGTTCGCCCCCGATGCCTCCCTTATGACGTCCATCACGAAATTACCCAGCACCGATTCTCCCGTATTTACGTTTGAAGCGGACAGTTCGGTCTCGACTTCACCTATCCACTCGAACAGATGGGTGAATGCCGGATCGCTTTCCAGCTCCGACTTTAGCTTTTCGACTTTCCCGGCAATAATTGGATCTTCAGGCAGAGAAGAATCCATTGGGATAAGTGAACCCGAGATATTCTTCTTGCCATCCGCTCCAAAGTAAACAACTACCTCGGCTGCATAAGTTCCGTACTGGTAAGGCGAGATAAAGTACGTATCCGTTCCATCGATCTTTGTGAGAGGGATCTTGAGATGGCTGTGCGTGCCGAAGATCAGGTCTATTCCTTCTACTTTCCTCGCCATTTCCAGTGTCTCCTCGTATTCGGCGTGTCCTATGAATACAATCAAATCTACTTCTTCGGCCTTAATTTCTTCGACGATCTCGGCGGCTGTCCACATGAAATCTCCAAATGTGGCTCCCTCAACCGGCCTCGCAGCAGGTTTCACAAGATCGTCGTAATCTGAGCCGGCCAGCGCGAAGACACCGATCCTCTTTCCTTCAACTTCAAAAATAAGATACCGCTTACCGAGGTACTCGAACACGGGCGACCCGTTTACATCCAGAATGTTGCTCCCAAGAATCGGATAGGTCAATTGCTTCCAGACTTCTGTGAAGTCCTCTGCGCCATACTCCGAGTCGTGATTTCCGAAAGCCATGGCGTCGAAGACATTGTTGAACCACGGCAGCTCTATCGCGTGAAACTTGTCGGACCACGCCGGAGTTCCGAGGTTTATCATATCTCCGCCGCAAAATATAAGCGTGTTTTCGTCCACAGACTTTTCTCTAAGGTAAGTGATGATCCTGGTGATTCCACCAAATCCATGCTGCCCTTCAGAGTAGAAGGGAATCGCGTGAGAATGGTAATCAGTGATATGATACATCTTGATAGTAGTAGAGAACGATAGGATCGAAAGGAGTATGACAGCGAGAATTAAGAATTTAGATCTTCTCATTCCAACACCTCCTCATAACAGTTAATTTAATTCTAGCATCGCCGAGAGTTACAAAACCCTTCTTATAAGACCTGTTACAGAGTGAAAATCTGTCAGACTTACAAAGTATCGCTCTTTGATAAAGAGAGCGTCTCGTTCTCTCTCTAACACAAACCGATGTGTCTGGGGTCTGGGGTGTAGTAAGAGCGAGATCCCGTATAAGATCACTACGGGATGACCCTGAATAGGAGCATTTCAGGACAGGCTCCTCAGGGCAGGCTCTCCTCTTCCATCATGCCGAACCCCGATCCTGCATCTTTATCGTCTTTGGAGAGAGCAGACCCAGGACCCAGGAGTTCTACTATATCTTTATCTTTGATTTTGGACAAACTAAGAACCTGGACGCGCAGCGTCGTCGAGGAACCGCTCCTAACACTCTTCCGGTCCTCTCGGTGAACGGTCCTTCTTGTGGATAATTATTAACTTCTAGGCACTGGCTTCTTGAGTCTGGAGGGTTATCAACGGTTTCTTGAACAAGTCGAAAAGCAGAGCGTTTACAAATGCCACGGGGATGAAGAAAATGAAGGAGAGAATTGTGCTTATCTCGTACCAAAGGCTGCTTCCCTTCACATGTTTTCCTTTGATCCGATTGCCAAAAGCGCCCCAGGCTATCCCGAAACCATTACCCATAGAAACTGCGCCAGTGGACACCGGGCTTTAGCTCGGCGTGGAATGGCGCTTGCCTCCTTTAATGTGATATAATTAGATTACTATGATCAAACAGACTCGACATGCAACCTACAACATAAACTACCACCTTGTCTGGTGTCCAAAATATCGACGTCCAGTCTTGACAGGAGATGTTGGTACGCGCCTTGCCGAGTTGCTGCCAGAATACGTTCAGGAGCTTGGCGGCGAGGTGCTTGATTTGGTCGTAATGTCAGACCACGTACACTTGTTCGCCTCGTTCCCGCCAACTTTGGCAATCAACCAGATCATGTATCGGCTGAAAGGTTCGACCAGTCACCAACTGCGGAAAGAGTTTCCACACCTAAAGAGCCGATTGCCATCACTCTGGACACGCTCGTACTATGTTGGTACGGCCGGTAATGTCAGTGCAGCAACGATCGAGCGGTACATTGAGGAGCAGAAGGGGCGATAGCAGTTGATCCGTACCTATCGCTACCGACTGTATCCGACGAGCGCACAGACGCGAGCGCTCGACTTCCTTCTCTGGCAGGGGCGCACGCTCTACAATGCCGCGTTGGAGCAACGCATCACCGTTTACAAAGAGACGGGCAAGGGTGTGAGCTACTACCAGCAGTGGGCGCACTTCCGAGACCTGCGTAACGCCAGCCCCGACACGCTCGGCTATCTCAACGCAACAAGTGTCCAGCAGATGCTCCGTCGCCTGGATAAAGCGTTCATTGCCTTCTTCCGCCGCCTGAAGGCAGGCGAAAAGCCTGGATTTCCGCGCTTCAAGGGGAGCAACCGCTTCAACAGCCTGGAATATCGGCACGGCGACGGGTGCAAGCTGCGACCTGGCGGACGAGTAATGCTCTACGTCCAGAATGTGGGAGAGATCAAGGTCAAGTACCACCGTCGGCTGCCTGATGGAGCGACAATTAATCACGTCGTTATCAAGCGGTGTGCGCACCGCTGGTATGCCTGTCTGATGATCGACTTGCCTGTCCCGGTTGTGCCTGAGCACACTGGCCCGGAAGTCGGCGTTGACATGGGAATAAGCCACCTGCTGGCACTCAGTGACGGGACGCTGATTTCGAACCCGCGCTGGCTGAGAGGGAGACTCTCACAGTTGCGTGTTGCCCAGCGTCGCCTGTCTCGTCGCAAAAAGGGCAGCAATCGTCATCGAAAAGCCGCTGCACAGGTTGCACGTTTGCACGAGCGCATAGCCAACCAGCGACGAGACTTTTGGCATAAAATCACACGCCAACTGGTAGATACCTACAGGCTGATCGCCCTGGAAGACCTCACGCTCAACTTTATGACGGCCAATCACCACCTCGCCCTGAGCACGTATGACGCGGGACTGTCGGAGTTCCAACAACTGCTCGCGTACAAGGCTGAAAGCGCCGGTACGCGAATTGTGACCGTGAACCCGGCATACACCTCACAGACGTGTTCCGATTGTGGTGCGATTGTCCCGAAAGATTTGAGGATTCGCGTACATGTTTGTCCTGACTGCGGCCTCACGCTAGACCGCGACGTGAACGCCGCCCGGAATATCCTGAAGCAAGCGGTTAATGGGGCCCGGACGGGGCCACCAGGGCGTAACGTGGCCGGTAGCGGTGAGCGTGCCCTGGGAAGCTCCCTGCTTTAGCTGGGAGAGTCGTCACTACCCATCATGATAGTTCTGATTGCCCCGAGTATTCCCTTGGCCTTTGATTCTCCGTAGTTTCCGACAAGATTCTCCCACGAGTCTGCGGAAGGCTTTCCTGAAGAATTCGCATATTCCCTGGCAAACAAAATCGCGGGAGCTTCGTCCTGCGGAATCTCCTCGATATCCGCAACGAAAAGCATCTGGATATCTTCTTCCATTATCCCTTCTTTTCTGGCCACCCTATTGTGGAAGACCGCGCAGACTTCGCAACCGTTGATCTCTGTTATGGTGAGCATAACCTTTTCAATCAGCTTTGCGTTCAGCTCGCCCTTTTTCTTCGATCTAGTCATATATTTCATGGTTCGAAAACCGTTTAAGAGAATCCAGTACGACTCTTTCAAGGAAAAGAAGCGTTTATAGAACTTCTGATTCAATTCTTCCTCCGGGAGAACACCGATAACATTTCGGAATTCTATAATTTAAAATCATTCTATTTTAGCATTTGTATTTGTCCAACGCTCTGTGATAATTCTACCGGCCGGCAACGAATCACCAAATCCCTCTTTTAACTCATTTTTTAGTTTACTATTCACTGCTTCAAGAGTTCGCTTCGCTCAAGAGAAGACGAGAATCTTCCTTCCCGTCATCCCGTAGTGACCCCCATACTGTCATCCCGTAATGGTCTTATACGGGATCTTTTCTCACCCTCTCGTATTTTGTGATAACACAACAAACGAGTTTATCAAGGCTTTCTTAGGGCATCTATGCTACTTTCAAATTTTTCCTGGCTATCTTGATCTTGAGTATCCCACAGGCTTAATTTCTCATACAACTCTGGCAGGGTTTTAAAGACCTCCGAGACTATCCTCTGGTCCAGAGGCATCCGGGTCATCATTTCAGCCGCTTCCGGTAAGGAGTAAGCCTCTCTGTAAGGTCTATCGGCGGTGAGAGCTTCTAAGACGTCAGCAACGGCGAGTATCTTGACTTCAAAGGGAATCTCTTCCCCTTTCAACCCCCGTGGATACCCTGAACCGTCTTCTCTTTCGTGGTGCATGTATGCATACGGAATATATTTATCTAGATATTTGAACTGTTCAAGCAGATCTTTTCCGCGTCGAGGGTGATCCATCATTACTTCTCTTTCGATTTCATTCAGCGGTCCTTTCTTCTTCAGGATGTTTGTCGAGATTCCGAGTTTGCCTATGTCATGGAGCTTTGCTCCGTTAACGATTTCTATGAGTTTTTTTCTTTTCAATCCTAAACGTTTTCCGAGAATCTCGGCGATCATGGCCACATTTCTCGAGTGATATGTAGTGTATGGATCCTGCAATTCCCACATATGAACTATCGTCTGCAGGCCTTTCGTCTGGTGATATCTGGAAAAAGAGACGGACAAAACTTCCATCATCAAAAGAACGCCTATCAATCCGGAGATGAAGGCGTGAAATACCAGCCAGTTGTAGAGCCCGTAGCCCCTTATGCTGGCATGAAGCCCGTACGCAAATATCTTTTTCCCTTCGTCTGAAAAGATGACTCTATCGACCATGGAGAGGCCCTCAAGAACCCTGTATTTGTCGATGCCCACCATGACGACCACATCATCTACGATGTCCTGTGAAAGGCTGTCCATTATATTTACATACGCATAAAGCTCTTCGTTTTTCATAGATACCGTGTAGTCCTTTTCCGTCGTCATTCCCGAAGGTCTTTCGACTGTCATGATCTCTCTAGCATAAGGAAAGTCAGTCAGTATCTCCTGGAACATGCTATCTATAAACTCCCGGTCTTGTGATATGAATGCGCTGAACATGGCATTCCACTGGAAATAACCTCTGGATATCGACGTAACAAACTGATCGACAGCTTTCTGGTAGATATCCGAGTAAACTTTGTGGGTGTATTGAATGACTTCCGATTCGAAAACATGAAAAGGCAAAAACATGAGCAAGAACATGATAAGAAAGACGGCGGAGACCACTCTGGGACCGGCGAACTTCAGTTCCGAAAATCCTTTCATTGGAATTCCTCCTGTGCTCCACACTCCCAGTTCATTTATAGTTTCACTCTTTCGAATTAATCTAAATTATCATTCTAATTAATATATCATACGAATATTCAATTCCAGTGTTTCCGATAGACTATCCTAAAATGTTACAAGGAGTACCGTAACACCGGAGCGAATCACTTCGAGATTACTGCGTGAAGCGATCAAAAGGCTTTTCGCTTTTTATAGAGTGAAGTTCTTTCAGAGTGCTAGACTTTCAAAAATCTCAGGTACTCTCTGCCGTCGTTATCGTAATCTCTGAAGACAAAAGCTTCGATGGTATTGTTTTTGTTTCTTAAGAACTCAACACTGAAGTAGCAGTCAATGTACGACGGCGCAAAAGTGTAGAAGATATCCTTTATCGTCGGCCGGTATTCGAAATTCACACCATCGCGATGGAGGTTTATGTTGGAGAAAAGCAAGCCCCTTTCAGTGACAGAGAGATCGTAGCCCGTGTCGATATCCTGGCAGTAATATCTTCCCGCGTACTCCGAGAGTTCGTCTATAGACAGCGGCTCGAGAAAGGGACGAAATTGCCTCATGCCATTAGCGCTGATTAAAGAAAGTCTGATTTCTCCAGACTCCTGTGTGATCTCGCCTCTGAACGTCCCGCCTCTTTCTTTAAAACATGGTTCCTGTAAAGGCGTTAGTGCCATGACATTTTCGCCGTTCATATCCAGTTTCAGCAAACCTTCTTCAACAAAAAGTCTGCAAATCTGGTAGATCCAGCGCATTACAGATTTTACCAGATCGTTGGACGGATCTTTGAATGACTCCGGATGCAGATAGTTGTAGTTGCAGTAACCCGATAATATATTTTTCGTCAGTCTGCTGTTGTCTTCCCTCTCTGTCGGAAATACTCTCTCTTGAAACCACACCCGGAACAGGTTTTAGAGGATGGATACCACCTGGCTATCTTACGTACTTCTTTACCTATCCAGACGGCCTTGTACGTGAGAAAGGTGGCGAACGTATCCCAACAAGAATGGGGAATCGAACAAGTCCCTCGTCAGTTCATTGTCTGTCTGTATTTTCCACGACAACTCTTTGTCTAAACCTGTGAGTTATCCTTGAAAAACAGGTCAAAACTTCTTGAATTACTGTCGCGCCACTAGAAACTATATACATACCGACGGTGTTATACTCGGACGCATGACTTGAAAGGGGGTGTAAGCATGTTCAGAAAGATCCTGGTTACGGTTATTCTTCTATCGTCTGTACTGGTTTTTTCTACACAGTTCAAGCGATCCGTAGAGGACAAAATCGTGATCGAACCAGGCGGTAACGCTGTCATTACCCGTACTGAATATGTCCCTTCCTCTGATCTGGCAAAAGTCTACATTCAGCACAGCGAGGCTCTTTCCGATCGCGATTTGCGTGATGAAGTCTTCAATAACTTCTATGACGAAATCTCAAAGGGCTATTTCTTTCTCTACTCATCGGTGCCAGGTTTCGGAGACAGAGACATAGACATCTCGGTCGACAAGAGCGGTAATTACAAGAGTGTTATTACGATGAAAGTCAGCGGGCTTATCACAAAATCCAAGGAGTTTCCGGGAAGTTACGAGTTCTCGAGCAAGAACTTCTCCGAAGAGAAGATCATGCTCAAGTACTTCGAAGACCTGATAGACGGAAAGGCTTTTGAGACGGCCTTTCTGGGTTCCTCCAAGAACTCGCTCGTTACTACAAAGACAACTACGATTGTACTTCCAGAGGAATCGGAGATCTTCGAATTACTATCCCCTCACGGCGAGAAACCTCTCAAAGACTGGTCGCTAGATCTGGGCGGAGGTACGAAGTTCAAGGCAAGCCTTGACTACGACAAGAACACAATCTCCCTCAAGGAGGAAATAACTACCGGAGGCGGTTCACCAGACAACCTTATGAAACCGGACAACGAAGAGATCATGGCGAAGCTGAGAGACTATGGCGCCTTTACCATCGTCTTCAAGAGTCCGAAAACCCGCGCATTGACCGAACCGAAACCGTATCTCTTCAAGGAAGATTACTCCGGTTCGTGGAGTTTCTATGTTTCTCATACTTTCTCGAACGAATTCTCGTATCAGACATTGACGGTTGAGCCTGGATTAACCGTCAGCCTGACATTCGGCGCGTCGCTTCTGTGGGAGCATGAATGGAAGAAAATCAGCTGGTGGAACTACAAATACGTCTTGAAGAAATTCCAGACGACTGTGAGCTTCAGCCCTTCATTGACCCCGTTCATTGAAGTCTCATCGGGAGCGGCAATCACAAAGAACTGGACAAAGAACATAACAACCAAGACCAAGTGGATAACCTTCTGGGTATCCTGTGTTCCGGTGGCGCTCGTTATGGAAGTAAAATTCGACGCGAACGCGGAGGCCGGCATTTCCGGTGTAATAGGCTTCAACGCCTCGACAACACTCTCGGCAAACACAACGCTCACAGTCAAGTATCAGAACGGGTGGAGCAAGAGCGTTTCCTACTCGGCCAACTACTCGGGCCTCCAGTTCGACGCAAACGCAAAAGTCAACGCCTGGGCCAAGGGTTCGCTACCGTTGACTCTATCGGCATATGTCTACTATGTCGCCGGACCTTTCGTCCAGTTCGTGCCATGGATAAAAGGAGAAACGAATGCCTCTGCCGGGAGCGCCACGCAGGTCGGCTACAAAGTCACGGCGGGCTTCGACGTAAACGGCGGAGTACACATGGCCGGCTGGCTTAAAGATCTTTGCGATGGCTTGCCTAGCGTTAGCTACACATTCTGGAATAAGAGCTGGACTATAGCCAATTCGACTATTACCTTCTAGAGCGCTGGGATGTACTGTCCCGTCATGCCGGATTGTGATACTGCATCCCGCTCTTTGGAACTTACATTTTCGAAACAAAAACTGGCTGCCGAAGGCACCTGGATTTGTTCTTAACGCACTACTCTGTTTTTTCCGCCAGACTTCGCGCTGTAAAGGG
>ENA-OSEO01005935-OSEO01005935.1-sediment-metagenome-genome-assembly--contig:-NODE-5935-length-11335-cov-3.641855_pt1 | contig 11335 bp, 9 predicted proteins | sample MGYA00237883_ERZ534232 | MGnify/ENA metagenome assembly ERZ534232
TTGATGATCGGAACACGGACATCCATGACCATCGGCCTGGTCGGGGTGTTCTTGAGTCTCATCTTGGGCATTTCGCTCGGTGGCATCTCGGGTTTCTATGGCGGCGCAATCGATAACTTGATCCAACGCGTGATCGAGGTCCTGCGCTCAATCCCCACGATTCCGCTCTGGATGGGGCTGGCAGCCGCACTGCCGACTTATTGGTCGGTCACGCAGATATACTTCGCGATTACGTTGATCATCTCGCTGATCGGTTGGACAGAGCTGGCCCGCGTCGTACGCGGTCGCTTCCTTTCCTTGCGCGAAGAAGATTTCGTCATGGCCGCCGAGCTAGTCGGTTGCAATCGAGGACGAATCATATTCCGGCACATGGTCCCATCTTTCATGAGCCACATCATCGCCGCCACGACGCTGGCCATTCCGGCGATGATCATCAGCGAAACGTCGCTCAGTTTCCTGGGACTGGGTCTGCGTCCGCCGGCGATTAGCTGGGGTGTGCTTCTCCAGGACGCACAGAACGTGCAGACTCTGGCGATTTCACCGTGGCTGATGCTTTCGGCCATTCCAGTCATCATCGCGATTCTGGCTTTCAATTTCCTGGGAGATGGATTGCGCGATGCAGCGGATCCATACGGATGATCAGACTACTCGATAGGAGCGCCAATGTCACCCACCGCAACCAACCCGGTTGAACCGATTCTCTCGGTGCGCAACCTCAAAACGTATTTCTTCCCTGATGAAGGCGTTGTGCGTGCCGTCGACGGCGCCAGTTTCGATGTCTATTCAGGGAAAACGCTGGGTATCGTCGGCGAAAGCGGATGCGGAAAGAGCGTCACTTCCCGCTCGATTCTGCGCATCCTCGAAGAGCCTGGCCGTATCGTCGAAGGTGAGATCACACTGCGCCGCAAGAGTGGCACAGTGATCAATTTGACTGAACTCCCACCCAACAGCAAAGAGATGCGCGCGATCCGTGGGGATGAGATCGCATTGATTTTCCAGGAACCGATGACGTCGCTCAGCGCACATTACACCATCGGCAACCAGATCATCGAGGCAATTCGGCTACACCGCGATGTCAGCAAACAAGAAGCACGAGACCGTACTATCGAGTTGTTGCATTCGGTAGGCATCCCGCACCCCGAGCGACGTATCGGCGAGTACTCGTTTCAGCTCAGCGGTGGTCTGCGGCAGCGTGTTGTGATCGCCCTGGCGCTATCCTGTGACCCGGATGTTCTGATCGCTGATGAGCCGACGACGGCGTTGGACGTAACCACGCAGGCACAGATTCTGGATTTATTGCGGCAGATCCAGGAAGAACGCAATATGGCCGTGATTCTCATCACGCACAACATGGGCGTCATCGCCGAAATGGCCGACGATGTCGTCGTGATGTATCTTGGACGTGATGTCGAAAAGGGCCCGGTAGACGACATCTTCCATTCACCGAAACATCCCTACACACGGGCATTGCTCTGTTCAATTCCCAGCTTATTGGCGCCCTCGCGGGTTACACTGCCGACGATCAGTGGGTCCATCCCACATCCCTACAATCGGCCGCGCGGTTGCCCCTTCCACCCGAGATGTACGGAATCGATCCCGGGAATCTGTGGGCAGGAAGAACCGATGTCCGTGATGGTGGAACGCCAGCAGGTTTGTTGCTTCCAATACAATGAGGCCCTTCTGAGTGTCAGAAGGACATAGACAATGGAGTGCGAAACGTGGTAGCGGTCGAAATGAGTCAGGACAACATTCTGCTAGAAGTCAAAAAACTCAAAAAATACTTCCCGATTCAGAAAGGTCTGTTGCGCAAAGTAGTCGGCCAGGTGCGTGCGGTCGATGGCGTCAGTTTTTACATCAAAAAGGGTGAGACCCTGTCGTTAGTGGGCGAAAGTGGTTGCGGGAAGACGACCACATCGCGCTGCATCCTGCGCGCCCTCCAGCCCACGGCAGGAGAAATCCTGTTCCGGACCAGCACCGGCAGCGTGATCAACGTGGCGGAACTGCCGAAAAGCCAGCTCCGGCCACTGCGTCGTCAAATGCAGATGATCTTCCAGGACCCTTTCTCATCGCTGAACCCGCGTATGACGTTGTTCGACATCGTCGGCGAACCGCTGCTCGTCAATGGCGTTCAGAATTACCAGGAACGGCTCGATCGTGTCTCCGAGCTGCTGCGGCTGGTGGGGTTGCGTGCGGAGTACATGCGTCGTTATCCCCACGCGTTCAGCGGCGGACAACGGCAGCGCATCGGTATCGCCCGTGCCTTGGCCCTGAACCCAAGCCTGGTGGTTGCTGACGAGCCGGTATCCGCGCTGGATGTCTCGGTGCAAGCGCAAATCCTCAACCTGATGTTGGACCTGCAGCAGCGGCTCGATCTGACCTTTCTGTTCGTCGCGCACGATTTGAGCGTGGTCAAGCACATCAGTGACCGGGTGGCGGTGATGTATGTCGGTCAGATTGTCGAAGTCGCCAGCACACAGGCACTGTTCGACACACCAAAGCACCCGTATACCGAAGCTCTGCTTTCTGCTGTGCCCAAGCCCGACCCACGGCTGCGGTCCAGCCGAATCCCGTTGGAGGGCGAAGTTGCCGACCCGGCAAACCCGCCTTCAGGTTGTTACTTTCACCCACGCTGCAAATATGCCATTGATGTGTGCGGTATAGAGACACCCGATCTCGTTGAGGTCGAGCCGGAACGTTACGTCAGTTGTCACCGCGCGGCTGAGATCGCCCTGGTCGGCGTATTGACCCGCCCGGACGGGGCCTGTCCCGTGGCCGACTAAGCCAGTCTGCAGACGATGCGGTGATGCACATTGATGGAGTACCAAAGCATGGATGAGAAAGCGAAGCGAATAGTCAATTCATTCGAGCACGTCATCGTCCTGGTCTTGCTGGCGCTGATGCTGGTTGTCATCTCCGTCGCGGCGATTGATCTGGCGGTAGTTATCGTGCACAGCGTCGTCACCCCACCGTATTTCGTCATGCTGACACTGGAAGAGATCCTGGCAATACTCAGCTCTTTTCTCATGGTCCTGATCGCAATGGAATTGCTGGAAACGATCCGAATGTACCTGGAACAAGATAAGGTACACGTCAATGTTGTGCTATTGGTGGCAATCATCGCCATCGCGCGAAAAGTCATCATTCTCGACTTCACGCACATGGATCCCATCATCCTGTTCGGCATTGCATCGATCATCGTAGCCTTGTGCGTCGGATACTATTTCCTGAGACAGGCGAATACCAACCAATGATGAGCAATGTCGCCATCTGGTCGCGCCATGCGGAAATTGCGGGGCAATCACGCAAAGCGGCTGCCCATTCTTATGCGCAGGAGCTGTCCCAAAAACATGTTCGACGATAGCGACGTGTTTCCGCGCCATTTGCAGGCCCCAGCCGTCCTCGAATAATAGTCGATGCCCAGGTAAGCGATTGGGTATATCGAAACTGACACTTAACATTTTCAATTCAGGAGATCGAAATGACCAGTAATCAGGAGCTACATGGAGTTGTCGTTCCCATTATCACACCCGTCGATGCCGAGGACAGGGTTGACGAGCAAGCGTTCCGCAAGGTCATCCGCTATTTGATCGATTCCGGGGTACACGGCTTGTTCGTCGGGGGGTCGGCAGGCGAGGGTCCGCTGTTCACCGCCGCTGAGTGGGAACGCATGATGATAATCGCACTCACCGAGACCGCCGGTGCGATTCCGTTGCTGGGCGGCGTGATGGAGACATCGACTCAACGTGCGCTCGAGAAAATCAAGACTTTGCGGGATATCGGCTACCGGCACTACGCCATCTCCCCTACCTTCTACCTCACGCTTCATGCCGGCACGGAGCACTTGCGCTTGTTCGGGGCATGCAAAGCCGCCGTACCGGAGATGGAGATGGTCGTCTACAACATCCCGTCATGCACGCACTCGACCATCACGGTAGAGACTTTTCTGGAGATGGCACGGCGCGGTTGGTTACGTTACTGCAAAGAGAGCTCCGGCGACCCGGACCTGCTCCTGCCATTGATCGAACAGGGGCGAGATCTGGGCATGCGCGTTCTGGTAGGCGAAGAGCGCTTGATGTACGAGGGGCTGATTGCCGGCGGAGTAGGCATGGTTCCCGTGGGGGCAAATTACGAACCCAAGTCTTATGTCCAGTTATATGAAGCCGCGTTGCGTTGTGATGAGGAGGAAATGGCACGCTTGATGAAGCGTGTGCGTTACGTCTGTACGACGCTCACTGGCGGCACAAGCTGGTTGGCGGGGATCAAGTACGCGCTGTCACAGCGCGGCATCGGCAACGGGAAGCCGCTCTCACCGCTAGAACCGACCGACGACGCGCGTAAAGCCTTGATCGATGCCATCCCGTTACCGGATGCCCCCTGCTAGCCGCATCATCAGCTGTTCTGCCCCGCTCCGTGCCACGAGCGCCACGAACAAAATGCGGCACCGTCTACCGTTACAGGACCGTGCCCGTCCGGATGGCCAGGCGGTCCTGCTCACCTATTGCCAAAAATCCGGACTATCCCACTCAATAATGGGTATGTCCGGAAATCTTGGGGTCAGCGAGCAATGGGCAGGTCATGTTTTCAGCGTGATCTGCCAGGTTCACTCGAATATCTTCGTGGCGGTCAAGACTGTGCCAATCTTGGACGCATTCCGCTTGCGCGGAGACCCCCGGGAACGGGCCACCAGACCCCTGCATGGCCCATGCGGAGATTGGCCCAGTCGTAGGCGTGAAGTCTGACTGGGCCAACCTCCGACGCTACCGTCGTTGTCCCGCGAGTGCTGTGCCTGGGCGGACCGTGTGCTGGTCTGCACCGCAGTAGATTGGCCCAGTCTGCTCCAGTGGGCAAGCTCTCCAGCACATTGGTCGTGTCAAGGGCGCTAACTTGTCGCCAAAAATCCTGACTGCACCCGGGGGACGCCACCCATTGTGTACCACGATGGAATTGTGCTATACTATTGCCGTAGGGGCATCCGTACTCGGGTGCCTCTCAGAAATATCCTTCGAGAAAGTCATTCACGCGGTTGTCACGCAGGAACAGGTTGGAACTATGGATAGACAAACCCCATCCACGGAAAACGAAGAGATCGAGCTTTACCTGCGCACCTATTACTCGCTGTTGCGGAGTACGGGCGAGGTCCTGGTGCGCTCACTCGAAGAAACCCATGCGGCAATGAATGCCAGCTTGCATCCCGGCGCCGATGACCCGGGGATTGATGTCTCGGCGTTTGTGTACAGTTGTCTGCGTCTGCCACCCTGCATCACTCGTGTGCGGCTGATTGTCCTGGGACAATCGGAAGACGTGTTTGAGCGTAGAGGTGGCTACGCCGGTGTCGAAAGCTGGGAACCGGTGCACGCACAAGCCCGTCGCCGCAAGCTGTTTTTTGACGGCAAAGAAACCCTGGCAGCGTTTATCGCCAGCGTCTCGGATATCGACGATCTCATTCCGATCATCACTGCCTACCAAATTGAATGGAACAAGATACACCGCCGGCTCTCCGCGGGGTCCATTCTGGACCAGTTAAGTTCCCAAGATGCCGATGTTCCGCTCTCAGCCGCGGAAGACGACACCGTTCGAGGTGCCCTCGAGATTTCTCAGGGCGACTTCGACAAGCTGAAGCAAGCGTGGGGACCGCTCACCAGAGCCAATGTCATCGCCGCGGCGCGACAGGAGAAGGACTTCGCCTTGCGCCTCCTGGCGGGATCTTTCACGGACTATCGTCGTGCCGCGCAAGGTTGGTGGCGGAGCATAGAACGCGCAGTCAAGAACATCAAACTGCGAGACTGCGCTGTCTATTTCGTCTCCAGCAACACGCATAGTCTGACCAACATGCTGTCAGGATATGCTATCCGCCACCGCGACAAGTTGTTGGAATACCTGAAAACAACGAATACGGAGAATCTCTTAGAAGAATATGCCAGGATCAAGGAGAACCCCAAGCTCGGCGAGGAAGAGAACCTGCTCTACTATTTGTTGCGCAAACACCTCGGCGAAGGAGAGTCCGGCGAGTTCGCGTTGCTCCGCGATCACCATTTCGCCCAGCTCGGAATCTCCCAGGTCGAGACGCCTCTCTATCTGGATATCGCAGCGCAAGTAATCGAGATCAATAAATTGAATCCGTCTCTGTTCGATCCACGCATCCGGATGCCGGGGCTCGAGTTGCTGAAAGACAGCCAGGCACTCATCTTTAACGTAGATTATCCGCTGGGAATGGCGGCGTATCACGTTCTGGGACAGGTTTCGACCAGTGTAGGCGACATCAAAGGGTTCTACGTCATGGGTAAGGCCGCGACGTTGAATGGGCGCATTGGGGATATCTTGATCCCAAACGTGGTGTACGATGCCCACTCGCAGAACACGTTTCTATTCAAGAACTGCTTCAAGGCGGCGGATATTGGACTGTATTTGCATGAAGGAACAGTATTCGACAATCAGAAATCGGTTACCGTCCGCGGGACTTTCCAGCAGAACGACCGCTTCATGACGCTTTTCTATCGCGAAGGCTATACCGACATCGAAATGGAGGCCGGTCCGTATCTCAGCGCGCTGTACGAAAATATCTACCCCAAGCGATTTCCGATCGATGAGATCGTAAACCTGTTCATCAACGCACCATACGACATCGGCTTTTTGCACTATGCGTCTGACACGCCATACAGCCGGCGCCAAACGCTCTTGTCCAAGAGCATGTCATACTTCGGGATGGATTCCACCTATGCCTGCGCCAGCGCGGTCCTGCGCCACATCCTGGCGAAAGAGGTTAGCGAACTGAGCCGCTCCCGCGCGTGATTCCCCACACGGTACACGGATGCGACGTTAGCGCCAGACGAAGCTGCGCATCTCGCTGCGGGGACTGATCTCTCTCCCCTCGCGCGTGCCATCGGCCCGCGAACCAATCTCTTTGACGACGACAACTCCCCAATCGTAGCGCCGGTCAGGTTCATCCGCTTGACCGGCCAAATAGCTGGGTACGACGAAAAATGTTTCTCGTATCCATGGGCCAATCTCGATGTCGTTGCCTTCGTGACGATACCTCAAGATCAAACCATACCATTCATCGGCAGCGAGCGAGCCAACCGGGCTCCATTTCAGCTCAATCCGCGTCTCCGCTCCCGAAAAATACTGGCCGGTCTCCGGGCTCAACAGGTGGGGGACTGCGAAACTCAGCGTTGGGGTCGGCGTCAGCGTGGGCGTCGACGTCACGGTCGGTGTACCCGTCTCGGTGGGCGTCGCAGTCGGCGGACGCGGGGTCGGGGTCGCCGTCGCTGGCGGCAGGGCAGTCACCGTTTCGGTTGGAGGTGGGGTATCGCTGGACAGCGGCATCGGTGTCGCTGTGGGTACAATGGGAACGGTTGGCGTCGCCGATGGTTCCCTCCGCATCGGGGTCATAGTGGACATTGCCGGACCAGCCGAATCACCCTCCGGCGTGGTAATCTCCGTAGCCGCGAGTGTAGGCGTCGCCGTCTCCTCCGGCCTGGTCACAGCGACAACTGCACCGCCTGAACCGCGCGCAAACAAGAAGGCCATCACACCAACAAACAGAATGGCGACACCGAGAGCGGCGAATGCCATCCACTCCGAGCGCCCCCACCGCGTTTCCGGTCGTGCATCGAGCGGGGATCTCTCATTTCCACGCATGAGCTACGACCCTCCGCGATCGCGGCGCCGGAACGACAAGCGCAAGGGTGTCCCCAGGAACTCATAGTGTTCACGCAGGCAATTCTCGAGGTAACGCTCGTAAGAGAAATGGACCAACCGCTCATCGTTCACGAAAAACACGAAGGTCGGCGGATCGACCGCCACCTGCGACGCGTACAGGAATTTCAAGCGTTTTCCGGCTTTGGACGGCGGAGCATGCCGCGTCACCGCATCCTGGACGATCTGATTGAGAGCCGACGTGCCGATGCGCAAGAAACGCTGTTCGTGAACCCGCAAGGCAGTTGGTAGCACCTGATTCACACGCTGCCTCGTTTTCGCGGATATGAAGAGCACCGGCACATAGTCCAGAAACTTCAGCTCGGAACGAATCCGTTTGGTAAATTCTTGCATCGTGTAAGAATCTTTTTCGATCAAATCCCATTTATTGACGATAACAACGACACTCTTGCTCTCCTCGAGAATGTAACCCGCGACATGCGCATCCTGAGCGGTGACCATCTCAGTCGCATCCAGCAGCAACAGGACGACATCGGCACGGCCTATCGCGCGCAGTGCCCGCAGTACGCTGTACTTCTCGATGCCCTGCTCTATTCGTCCACGACGTCTGATGCCCGCTGTATCGATCAGTACAACACGCTGGTCTTCCCATTCCATAATCGTATCGATCGCGTCGCGGGTAGTTCCGGGTATCTCACTGACAATGACCCGGTCCTCTCCGAGCAGCGCGTTGATCAACGAGCTCTTACCCACATTCGGACGGCCTACGATAGCGACCTTAATTCCTTCGATCTCGTCCTCTGTCTGCTCTTCGGGCAAGGCATCCACGATCGTGTCCAACATGTCGCCAGTGCCAGTGCCGTGCAGGGTCGAGATCGGCTGCGGATCACCCAACCCCAAGGCATAAAAGTCGAGCGCTGCCAGCCGGAGGCTCTCGTTGTCGGCCTTATTCGCAACCAGGATGACCGGTTTGTTAGCGCGGCGTAGAATCCCCGCTACATCCTCATCCGCTGGCGTCAAACCGGCAATCGCATCGACCAGAAACACGACGACATCCGCTTCGTTGATCGCCAACTCAGCTTGCTGGCGTACGTCTTCAAGCAACGGGGCAGGGGTAGCGGAATCCGCCACAGCCGCGTCCGTCCAGATCACCTGCACGCCCCCTGTATCAACGACGGTAAACGACTTGCCTCCCCATTCAGCCTCGCCATAGAGACGGTCGCGCGTCGTGCCCGGAATGTCCTCTACAATCGCCAACGGTCTCCCGACCAGGCGGTTGAAGAGGGCGGACTTTCCCACATTCGGCCGTCCCACGATGGCCACAATTGCTTTGCTCATAAAATCCAAAACCTTTCTGGAATTGCGGCTAAGAAGGTGCCGCCCCAGCGACTCGCAGATTAATCAGCAAGACTCAAGGTAAAACTGATCCGGAGTCGGCGGTGGGAGTCACGGCGCCAGCAGACTCCACGGTAGGCGACTGCTGGTACAGCCGGGAGGAGCTCGTGGGCGTAACAGCTGGCGTATCAGTCACTGCCGGACTCGGCGTCGGCTGCACTTTGGGTGATATCTCCACCTCGACAATGTCCGGTAACAGGCTCTCGACCTTGATCCCTTCGGGGACGATCACGGTCGGCGCGATTTTATGCACCCCCGGCTGCAACCCATAGACATCGACGATCACCTGGACCTCATTGCGAGTGAGAGGATCCAGACGGGGCAGAGGCCCGGAGAGGATCACATCGACAGCATCCGGAGATACCTTCAAATTCATATCCGGAGCCAATCCCTGCCAGTTCAACGAGAGGCCCTGCAAATTGAGTCCACCCTCCAACGGCATGACGCTCACATTGACCACAACGCTCTGTATCCCCAACAACGAGACATTCTCGGGCATGTCCAACGTCACGCGCTCCACAACGTCAGCCTTAGCATTGTCGACATCAACAGGCGCAGTTTCCAGGTAGCCTCCAATGTCATTCAATGCTGCGGGGCTTCCAACCACCGTTACAATCGAGGGATCGACAGACACGTTCGTTATCCGATACCCTGGTGCGACCTGACCTTCAAGAATCACGCGGACTGAAGCGTCTTTGTAACCAATCCGTTGTTCGATAGGGACCTTGACCATTACCCGCGGAGGATCGAGCTCCACCCAGCCCACGGATTCGCCCTGCGCATCGTGAGGAACCAGCGCGACAACACGTTCCAGATCGCTCCGTGCTCCCTGCAAGTACACGTCCGCATCCACGGATTGGACCTGATTGACAGCAGAACTCGGTCCTCTCACCACCACTTTTTCGGGCGTGACCGTCGGCGCCCGATAGATATAGCCAAGCGGTGCGGAGTCAATCACCTTGGCTCTCACCTCGAACTGTTTTTCCGCCAATGTCTCCAAACGGATCGCAATTTTGGATGGTCTCTTGGAGATGATCCGTACCGCCGGATCCGAGCACTTCACGTGGACATCCATATTGTGAATGTCAGCGGGGAGATTCGTCAGATCGACCCATGCCTGGAAGCTATTCACGCGTAGATCATCCCAACTGGTACGTGGCGCACGAATGGTGACGTAAACGCTATCCTGCACCTCGCCGAAGAAGATCGTATTCGGCGGCTGATTGTGGATCTCAATCGGGATGGCTTCAGGGAACTCGTTCTGGATACTCGGGTCCTCTTCATTCACAGCAACGACCCACACGATGATAGCCAACACCAGCGCCAACACCACTGTCCCTACTCGATTGAATAGCTGCCTCAGGAACGGTTTTTGCTCAACCAACTCGAAGAACCTCTATCCTCAGAACTGTCCTGCCTACAAACAACCGCTCGATCATCTTCTGAATCCCAACCTGGACTTGACGTATTCCCGTCCAGCGTTGTACCAACGCACGAATTTCGACGAAACATCTTCGGTCTGAATGGAATAGAATGCTTCCAGGACCTTTGCCAGCCGCCGCTCGTCGAGACGGCGAATCATCCGCCCGTTGTGAGCCACTGAAGTAATACCGGTCTCTTCGGAAACGATGATCGCGATCGCATCGGTCTGTTCGGTCACACCGACGCCAGCGCGGTGCCTCGTCCCCAAGTGTGCACCCGGCAAGAGGCTGTCGGTCAAGGGAAGCACACAAGCCGCAGCGACGATCCGGTCTCCCCTGATGATCACTGCGCCATCGTGCAGGGAGGTACTGGGGAAGAAGATGGTCTCCAACAATTGGCTCGAAACTCGCGCCTCGACGATGACACCGGTATCGATGTATTCCTGCAAACCGGTTTCCCTCTCCAACACGATCAGTGCTCCGTGCCGCCGCGCCGCCATGCGCCGGCAGGCCAACCCAACTTCAGAAATGACCCGCTCTGTCAGGCCATCGCTCGTGGGTCTGCTCAACAACTGTCCGGTACGCCCCAGCCGCTCGAAAGCGCGGCGCAATTCCGGCTGAAAAATGACTGGAATAGCCACCAACAAGGCCGGGATAGAATTGACGACGAGCCACTTAAAAGCCGTCAATGGGAAGATGCTCACCAGTATGATCGTCACCAGAACGACCAGGATGACACCACGCAGCAATTGGACGGCCTGAGTTCCCTGCACGAGCATGAGCAGCCCGTAGAAAACAGCAGCCACCAACAACATGTCGATCAGGCTTACCCAGTTCAAGCGCGAAAAGACCGACAGCAGATC
>ENA-OSEO01005936-OSEO01005936.1-sediment-metagenome-genome-assembly--contig:-NODE-5936-length-11333-cov-29.199094_pt1 | contig 11333 bp, 15 predicted proteins | sample MGYA00237883_ERZ534232 | MGnify/ENA metagenome assembly ERZ534232
AAAACACAGAACTAAGCTTGTAGAAGCTCTTGTGGGGTTATCTTCGGACCGGGGTTCGATTCCCCGCGCCTCCACCAGTAACTCACGTAGGATTGTTTGAGAACTGTTTTATTTGGATTGCATTTGAATTTCAGAAATTAATCGTAAAGGAAAGGAGAAGGATGCCTGATGGCAGTAAAGAAGAATGATATTGTTAAAATGAATTTTAGTTATTGTGTTAAGAACGAGGATAGTAAGCTTAGTTCAAACAAGACCAAAGAACCTATTCAATTTCAGGTCGGCAATGGAGAAGTCATAAAGGGAATCGAAGAAGCTGTAATCGGGATGAAAAAAGGGGAAAAGAAGAAAGTAACTGTTAATTCAGATAAAGCTTTCGGCGATCACAACGAGGAGCTTGTACAGCAAGTTGCATTTGAGTTGATCAAGGATCGGCCGGTAAAAGAAGGCGACTTTATTGAATTAAAAACAGCTGAAGGAGAAATAAGACATGCCAAAATTGTCAGCATTGCTGAAGATACTGTCTTAATTGATTTGAATCATCCTCTTGCCGGAAAAACACTGGACTTTGAGATAGAAATAGTTGATATCGAAAAGTGATTTGAAATCAACGAATTTATAGTTCTTTGTGTTGCTGTTTAATGGTTAATAACGGAGGCCGGTGAGGCCTCTTTTTATTTAAGTCTTTTTTCTAATGATTAAATTAGTGGTTTTACCTTAAATTTGGAAATGATTTTTGATTGATTGTATTGTTTGGAGTAGGATAATTTATAAAGAATCAAAAGATTTGCATGAAGGGAGTAGAAATGGCTGATCAAGCTAATAAAATTCAAGTAAAAATGCCTGAACATCTTCAGGGAGGAGTTTATTCTAACAATCTGGTAATCGCGCATAACAAAGAAGAATTCATAATGGACTATATTTTTGTTGTTCCGCCCACGGGAACGGTAACTGCCAGGGTTATTACCAGTCCGGGACATATGAAGAGAGTCGTTAAAGCTTTGCAGAGAAGTTTGGAGAAATACGAAGATACTTTTGGGGAAATTAAAGAAATCCCTGAGCAAAAACTGCAGCTAGGCTATAAACATTAACAACGTTTTAGATTATGAGATAATCTCAGGATTGTTTTCAACAAATCATAGTAGGCTATGCTAACCAACCGCCACCAATCGCTGTGTGGCTGTTGGCTGGCGGTAAAAATGTCGCAGCGCCTTTAGGAAGATTTTAACCAGCTTTGAGTCAAATTGGGTGCCGGAGTTATCAATTAATTCTTGTTCCGCTTCTTCCGCCGATTTGATTTTTTTGTAAGTATTTCCTGCTGTCATAGCGTCATACGCATCAGCAAGACTAATAATTCTTGCCCCGATTGGAATCTCATTTCCTAACCTGCAATTGGGATACCCCTTGCCATCCACCCGTTCATGATGATTTAGTACCAGCGATAATATTCTCTTTGGGAAATTATCGGTTTCAAGTATATGTGTACTTATCAGGGGATGGGCTTTTAATATTTCCCATTCCGGTTCGGTTAGGCAAGTTCTTTTTTTCAATATAGCCGGATCAATAATCGCTTTTCCGATATCATGAAGTTTGGCTGCTATCTCAATTTCTCTCTTACGCTCTCCCGATAATCCCAATTCTTCAGCAATGGCAACGGCATAGCAAGCAACTCTTTCTGAGTGACCTTTTGTATAAAGGCCATTAAAATCTGCTTCTTTTATTAATGTCTCAATTCTATTTGAAGGCGCTTGATCGTCTCTTTCCTGAATATTTGCCACCATTGACACCCTAACCCCTCCTCTAAACCAAACTCGATCTACACTTCCCTGCATTCCTTAGTCAACTCCTGGATAAGCTGACATTCAATGGTTTCTATTCTTTGTGGCTTACTCAATCCTTCGTCTATAAATTTATCCAGCCATTCAAGCACAGTAGCAGCATTTGAATAGTAACCCAATTTCCTAGGATCATTCTGTGTGCTGTATAACAAATTTAAAAAACTTATGCTAAACATTTTCTTCTCCCGAACCTTGAGTGGTAGCTCTAATGGTTTATCTCTGAGCTGCTAGCGGTGCTGCGATCTGGTGCTGTGTTCGAGCCCCAAACCCGGGAGCAAAGAGGAGGGGCACCGGCTCCCGACCCCCGGGTTTAGACCAGTTTTGCTTTCCACGATACTGCTGGAAAGCTCTACTGACAGCTATAACGGAAGAAGATAGAAAAAAAGATACAGTTTCTTATTATTTTTTAAAATCTATAGGCAGTTCAGGTTGCAGGGAGGGAGCTGGGCGAAAAAGAAAAACCCTCTGTCGGGCAGAGGGTTTTTCTTTATTAAATCTCCAGGGAAGCCAATATATAGTTATATTTATTACTTCCCTAATCGGTAATGCCAAACCATTGTGCCATATTATGAAAAGCGTTCTTCAGACCTTCCCAGGTTTCTTCCGGTAGATTCTCGATCCGGTTTCGAATACGGGCAAGTACACCGGACTGCGCGCCTTTGGCAATCTCATTTCTTTCTTTTTCTTTAGCGGTAGCAGGGTCTTCTGACGCACCTTTGGATTTGAGCTGGTTCTGTTCCTGGTTTTGTTCTCCATCCCCATCATTATCTTGGGCTTGAAGTTTTGACAGTACCTGATTCTGTTCCTGCTCTTGGTGTTGCGCCTGAGTTTGAGCTTTGTTTTTGAGCTGATTGCTACTGCAGTCTCCACAATTGTTTTGTGTCTGGGATTGCAGCTGAAGTTGGGTCTGCTGCGCGTTTTGGTTCATTTCTTGCTGCTGGGCAGTTACCTTATTTTGGCACCCCTCGGAATTTGCGCATTGACACTGTTCTTGGCAAGTGGAATTAGTTGCTTCAGATTTTTCTGCCAGTGCTATTGCAGGAAGAATAAGAAGAAGAACCAAAGCCAGAATTAGTATCTTTTTTGACATGTTGTGTCACCTCCAACTCTTAAAACGCTAAAGTCGATTAAAAGTTACGGCCATTACCGGAAGTAGAACCGGATGAGTTTGGCATCGACTGATTGTTTTGAGAATTAGAGGAATCCCCATTGTTGTTTTGGGTGCTATTTTCGTTATTACTACCGGTTCCTTGCTGGCCACCGGAACCTTGCGTTCCTCCTTGGCCGCCGGTACCATCTTTTGAAGAAGAATCTGTAGGTTGGTTGGTTTGTTTATTATTTTGTTCCTGGGTTGAAGATCTGGGAATTTGTTTTTGAGGTCCGGTTTTCGGTTCGGTACCTTTTAAAGCTTCTTTTGCCTGCTCCATATTTTGTTTTGACTGTTTATCAGTATCTTGAAGTTCGTTCTTTTCATTTTCCCCGGATTGTCCTATTAATCTTTTAAGTATAGCTTGTTGCTTTTCCGTTAATTTGATTAATTTGGTCAAAAGTGTCTTCTGGTCTTTATTATTAAGCTGCAGGATATATTCAAGGGCATTTTCGATCTCATGATTCATGTCTTCAGTCATGTTTTTAGCCAGTTTTATCTTTTTCTTTTTAGTCATTGCTTCCGCTTCGTTGAGTCTTTTCTCCGCCAGTCTTAAATGAGCAAATGCATGACTCTTGGTATTGGTTTTGGTTAACATTTGAGCTTGTTCTACCATGCGTTTAATTGGATAAAGCGAGCTATCGGGAAGGCTATTGATAGAAGCTGCAGCAACACCGGAAAATAATAAAACTAAAGCTAAGGAAGCGGCAAGCAAACGGATCATCATTCTTCTTGGGCGTATCCTTTGTTTTTCTATTTGGATAGGGGCCTCGAGTTCTTGCATTAGCCGGCTTCGTGCAGATTTTTTAAACTCTTCTCTTGGTTTAACGGGAGCGGTTGTCTGCAGCATATGAGTAGTTCCGAGTAATGGTTCAAGTTCTTCTTTGAGATGGGGATATCGCTTGAGACAATCATCAATCGTTGACTGATCTTCCGTCATTAATCTAATGCAGTCTTCTAATGCATTGTTCAGTTCTTGGTTTTCGATGTGTCTACTCATCTTTAGATCCTCCCTTCAGAACCCGGTTGAGAGATGCTAATCCCCGGTGCTGAAGAGCCTTAACCGCTTCTTCTGTTTTACTGAGGAAGGAAGCTACTTCTTTGTTGCTGAAACCGGCAAAAAACCGCAGTATTATTACATTTTGCTGATCAGGAGTAAGTTGACAAATAGCTGTTTGTACCTGCTCTTGCATTACCTTTGCCGCATATTGCTCGGCAGCTGTCTCGGTTTCCGCCATCCTTACATCTTCTTCCTCAAAAACTGTCTCCGGTCTTCGACCCTTCTTTCGGAAGTGATCGGTCACGGAATTATGCGCTATCCTAAACAACCAGGCCGAGAAAGGAAGTCCTCGCCATTCAAATCTCTTGATTGCCTGAAGAGCTTTTAAAAAAACCTCTTCTGTTAGATCTTCGGCATCTACTTCCATGCCAACCCGGAAAAAAATATATCGATAAATCCGGTCAAAGAAGAAGTCATATATTTCGCCGAATGCTGCTGAATCACCTTGCTTGGCTTGCTCAACTAGATCCTTCAGCTTTTCTTCTTCCATCCTCTTCTATCTCCTATAACGAAAAAACACCATTTTAGATACGGTTTGCGCTTTATCTTGCACTATTCTATCTGAAAAACCAGAGGGTTACACGGCCATTTTAAAAAAATGATGGATTAATTATCAACGGGAAAAGACTAACCGGATTTAAACACATATCTCAATTATGGGCGATATTACAGGTTTATTTATTATAGATGAAGATTTTTTAGTAAGCTTATAACAGCTTCTCGGGTTCTTGTGTTAAATAGTTATATGGTTCGGATTGACTGGTACCGGTATTTCTTAATTGGTATATTGGTAAACGGACAGTAAAATAGTTAAACCCGGGAACAGCGAGTAGGGGCTCCCGCTCTCCCAGGTTTAAACTATGATAAGAGTGCTTCGGGTCTAGTACCTCTAATTGTAAAAACGCTTGAATAAGAAAAAGGTTACGGTCTTTTATAAAAAATAATTAGAATAGTTTTTTTATGTTTTGGGTGTGATTTTAGGCCGGGTTAAGCGGATAATAAATCAGAGATTGCTCGTTGACTAACCGGGACCCGGATGTTCGGTGATGGTAATTGTCATGGAGATGGAAGAAGTTGCTCCTTTGTCATCGGTGACTGTAAGAGTAACAGTGTATTCTCCCGGTAGCTCATAGGTGTGATGAGTTGTATTGCTCGTATCAGTACTGCTTTCACCATCCCCAAAGTCCCAGTGACATGCTGCTATATAGCCATCGATGTCATAACTAGCATTGTGGAAGGGAACAAGATTCCCTGCATGTTGTTCTAAGAGTGTCCAAAAATCAGCAATGGGGGGTTGGTTTGTTTCGGTAATGGTAACCGTTTTAAAAACTTGAAAACTGCTGCCCTTATTATCATAAACTGTTAAGGTAATAGTGTATGGTCCTGCTAATACATAAATATGCTGGATAAGATTTATTTCCGGTCCATGTTCGAGACAATTACCATCGCCCAAATCCCAGTTTACACGAGCTATTTGACCGTCGGGATCAGAGAAGCTTGCTTTTAACTTGATGTGTTTTCCCACTTCCAGCGGGGGTTCTGTGAGTATAGTAAAATCACAGATCGGTGCCTGATTTGGCGGTGGCTGGGGTGGCGGCTGTGTTGATTGTCCCGGGCCTGGTGTTTGGGTCGGCGGTGTTTGTCCGGAAGTCGTGCGTCGAGTAGTAGATGCACCCGTTGTGGTTGTAGTCGGGGTTGCTTGTCCGGCTACCTGCTCGTCCTGAGTTTCTATATCTTCGGTTTGAGTATTTTGAGTTGTGTTTTCGGTTTTTGATTCGGATTTTTTCTCCGTCTTTTGATCCGATTTCTTGACCAGAGTTGCTTTCTCCTGGGTCGGTGGTTTAGGGCTAATATACGGATAGGCAAGATAACCGAAGAATCCTGTTACTATAACGGAGGTAACTATTGTTGAGACAATAAAATACTTGCCGAGCATTTCCTTGATTCGATCAAGAATAAGTTCAAAGAATGAAAATTCCTTCATGGCTATTGCCCCGGTTGATATTGCGGTAACCATACCGCCCAACTGGCTTGCTTTATCGTCAGCACCAAGAGAAACCAGAGGCAAAGATTTTAACGCTTCTATAATTTTTTGGTCCAGATTATCTCCGTCCGGCATATGTTTCCTCTTTTTGGTACGATTGCTCTTTTGTTTGCTGAAGCAAAATTATATCTTTGAGCTCATTTAGAGCTCTCCGTTCCAAGGCTTTAACCGCCGAAGTTGTTTTTCCAAGGATCTCGGCTATTCTCGGATTATTTAATTGTTCGATATATTTTAAGATCATTACCTGTCGTTGCTTTTCGGTTAATTTACTAAGGGCGCTTTCAATTGCCATCCTGTCTATGACCTTTTCCTCAAAGCTTTGTTCCGCTATCCTGACTACCTCCAGGGTTTTATCCGAGCTTACTTCTTGTGGTCTTGCCTTAAGGGAACGAAAATTGTCAACTGCCACATTGTGCGCGATCTTATATAGCCAGGCAGAGAAAGAGTATCCCTTGAAGCGGTAGCTCTTTATGTTCTCATAGGCTTTGAGGAATGTCTGTGAAGTTAAGTCATAAGCAGTTTCTTTTTCACCCACCATATAATATAAATACCTATATATACTGTCAGAGAATAACTGGTAGATGGACTCAAAAGCTTTGGCATCACCTTGCTTTGCAGCTTCGACTATTTTCTCGACTTCATTTTTTTCATAATTGGCTGAATTTTTTACCAGAGCTAAGAAAAATAGTAAGACCAGGTATCCTTTTATCTTAAATAACGTAAATCTAAACAATTTTGGCTACCTTTCGGTCAAGTTGCTTGCGAGTTCCTGTACTCTAATAATACCACTTATCTTAATTATACCCTGCAAAACAGTATTACAAAAAGAAATCTGAAAGGTTATATTTGCTCTTAATTTCATTATTGTTCTCGGATTTTTTTGATGGGTTAACTTTATTGATGCTAATTATTTACCGAATCTTCTTTGTCTTTGCTGATAGCTACGAATAGCTCTCAGCAGGTCTATTTTACGGAAGGCGGGCCAGTAGACGTCACAGAAATAGAATTCACTATAGGCACTTTGCCATAACATGAATCCGCTAAGTCTTAATTCTCCACTGGTTCTTATGATAAGGTCTGGGTCAGGAAGCTTGTATTCATACATGTATTTACTAATGGTTTCTGGGTCTATCTCTTTAATTATTTCATCTATTGTTTTTTTGTTTTCTTCTTTATCCTTAAGGATTTTCTTGAAAGCGTCCGCTATCTCTTGCCGTCCGCTATATCCTATGGCGATATTTAAAAAGAATGAGTCATATTCTTTGGTCGCTTCTTCCGCTTCAGTGATGACTTTACGGGTTGAAGGCGGGAGGATTTCCAGCTGTCCTACTGCTTTAATGCGTACCTTCTCTTTATGAATAATGGGATTGTTGGCAAGATCAAGAATTTTATATTCGATTACCTTAAGTAGCTTGCCCAGCTCATTCTGGTCCCGTGACAGGTTTTCTGTCGATAAAACCCAAATAGTGATGACTTTAATGCCCAGCTCCTGGCACCATGTCAAGACGTCATCCAACTTATCAGCGCCTTTTATATGACCTTCGGCAGTATCTCTTAGCTTCTTTTCTTTGGCAAATCTTCGGTTTCCATCCAGGATCAAGCCGAGATGATTGGGCAAATTGTCTTTTCTGACTTCAGAGAGAAGCAATTTTGTGTAAATGTAATAGAGGGGTTGTCTTATTATGTTCATTTAACTTCCTTGCTACAATATAGTGACTAGAACGACAAATAGTAAAAGAGTGAGTACAAATATTGATCTTTATAAATGTCGGCAACTAATACTTTTGCCAGAGTTTAGTATACTATACCAATGATCTGCTTCCAAAATATTAAAAATTGGCTCATAGGATTGGCGTAAGATATCAATTTTAAATAGTCGGTATCCTGCCAGCTTGCCCATTTTTTTATAAATATCCAAGCGATTAAGATAATTTGCTGATATAATAACGCAGTATTGTTTTGTTCCTGCTGAAAGGTTTCCTGCTGGATGCAGTCTCTATGATTTAAAAACAATGTAAGAGAGGATTGAGTGTAAGTTTAATGGATAATAGACCTATTGGAGTTTTTGATTCAGGCGTTGGCGGCCTGACGGTAGTAAAAGAAATGATCGAGATGATTCCCAATGAAAGCATCATTTATTTTGGTGATACAGCCCGTTTTCCCTACGGAACCAAGACAGCTGCGCAGCTCCAGAGCTTTGTTGTCGAGATTATCGATTTCTTAAAAGAGGAAGATGTCAAATTTATTGTTATTGCCTGCAATAGTGCTTCGGCGGCTGCGTTAAAGACAGCTCAGGAGCTGTTCTCCATTCCTATTATTGGAGTAATAGAACCAAGTGCTCAAGGTGCTGTTCAGTCAACACGAAATAGACGTGTAGGCATAATCGGAACGGAAGCAACAATCAAGAGTAAGGCTTATGAAAAGGCAATTCATTCCTTTGATGCAGGGATAATGATATATTCCCAAATCTGTCCCCGGTTTGCGGATTTTGTTGAAGAGGGTAAAGTAGATACCCTTGAGGTTAAAGAAGTTGCCGGAGTTTATCTAGACTCTCTAATATCTGCAGAGGTGGATACTTTAGTGCTGGGATGCACCCATTACCCGCTTCTAAGTAACTTAGTAGGGGATGTAATGGGAAGTAGTGTAGACTTGATTAGTTCAGCAGTTGAAACTGCCAAGGAAGCAAAGAATATTCTTACCCGGAAAGACAAATTAAGGCATATAAATAAGAATCCGACCCATCGCTTTATTTCAACCGGAGACGGCGAAAAATTCTTAAATCTGGGGTCGAGATTTTTAGGTAGAGAAATCGAGATAGTTGATAAGATTTCGCTTTCCGGATCCGTATTGCTTCCGGATACTTCACAGACACAGATTTCCAAAGAAAAAACATAATCAAGACATCAGTGCCGCTGTATCAATATATATTGGGGAGGAGACATTCTGGCTATGGAAATCGTAGTATTAGGTGCTTCTGCCGCTTATCCCGGTCCGGGTAAAGCATGTAGCGGCTATTTGTTAAGGGAAGAAAATACAAGCATACTTGTTGATTGCGGATCGGGAGTTTTAAGTAATCTTCTTCGATGGATTGATCCTGCCAGCCTGAACGCGGTGGTAATAACCCATCTTCATACAGATCATTTCCTGGATATATATCCGCTTCGCTATTATCTACAGTATGAAAAGAGAGTTGCCACACCGCTTCTGGTTTTTACTCCGTCCGGCGGAAAGGAGCATTTTCTAAAACTTATCTCAAAAGAAAGACGAGATTTATTTGCCGAGGTTTTCCAGTTTAGGCAGTTTGTCGAGATGGAGAATATTAAAATTGGTATACTGAATGTTAGGCCTTTTCTGGTCCCGCATTTCAAGGAAACCTATGCTATAAACGTTGAAGGAAAGGAAAGGGTTGTATTCTCCTCGGATTGTGGTTTTGAATGTAAACCGGTGATAACCGAGGCGGCAAGTGATGCCAATCTCCTGGTGTGCGAAGCAACTCTTCAGGCAAGAGATAATTTGTTGGAAAAAGGACATTTGACTGCGGAACAAGCCGGAGAGATTGCGACGGAAGCGGGGGCAAAAAGATTGATGCTTACACATATTTGGAGTAGCCTGGATCCTCAAATCTCCAAGAAACAGGCTGAGAATTATTTTTCCGGAGAAGTGATTATCGCAGAGGAAAACTGGAAATATATAATATAGGTAATGATGGATAGATATCAACAAGAAAGCTTAGAATTATGTCGGGGTTTTAAGGAGTGGTAACCTTGAAAAGAATTGATGGAAGAAAGCCGACAGAACTGCGGAAAATTAACACGGTACGTGATTATATTCCCCATGCAGAGGGATCGGTTTTACTGGAGCTGGGTAACACCAGGATTATTTGTACGGCAAGCGTGGAAGAAAGGGTTCCCAATTTTTTACGAGGAACAGGCAAAGGATGGATAACTGCAGAGTATTCAATGCTTCCGCGGGCAACGGAAGAGCGTTCCATAAGAGAATCGGCTAAGGGTCGTGTGGGCGGACGAACCCATGAGATTCAGCGGATGATAGGACGTTCCTTACGCTCGGTTGTTGATTTGGAAAAGCTGGGCGAGCTCACTATTTGGCTTGATTGCGATGTTATTCAAGCTGATGGTGGAACCAGAACAGCCGCTGTAACCGGCGCCTTTATTGCTCTGTTCGATGCTCTCAAATATCTTGAGGATAAAGAACAAACAGAGTCTTTGTTATTATCTGATTTTGTTGCCGGGACTAGTGTGGGGCTTGTGGATGGTACCCCTTGTCTCGATCTTTGCTACGCAGAGGATGCAAATGCAGAAGTTGATATGAATATTGTTATGACCGGTGGTAAAAGAATAATAGAGATCCAGGGTACTGCAGAAAAAGTTCCTTTTGACCGAACGGAAATGGAAGAGTTCGTTGATCTGGCAGAATTTGGTATAGAGCAATTGATTGAACACCAAAAACTGATTATCGGTGAGGATCTTGGAGAATAAAACCATCCAAGTTGTTATTGCTACGAAAAATGAAGGCAAAATAAAAGAGATATTGGAAATAATCAAGCTCAATGATGTTTCTTTTTCTACTTTTGAGGACTTTGATAATTGGCCGGACGTAGATGAGAATGGTTCGACGTTTAAGGAGAATGCTGTCTTGAAAGCTAAGGCTACATTGGGCTTTTCAGGGCTTCCTGCGTTAGCCGACGATTCCGGTTTGGAGGTAGATGCTCTCGGGGGCGAGCCGGGGGTGATATCCGCACGTTATGCGGGAGATAACTGTTCTACCCCGGAAAACAACACTAAACTTCTTAACAAGCTCAAGGGTGTTGCAGTTTCGGAGAGAACCGCCCAATTCAGGTGTGTAGCCGCTTATTTTAATCTTGAGGGAACGCTTCTGGTTACCGAAGGTATTTGTCGCGGCCATATAGCTGTTGAACCAAAGGGTACAGGTGGTTTTGGTTATGATCCACTTTTTGTGCCGGATGGATATGATGTGACAATTGCCCAATTGCCTCCTGAAGAAAAGAACCAGATAAGTCATAGGGGAAAAGCATTCAGTGCAATGAAAAGCAAGCTGGAAAAGTTACTCTCTTCAAAGTTATCATAGTAGAGATTTGATTGTGAATTAGAATAGATGTTGTTTCGTTATCTGTTTTAATGAATTCTTAAGGAAAATATTGTATACTACTATTTGTCTTGCAAGCTGATTGGCATCTGTTATTATTGCAGGTGTCAATTATTTTCGTTT
>ENA-OSEO01005937-OSEO01005937.1-sediment-metagenome-genome-assembly--contig:-NODE-5937-length-11331-cov-3.083792_pt1 | contig 11331 bp, 8 predicted proteins | sample MGYA00237883_ERZ534232 | MGnify/ENA metagenome assembly ERZ534232
TCGCCGACGGACACTGGCGCGGGATCGGGACGATCCCCTCGTCGGGCTACACCCTCCGCAAGGCGTTCTCCGATCGCGACGCACGACGAAGGTTCGACGTCGCCGGTGAGCCAGGCGAGGACGTCGTCCCCGGGTGCCGGTGTCCCGACGTGCTGACCGCCCGGGCGGCCCCGAGCGACTGCCCGCTCTTCGCCGGGCGCTGCACCCCGCTGACCCCGATCGGTCCGTGCATGGTCGGGAGCGAGGGCGCCTGTAGCATCTGGTTTCGATACGGGGGACGAGCGATCCCATGACGCGTCCCGACGAGCGGATCACCCCGATCCACGGGGCGGGCGGCGAGCTGATGGACCGCCTCCTCGCCGAGCAGATCCTCACTCGGCTCCCGATCGTCGAGGGCGCGCGGATCGGGCTGCGCGCGCTCGACGACGGTGCGACGATCCTCCTCCCGCCGGGCGAGCCGGTTCTGACGACCGACTCCCACGTCGTCCAGCCGATCTTCTTCCCCGGCGGGGACATCGGGCGACTCGCTGCCGCGGGGACCCTCAACGATCTCGCCGTCATGGGGGCCCGCCCGATCGCGTTGACGCTCGCGCTCATCGTGGAGGAAGGGTTCCACATCCGCGATCTCGGCCGAATCCTCGACTCGTTCGCCGCCACCGTCCGCGAGTGCGGGGCCGCGGTCGCCTGTGGGGACACGAAGGTGATGGGGCGCGGAGAGATCGACGGCATCGCGATCAACACCACCGGCCTCGGAGTCGCGGAACGCGCCATCTCTGACGCCGATCTGCGCCCCGGCGACCGGGTCCTCGTCACCGGGACGATCGGTGACCATGGGATGGCCCTGCTCGCCGCCCGAGAGGAGTTCCACGTGTCGACGCAGCTCGAGAGCGACGTCGCCGCCATCTGGCCGATGATCGAGCCGGCGCTTCGCCTCGGCGGGATCCACGCGATGAAGGACCCGACCCGCGGCGGCCTCGCGGCGGCGCTGAACGAGATGGCGCGGAAGTCCGGGATGTGCATCGAGATCGACGCCGATGCGATCCCGATCCGGGAGGCCGTCCGGGGACTCTCGGGACTCCTCGGGATCTCCCCATTTGACGTCGCCAATGAAGGGAAGGCGATCGTCGTCGTCTCACCGGCTGCCGCGGACGCCATCCTGACGGCGCTGCAGGCCCACCCGCTCGGGCGGGCCGCGGCCGACATCGGCCGAGTGACGGACGCGTATCCCGGCCGGGTCATCCTCGATACGGGGGTCGGCGGGCGACGGTTCCTCGACATGCCGCTCGGCGATCCGGTCCCCCGGATCTGCTAGCGGCGCGCGATCTGAAAGGAGGAAGACCGATGGAGACCACGCGAAACCGAATCGCCGCGATCGTGGGGGCGACGCTGATCGACGGAACGGGGCGTCCCCCGCTCGAGGGGACGACGGTCCTCGTGGAGGGTGAGCGGATCTCGGCCGTTGGGCCGTCGGGGGCGGTCTCGGTTCCGCCGGGGGCGGAGCACGTCAACGCCGCCGGGCAGTTCCTCCTCCCCGGACTGATCGACGTGCACGTCCATGTCAGCTACCCGCTGCACATCCCCGTCCCGCCGAAGGGCGACCGCACCGCGTACGCGGCCGTCGTGGCGGCACGGAACCTCCGGTCGGCGCTCCAAGCTGGCATCACGACGGTCCGCGATGTCTGCGGACCGCGGACGAACCTCGCCCTTCGGACCGCGGTCGCCCGCGGGCAGCTCCTCGGGCCCCGCATCTTCACGGCCGGGAAAGGGATCTGCATGACCGGGGGTCACGGCTCTGACGATCCCGATGCCGTACATCAGGTCGACGGTCCGGAGGCCGTTCGTCGGGCGGTCCGCGAAGAGCGGCGCGCAGGGGTCGATCTGATCAAGCTTCTCAGCTCCCACCGGACGGACCACCCGGAGTTCTCGCAGCTGGAGATCGACGCCGGCGTCGATGAAGCCCATCGGCTCGGCCTCCGGGTCGCGATCCACGCCGCGAACTTCGCCTCCACCCGGATGGCGGTGCGGGGTGGGGTCGACGTGATCGAGCACGGGAGCTTTATCGACGAGGAGACGGCCGCCGCGATGGCCGAGCGCGGGACCCGTCTCGTCCCGACGCTCTGGGTGAAGCACGACCTGGCGGTACGCCTCGAGGACTGGAAATCGACGCCGGAGCGGTTCGCCTGGGGCGATCCCGTTGATCTCGCGGAGAGCGCGGCGTGGTTCCGCCGCTGCGTCGAGCGGCTCCCGGAGACGATCCGAATCGCCCGTGAACACGGCGTCCGGATCGCGGCGGGGACCGACTTCGTCTTCGCCGACCATCCGTGGGCACTCCTCCCCGAGGAGATCGAGTTCCTGACCCGGCTCGGAATCCCGCCGCTCGAGGCGATCGAGTCCGCGACGCGGATCGGCGCGGAGGTCATCGGGGTCGAGGATGAGCTGGGGACGATTGAGGCAGGGAAGCTCGCCGACCTCATCCTCGTCGATCGGAACCCGCTCGACGACATCCGCGCCCTCCGCAACGTCGGATGGGTCATGCAGGGAGGGCGCATCATCCCACGGAGTCCGGAGTGGGATCGCCGGCCGATCGCCGACCCGATCGTTGTTTGACGGAGCCGCCTACCGGGTCAGCCACGCTCGCCGGTCGGGGAGGAGGCGCCCGTCTGCCTGGCACCGCGGGCAGTAGTACGTCGTCGTCTCCGCGTACCGGATCTCTGCGATCCGTCCTCCGCACGCCGGGCACGGCTCCCCCGCGCGGCCGTGGACCTGCATGTGGTCCCGGACGTGCTCGGCGAGCAAGACCCCGCCCGAACGGGCCCGGATTTCGTCGATCCCACGCGCCAAGACGTCCCGGATCGCGCGGTGCAGCGTCTCGATCTCCGCGCGCCTCATCGTGCTGACATAGCGGATCGGCGAGAGGCGGGCGGCGAACAGGATCTCGTCCGCGTAGGCCGTCCCGATCCCGGCCACGATCCTCCCGTCGGTGATCGCGTGTTTCACCTGCCGGCGCCGCCTGGCGAAGGCCCGCTCGAGACCGTCGACCGTGAACGCATCGCTCAGCGGTTCCGGCCCCCCGTCGGCGATCGCCTCGACATCGGTCGGATCCCGGACGAGGAAGACCTTCGCGCGTTTCGTCGGCCCGCTCTCGATCAGACGCAGATCCTCGCCGTCGCGAAACGCGACGAGGAACCCGGTGGCCTTCGTCACCTTCGTCCGGCTCCCGCACAGCACGAAGCGACCGGCGACCATCAAGTGAAAGACGAGATAGAGCCCTCCTTCGACAGCGAGGACGAGGTGTTTTCCGCGCCGTGACACCGCCACAAACGAGCGATCGGCGAGCGACGCGAGCGGCGGCTCGACCGTCTTCAGGATCCCCGGCCGAAGGACTCGCGCCGCCCGCACCGGCCGCCGGAGGACCCGGGATTCGAGCGCATCCCGCATCACCTCGAGATCTGGGAGTTCGGGCATCGTCGATCCCCTCCTTCGGCGGATTATAGCGGACCGGCGGCGACGGGACGCTCCGCTTGGCGGGATCCCCGTCGACGAGCTACGATTCCGCCCAGCATGGTCTCCTGGAACGGGCCGGTCATTCTGTCGACGGCCGTCTTCGTACTCACGTTCATCGGGATCCTCGCGGAGCGGGTCCACCGGACGCTCGTCGCACTCTGCGGCGCCGTGGTCATGGTCGCGATCGGCGGATGGCTCTCCTTCTACACCCCGGAGGACGCGACAGAAGCCGTCGATCCGAACACGATCGCCCTGCTCCTCGGCATGATGATCCTCGTTTCGCTCTTCCGGAGGACGGGCCTCTTCGAATCCCTCGCCATCCGCGCGACGAAGCGCGCCCGCGGGCGGCCGATCCGCCTCTTCATCTACCTCGGCTTGGCGACGAGCATCGTCTCGATGTTCCTCGACAACGTCACGACGATCATGCTGATGATCCCGGTGACCCTTTCGATCACCGACATCGTCGGGCTGCAACCGCTCCCGTTCCTGATCGGCGAGGCGATGCTCTCGAACATCGGCGGCGTCGCGACCCTCATCGGCGACCCGCCGAACATCCTCATCGGCTCCGCGGCGAGACTGACGTTTCTCGACTTCCTGATCCACCTCGGTCCGATCGTCATCGTCGTCTGGGGCGCCGGCCTCTTCCTCCTCCTTCTTCGATTCCGAGGAGCGCTGACCGCTTCCTCCCCGCCCGTCGACCATCTGATGCGACTCGACCCCCGGCGGGCGATCTCCGACCGGCGCGCCGCCCGGAGGATGTTGACCACGCTCGCGGGAACGGTCATCCTGTTCCTCGTCCACGACCTCGTCGGGCTCGAATCCGGCGTTGTTGCGCTAATCGGCGCCGGTGCCGCCCTCCTCTGGCTTCGCCCCGACGTCTCCGAGATTCTCGGGGACGTTCACTGGGACGTCCTCCTCTTCTTCATCTCGCTCTTCGTCCTCGTCGGCGGCCTGGAGGCCGCTGGGACTCTGGACGCCATCGCCGAGGGGCTCGCCGGATGGACGTCCGGAGGGGTCGCCCTCGCAGCGCTGGCGATCCTGTGGACGAGCGCGTTGATGTCATCGCTCGTCGACAACGTCCCGTTCACGATTGCGATGCTCCCCGTCCTCGCGGGGCTCGCCGCTCGCGGGATCGAGGTCGGCCCACTCTGGTGGGCACTCGCCCTCGGTGTCGGGTTCGGCGGGAATGCGACGCCGATCGGGGCGACGGCGAACGTCATCGCGATCTCGGTCAGTCGGCGGACGGACGAGCCGATCTCCACGCGCCGCTGGATCTCGGCCGGCCTCCCGCTGGCGTTCGTCGCCTGCGCCATCGCCAGCCTTCTCCTCATCGGCGGGATCTCGATCGGCTTGTTCCGGTGAGCGAGCCGGCGCCCGTCGCCGGGTGCGCAACGTCCGGTTCGTTGGGCCCATCGATCCGCCCCTCTTCCGCCCCCCTCGGCGAGAATCGGTCCCAGAGGAGGATCGTATGGGCATCGGGCGGAAGTCGATCGTCGTTCGTCTCTTGTTGGCCGGAATCGTCGCCCTCACCGGCTGCGGGCCGGCCTCCCGGATCGATCTCACGGGAACCTGGACGGGACAGCTCACGTGGACGAGCGGTCCGGCCACCGGGTTCACCAGCCCGATCACGCTCTCCCTCGTCCACGAAGACGATCGGATCACGGGGACGGTCACTCTGACGGGTCCGGCCTCGCAGACGTTCGACATCGAGATCGCCTCCGGGCGCGCTCGGAGTCGGACGATCGAGATCCACGCCACCGGCATGAACCCACTCGTCACCCCGCCGGTCGCCGTGTCGCTCGACCTGGACGGCGACTACTCGGAGGCGGAGATGTCCGGCACGGGCTCGCAGACGATCGGCGGAACGATCTATCAGCTGACATGGGAGGCCGTCCTCACGTGGGCCCCGCCGGCGGAGACGTCCTCGTCGCGGGGCGCCCGCCCGTAGCCGCTAGTAGTAGTACCAGATGCTCTTGTACTCCCCGGGATCCTCGCCGCGATCGGCGAGGCGTTCGAGGTACTCGCCGATCGAGACGTCGACGTACGGCCAGGGAGCGACCGGGGCGATCCCCTTCTCCCACGGGTGGAACAGGTAGACGCGCCGCCCATCACCGCGCAGCCCGATCCACTCGCGGTCCTGGGCGGCCCGCAAGTGCGTCTTCCCCAGGCGGGGGACGTTGAAGACTGGCTCGTCCGTCCGGAAGATCCCCGGGAGGAGCCTCGCCTCCTCCTTCCGTTCCTGGAGGATCCGGGCGATCGGGACCAGGTAGTCGCGATGCTCGTCCTTTCCCTTGGTGTAGAACGTGTAGTACGGATCGATCCCCGCCCGCTTCAGGGCGATCCGGGTAGCGACCGTCTGGAACCGCCGGCTCGCGTCGACGGTGAAGACAAGCTGATTGTAGACCATCAGCCCGGCGCGCCGCAGCCGATCGACGGCCAACGCCAGCTCCGGGGTCACTTCGTATGCGCTCTCGACGTGCGTCACGATGGAGACCGTCCGAGTCCCCGGAACACAATAGCGGCTCAGCATACCCGCCAGTTCGGGCGTGATCCGCATCGGCATCGTCACCGGGATGCGGGTTCCGATCCGAACATGGCGCACATGGTCCATCGTCGAGAGCCGCTCGAGGAGGTGCTCGAGGAGCGCATCGTCGAGGAGAAGAGGATCCCCGCCCGTGATCAGCACGTCGCGGATCGTCGAGTGCTCCGCGAACCAATCGAGGGTCGGGTCGAGCGCGGCCCGGTCGGGGATCCGATCGGTCGCCATCGCGTCGGTGATCTCCCAGTCGCGTTGGCAGTAAGTGCAGATCTGGGGACAGGTATCGCAGACCTTGAAGATGGCGATCATCGGATAGCGCCTCGTGACCCGGTCGTGCGGCGACGTGTCCTGCTCCCGCATGAAGTCGAGCGCCTCGCTCCGGTCCCCGCGGTGCTCGACCAGCGCCCGAACGGTGTGGATCGGCGGGATCACCTGCGCCCGGACCTGCCCGTCCGCCCGTCGATCGGCGGACCGCCCGTCGAACAACGATAGGTAGTACGGCGTGACCCCCCACGGGATCCGGTGGCGAACCGCGAGCCGGACGGCCGCGATCTCGTCGCCGGTGAGCGGGACGAGCCGCCGCAGCGTCTCTGCGCCGGCCGCCCCTCTGAGGACGTGTTCGGACTGCCAACGCGGATCTTCCCAGTCCCGCCGCGTCCCCCCGAGCCCGGCCAGGATCCGCTCGCGTTGCGCACGCCGCTGCTCGATCACGTCGCGATCGAGCCCGCTCGGGTACCGTGCCACCTGCCGTTGGACCTCCCGGGCGACCCGATCGAGGAACTGCGACCGCTCGATCCCGGCCTTCCGCCCGCTCTTCGGGAGCCTCTCGAGCGACGCGGCCACCTCGGGATGCTGTGCGACGAGCCAACCCCGACCGGTCTCCGACCGCCCGTGGATCGCCCGGAAAAGGTGCACGAACTCGTCGATGAACCCGGGCGCCACGTCCTCGTCATCGCCCCGCGCGAACCGCCAGAGAATCTCCATCGTGCTGAACCCCGCGATCGCCTCGCTTTGCGGCGAGAGCATGCTCTGGAATGCGTCGATCGCCTGGAGAGCAGAGCGCCACTCGATCCGATCGAGGTCGAACGCCCCGACGCGGACCGCCTCCTCCAGCTCCTCGAGATAGGTGAGAAGGTCGCCCCGGGCCTCCTCGACCGTTGCGCTGCGCTGCAGGATCTCGCCGATCGCGGGATCCTCGTCCCATAGCCGCGTCCGGACAGCCTCCCGTCGGTCTCTGTGCACGTTCCGATCGGTCATTTCTCACCTCCCGAGTGGCGGCGGCGCGGGACCGCGCGGTCCGCCTGTTCACGATTCCTGCTGAGTGTGAGTGCTACGATGCATCGCGACCGCATCCGGTCACGAAGGAGTCAGACAATCCCATCCGGGCTCTCACCGGTGGACTGTCGGGTCGATCGCTTTGAACCCGATGCCGATTCAGTATACCGCAATCGGCGAGGGAATCGAAGCGCCGATCCGGCTACGCCGGATCGGAACGCACCGAGAGCCTCCCCTCTCGCCGATCGCGCTCGACCGCACCCGCGTCGCGCTCCGTCGGGTCTCCGTACCCTCCGCCGCCGGGCGTCTGGAGGCTGATCGTCTCGCCCGGCCGAAGCCGGAGGCTCCCCTTCGCCGGGACCTCCGAGCCCTGGTCCCCACGGAGGACGAGGTTCTTCCCCACCGCGCCGGACCCGCCGCCCGCCACCCCATACGGGCGGCCGATCCGCCGGTCGGAGAGGATCGACACCCGGGCGGTGTGACCGACGGCGGTGATGTCCCGCCGAATCCCGAGCCCCCCTCGCCATCGGCCCGCCCCGCCGGTCCCCGGGCGCAGCTCGTACCGCTCGACGCGGAGCGGATACGAGGTCTCGAGCGCCTCGATCGGGGTGTTCAGGGTGTTCGTCATGTGTGAGTGGATTCCGTCGATCCCGTCCGCGCCCGACCGAGCCCCGAGTCCCCCCCCGATCGTCTCGTACAGCGTGTACGGGCGCCCCGTCCGGGGGTCGACCCCGCCGATCGCCAGGTTGTTCATCGTCCCCTGGGATGCCGCAATCGCCCGCCGCGCATCGGAGACCCCGAATGCGCCGAGGATGACGTCGACGATCCGCTGTGCCGTTTCGAGGTTCCCGCCGACGACCGGTGCGGGAGGCACCGCGTTCACCACCGACCCTTCGGGGGCGAGTATCTCGATCGGACGATAGCATCCAGCATTCGGAGGGATCGACGGGTCCGTCAGGACCCGGATCGAGTAGTACGTCGCCGACGCCGTCACCGCGTAGACCGCGTTGACGGGGCCGTCGGTCTGCGGCGCGCTCCCAGCGAAGTCGAGGACCACGCGATCCCCGACGACCGTGATCGAGACACGAAGACGGATCGGCCCCGAACCGACCCCGTCGTCGTCGAGAGCATCCTCATAGGTCCAATTCCCGTCCGGGATCCGGGCGAGCTCGGCGCGCATCCGCCGTTCGGAGTAGTCCTGAATCACCGACATCCCGATCCGGATCCGCTCGATCCCGTGCCGCTCGACGAGCGCCGAGATCCGATCCACCCCCGTCCGGCAGGCGGCCCGCTGAGCGCGGAGATCCCCCCACCGCTCGTCGGGGGTCCGGACGTTCAGAAGGATCAGCGACAACAGCTCACCGACGACCGCGCCCGCCCGCCAGAGCCGCACCGGCGGGATTCGCAGCCCTTCCTGATAGATCTCGACCGCGTCCCCCGCGAGGCTCCCCGGCTCCTTCCCCCCGATGTCGGCGTGGTGCGCGCGGTTCGCCACGTACCCGATCCGTTCTTTCCCGACGTAGACCGGGGCGACGAACGTCACATCAGGAAGGTGGGCCCCGCCGGCGTAGGGATCGTTGACGACGACGATGTCCTCCGGCCCCAGGTCGGGGATCCGCTCGATCGCCGCAGCGACGGAGTACGGCATCGCTCCGAGGTGGACCGGGATCGACTCCGCTTGCGCGACCATCCGCCCCGCGGCGTCGAAGACCGCGCACGAGCAGTCTCTTCGCTCCTTGATGTTCGGGCTGTACGCAGAACGGACGAGGTTCGCGTTCATCTCTTCGGCGACCGCCGTGAACGCGTGCCGGAGGACCTCCAGCGTGATCGGGTCGATCGCCGGACGCCCGCTCACGATACCTCCAGGATCAGGGTCCCGAACCGCCCGGCGCGCGCCCGCGCGCCGGGCGGGACGATGATCGTCGCGTCGTCTCCGAGGACGATCGCCGGGCCGTCGAGCGCAAGACCGTCTTCGAGCCCCGAGCGATCGATAACCCGCGCCGTCACCGGGCCCCGCCGATCGAACCACGCGTCGATCGTCTGGGGGACCCGCGGCACCCCGCGGCCGATCCGTTCAGCGTCGAGTGGCTCCGCGGGCGCGACCGACCGGACCCGAAGTGTGACGAGCTCCACGCGCTCCTCCGGCGCCGCGTGTCCGAACCGGACTTCGTGCATCCGGTGGAACGCATTGAGCAGCCCGGAGAGCGACGTGCCGTCGAGCCGATCCCCGGGGACGCGAAGCGTCATCTCGTGGGACTGCCCGACGTAGCGAAGGTCCGCGGATACGATGTGGCGGATCGCCTCCGCGGAGACCCCCTCGTCCCGGAGCGCGTCCCCCCCGGCGGCGCACAGCTCGTCGATGATCGCGTTCGCCTCGCCAAGATCGACGTCGAAGATCGGCCGGACGAGGCTCCGACTCCCCTCGCGGCCCGTTTCCGCCGCCAGCAATCCGAATGCCGAGAGGACCCCGGCGGCCGCTGGAATGATGACGCGCGGAACGGAGAGGCGCCGGGCGATCGAGACCGCGTGGAGCGGCCCGGCCCCTCCGAACCCGAGAAGAGCGAAGTCGCGGGGATCGTGCCCGCGTTCGACGGAGATAACGCGGATCGCCCGCTCCATTGCAGCATCGGCGACCTCGAGCATCCCGAGGGCGGCCGCTTCCACTCCGATCCCGAGCTCGCCGGCGATCGTCCGGACGGCCTGCCGAGCCGCCGCTTCGTCGAGCCGCTCGAGCCCGCCGAGAGGCGCATCGGGGAGGAGATGCCCGAGCACGAGGTGCGCGTCCGTGATCGTCGGCCGCACCCCCCCCCTCCCGTAGCAGGCCGGGCCGGGCCGGGCCCCAGCGCTCTGGGGTCCGATCCGCAGCGCCCCGCCCCGGTCGATCCACGCGACGCTTCCCCCGCCGGCGCCGATCGTGTGGATCTCGGTCATCCGGAGGGCGACGGGGTATCCGCCGACGTCTCCGCCGGACGTCCGCCCGACCCGGCCGTCGAGGACGATCGCGACATCGCAGCTCGTCCCGCCCATGTCCATCGTGATCAGGTTCTGTTCCCCGCACAGCCGACCGATCGCCCGTGCCCCTTCCACCCCGCCCGCAGGGCCGGAGAGGAGGATCCGAGCCGGCTCCTCCTGGGCGCTCTTCGCCCCGGTCACCGCCCCGCTCGATTGCATGATCTGCCAACGGACCAAGAGCCCGATCCGCCTCCCCCCCTCCTCGAGTCGGCCGATGTAGTCGCCGACGATCGGGCGCAGGGCGGCGCAGATCACCGCCGTCGACGTCCGCTCGTACTCGCGGAACTCAGGGAGCACGTCAGACGAGAGCGTCACCGGGATCTCCAACGCATCGGAGAGGATCCGGCCGATCATCCGTTCGTGAGAGGGATTCAGGTACGAGAAGAGAAGCACGACGGCCACCGCCTCGACCTTCGCCTCCCGGAGGGCCGGGGCGAGCCGCTGCACCTCGGCGACATCGAGCGGGATGAGGACGCGCCCCGATGCGTCGATCCGCTCCGAGACCTCGAATCGCAAGTCCCGCGGGACGATCGCCGCCGGCCGCTCGACGGACACGTCGTAGAGCGACGGTCGATTCTGCCGCCCGATCTCCAGCACGTCTTTGAATCCGCGCGTGGTCACGAGCGCCGTCCTCGCCCACGCCCCTTCGAGGAGCGCGTTCGTGGCGACCGTCGACCCGTGGACGATCCGGCGAACGTTCGACGGGTCGATCTCGCCGGACTCGATTCGCGCCCTCAGCCCATCGAGGACCCCGGTCTCGGGCGCCTCGGGCGTCGAGGGGATCTTCACCATCCGGATCGACTCGCCATCGGCGATGACGAGATCGATGAACGTCCCCCCGATGTCGATCCCGATCGCGGCCGCCATGTCGTCGAAGTATAGACGGGGTCCAACGAACCTGCAATCCTAGCGCAGGATCACCAGCAAGACCGTCAGGCTCCCCAGACTGAGCACGGTCGTCAAGAAGACGACGGCCGACGCCAGGCCGGGGCGCCGGTCAT
>ENA-OSEO01005938-OSEO01005938.1-sediment-metagenome-genome-assembly--contig:-NODE-5938-length-11330-cov-5.517551_pt1 | contig 11330 bp, 10 predicted proteins | sample MGYA00237883_ERZ534232 | MGnify/ENA metagenome assembly ERZ534232
TCCGCTCATTGCCGCGCAGCACGTAACTGCCGTCGCCGGCGACGGCCGAGACACTCAGCGATACCGCCAGAACCCACCCGAACGAAATGCGATACAGCGCAATCATTTTCTGTCCTTTCTCCAAATGAAGCTGTGCGGAGTCTTGATTGGACGCGGCGATTCCTTCGCTTCTCCCTTTCGTTTGCCGAGACACCAGCCTCCTTCCCACCTTGGCCTGCCGTTTGCGCAGGTCCCGGAAGATCTCGCCCACGTCGTAATGGAACTGCTCCGCCAGACGCTCGCGTGTCTTTCGGACTTCATTGACGATTGGGTCATCGTACATGATGCTATATCCCCATCAATTTTTCAGGAGTGCAGATCACTGGCATACTGTAGCCGCGTGCGTCACAGATGACGGAGACCACGCGAATGATCTGAGCATTGGCCAGATGCCTGCAGTTCCAAGTCAAAAGGTAATCCATGTTGTTCCCGGCGGCAACGGCGATATGTGCGGCATCTCGAACGGCTTGCTGGGGCATGCCCCGGCTTTCATGATGGTTCGGGTCAAATCGTCGGCCTCGGGGGTGGCCGCCAAGGCAGGAAGCTCAGCAATTGCCTCCATTCTTCTCTCTGCCGCATCGTCGTCGCCGGCCTGGCGCACCGATTCTTCCATCTCGGCCGGCGGGACTACGAACCCCGGCGCGCCCGCATCGAGGCCGTCAGAAGCCATGCCCGTAGACGATAGCGTAGGGCAAGCCCCACCCTACACGAGGTGTCACCTCGATGCGACAAGCCAATAGACCGTATGAGATGCGCAACAATGAGGGGGTTTACCGCTCACAGCCTTCGCTGTATAGTCTTTCATGTGTTCTATGGTCAGGAGGCTGCGCATGAAGACGGGTATCATCGTTCTGATCTTGGCGTTGTGTCGGACGGCGGTCGGACAGCCCGGTGAACTGCCGGCCAGGCCGCCGGGGGTGTTCTTTCCGCTGAGGGCTCAGGGTCACCGCGACGCGGCCTCGTTCAAGAAGGGCCAGGCGGTCGTCGGGACGACGTACTTCTACTGGTACGACGCCGGGAGCAAGGCCCACATCGTGGACCATGATGGCTCGGACGCGCTGACCACGCATCCGGCGGACTTGTCGGGGATCAGCTTCAAGAGTTCCGCCTGGCACGGCGCGCAGCTCAAGGACATGATCGACGCGGGCGTCGATTTCCTGATGCCGGTCTACTGGGGTGTGCCCGGCAAGTATGACGGCTGGAGCTTCGTCGGCCTGCCGCCGCTGGTGGAGGCGCACACGGCGCTGGAAAAGGACGGGCTCAAGCCGCCGGCCATTGGCATGTTCTACGATACGTCGATCCTCCAGTGGAATGGTTCGAATCCCGACGGGAGCAGCTATCACGTGGACCTTGCCACCGAAGCCGGGAAGGCGTGGTTCTACACGGCCCTTCGCGATTTCTGGAGTCTGATCCCGCCGGAGAAGTGGGCCCGCATCGACGGCAAACCGATCGTCTTCCTGTACGAGGCGGCCTTCGCCAAGCGGCAGGACCCCGAGCGGCAGTTCACGTATGTCAAGCGACGATTCCGCGAGGATTTCGGCGTCGAGCCCTTCATCGCGAAATCCGCCGGCTGGCAAGGGCAGGCCGACGCCACTTACTCCTGGGGCGGCGCGGTGAACGGGCCGCTGATCTTCCGTGAGACGGTCGCCCTGGGGCCGGGGTACGACCATAGCGCGGTCCCCGGACGGCAGCCTCTGATCGTCGAGCGTCGCGACGGCGCGACCTACATCGACCGCTGGACAAAGGCCCTGCAACTCAACCCGGCGACGCGTCCCTGGCTGGTGCACATCGAGACTTGGAACGAGTGGCACGAGGGCACGGACGTCGCACACTCCCGTGAGTACGGGCGGAGCTACATCGTCCTGACGCGGCTGTTCACCGACCTGTGGCACGCCGGCACGCAGCTTCGCTTCCCCTGGGGCTACGCGAATGCCAAGGCGGTCGCATGGGAGCCGGACAAGGCCGGCGGCCTGGAATTGCGACCGAGCGGCGGCGACGGGATGTGGGAGGTCCGGAGGGTCGAGGATCGGCGCGCGGTCGTCTCCCTGGCGAACCCACACTCGCAGACGAGCCGGTATCTGTACTTCAACGTGGACGATGTCTTCGCCTCGGGTCTGTGGGATGAACCGGTGCGATTGCGCGTCAGGTATCGGGATAGCGGCTGTTCCTCCTTCCGGGTCGATTATGACAGCAGGGCGAATGAGGGACCCTTCGAAGGAGCCTTTCGACCGGCCGGAGAGGTGCAGATCGGTAACACGGGACTCTGGAAGACGGCCGAGTTCAGACTGCCGGAATCCGGCTTCATGAATCGCTGCAACGGAGCGGACTTGCGCCTGGCGGTCGTGGGCGGTCCGATGGAACTGGCCGTGAGCCACGCGGAAGTCCATAGGGGCGACTGACGGCCCCGGCGGCAGGCACAGGTCCTATGAGTCCCATCCGTCCCGCGCTCATTTTCACGGCCGGGAGCCGACGATCTCGATCTCGACCGGGTTGCTCGGCACCTCCACCCCCTCAAAGGAAAACGCCAGTTGCACGACATGCCGGCCGGGCGTCAGGAGGGTGCGCGCCTCGTCGGGCAGAGCCACCGTCAAATCGAGGATTTCCACGCCGGGACCGAGAGCCCGAACCTTCCCCACAGCAGGTACAGGGCTCGGCCGGCGGCGCCACTGCCCGTCCACGGCAAATCCGTGCAGCGGCACCTGCTCGCCGCAGAGAAACGCGAAGATCCGCCCGCCGCGATTGCGGAGATCGACCTTGAACGTTGGGCTCTCCCCACCAGGGCAAACCCTTCTGACCGGCCGCAAGCGGCATTGCAGGCCCTCGACCTGGGGGCCCCACGCCGGCTCGGTCGGCGCGAGCTTTGCAGATGGCCCGCGCTGTGCCGTCGCATGGCGGGAGCAGCCCGGGATCGACGCGAGAAAGACGCCCAGCATGACCGGAATCACAAGTTTCAAGGCCACCATTTGAATCCTCCTGACCAGATCCATCATCCGAGTAGGGCTCCCATTATAGCTCATGGCGCCGCCTTTGCCACGGTGTGTCCGATACAGGTTATCAACCAGTTGTCCACCGAAAGAGGTAGTGGAAGGGGTAAGGAGGGTGGTATGGGTAATTTGTAGTGGTTGTATGGATGTGTCCCCCGGACGCATTCATGCGGCGTGGCACGCCGTTCCCCGGATGGAACATAAGATAATATCTGGTAAGAACTTAGGACCGATTGGCCGCGGAGGGGTTCCTGCCCGGTGGTTTGGGCCTTGCCCTGAGGTTGGCGTTCTTGCCGGGTAGTCGCCTGCATCTCACAAGAAGAACGGTGAGAAGTCTATGGTTATTAACAGGTTGTCCACAATCTTTCAGACGGGCCTATATGCCGGGAAAAGCAGTCTGGGCTTTGCCCGCTTTCTCGGGGCGCTCCTGCGTCCGGGGCGCAATCGCCGAGGGGAGACCCGGCCCTCCTTGCGCGGGAGACGACGGGTGAATCCCGGAGGCGTTCCTCGCCGTCCGCAGCTTCCGACAGGCTCGACGTTCTCGCCCGACGGCTTCCGCCCATCCGCCGTGCAGATCACGTAATAGGAGTCCATGTATCCCTTTACCGACGCGCCGAACAGAAGGACGCCGGGTTGCATATAGCAAGTGGACGTGGTATAAGCCTTTCCATCGCTGCGCATTGTTGCCATTGCCTCTTCCCAGTCGGGCGAAATCTGTCTGTTGGCGCGTGGGTGTGTGGCGAAGGCTAAATCGCGAATAGGAAATCGAGAATTCACAGAAGGGGTCCCATGGAAGTAGCAGAGCTGAAGACCGTAATCGACGACTTGACGGCCCGGGTCGACAAGATCCGGGACTGGCTTTGACTTGGCGAACAAAAAGAGCCAGTTGGAGGAATTGAGCAACAAGATGTCCATGCCCGGCTTCTGGGATAACCAGGAGAAGGCGCAGGTCGTCGTCAGTCAATTGAGTGCATTGAAGGCGGTGGTCGAGCCCGTCGAGGAATTGCAGCGGGAGGTCAAGGACCTGGCGGAGCTGTACGAACTGGCGGCCGATGAGGATGACGCGGGGGAACTGGCACAGCTCGAGAAGGACGTCAAAACCCTCGAAAAGCGATACCAGCAGGTGGAGTTGCAGGGGCTCCTGTCCCGCTCGGAAGACATGCGCAACTGCTTCTTCGGCATCCACGCCGGCGCCGGCGGCACCGAAAGCTGCGACTGGGCCAGCATGCTGCTGCGCATGTACACGCGCTTCTTCGACGCAAACAGGTTCAAATACGAGGAGTTGGCGATCACGCCGGGCGAAGAGGCCGGGATTCGCTCGGTTACATTGCGGGTCGTGGGGTCCTTCGTGTTCGGCAAGCTCTCCTGCGAGGCCGGCGTGCACCGGCTCGTCCGGATCAGTCCGTTCGACGCCAACGCCCGGCGGCACACGAGCTTCGCGGCCGTCGACGTACTGCCCGAGTTGCCCGAGGCCGACGTGACGTTGAAAGAGGCCGACCTCGACATCGTCTACTTCCGCCGCTCGTCCGGGGCAGGGGGGCAGAACGTCAACAAGGTCTCCACCGCTGTCCGCATCAAGCACATTCCCACGGGCCTCATCGTCGAGTGCGTCAACGAGCGGAGCCAGGCGCAGAACAAGCGCATGGGCCTGGCCATCCTGCAATCGAAGATCGAGCGGATGGAGCAGGAGAAACGCGACAAGGAGATCAACAGGCTCTACGGCGACAAGGGCGAGATCGCCTGGGGCAACCAGATCCGCAGCTACGTGCTCCAGCCCTACCAGATGGTCAAAGACCATCGGACCGGTTATCAGACCGGCAACGTGGACGCGGTCCTCGACGGCGAGATCGAGCCGTTCATCGAAAGCTATCTTCATCAGCGGGCCAAGGACAGGCTCAAAGGGGACGGATGATGGATGAGGGATAATTGATGATTGGAGAGGAGGTCTGAACGTCTTCTCAATCATCCTTCATCAATGGATTTTGCCTTATGAAGCAGATTATCGATGTCAACGTGACGACGCGGCGGGTCGAGCTGGCCAGGTGCAAGACCGACATGCTTGTCGTGGGACGGTTCTCCGACGGCGAACCCGACGAGACCCTGCGGGCTCTCGATCGCCAACTCGACGGTGGTATCGAATGGCTGGCAAAGATCGGCGACTTCACGGGCAAGCCCAAGACGCACGCCGTGATCTACGGGACCGGCAGGATCGGCGCCGAGCGCGTCCTGCTCCTCGGGCTCGGCGAGCGGCAGAAGGCCACGCTGGACACGTTGCGCAAAGCGGCGGCCACCGCAGCCTTTCGGGCGGTCGACATGAAAGTCAAGCGGATCGCTCTGGCCCTGCACCGTTCGTTCGCCGGCAGTCTCGACGCCGAGACGATGGGCCGGGCCATCGCCGAGGGCGTCTACTTCGGCAGCTATCGCTACGACGAGCACATCACCGACGACGACGGACGGCTCGGCGCGCTTGAGGCAGAGGTCGTCGATCCCGATCCGGCCCGGATCAAGGATCTGGCGCCCGGCGTCTCGGCGGGCGCGGTCGTTGGACGAGCCCAGAGCTACGCGCGGACGCTCGCCAACCGGCCGGGCAATGTCATCGATCCACCCGCCTTGGCCAAAGTCGCCCAGGACCTGGCGCGCGGCCTCAGGACGGTTCGTTGCACGGTCTTCGACGAGCGGAAGCTCCGCCAGAGCAAAATGGGCGGCATCCTGGCCGTCGGGTCGGGCAGCCGGAGCGAGCCGCGACTGATTGTCTTGGATTACGAGCCCGCGAAGAAGCCGGCCAAGGGTCTGCCGATGGTGGCGCTGGTCGGCAAAGCGATCACCTTCGACTCCGGCGGCATCAGCATCAAGCCCGCGCAGGACATGGACCAGATGAAGCTCGACAAGAGCGGCGGCATCGCAGTGCTGGCGACGATCCGTGCGATCGCCGAACTGAAGCTGCCGATCCGTGTGCTCGGCGTGATCCCCTCCGCGGAGAACCTGCCGAGCGGGACGAGCTATCGTCCGGGCGATATCGTCACGACTTATTCCGGCAAGACCGTCGAGATCCTGAACACGGACGCCGAAGGGCGGATGATCCTGTGCGATGCGCTCAGCTACGCGATGAAGCAGAAGGCCGGCGTGATCGTCGATATCGCGACGCTGACCGGCGCGTGCATGGTCGCCCTGGGTACGTACAAGGCGGGCCTCATGGGTAGCGACGAGGATTTGATCGCCCGGATTCAGAAGGCCGCGGATGCGAGCGGCGAGAGCGTCTGGCCCCTGCCCAGCGGCGACGAGTACGCCGAGGAGATGAAGAGCAAGATCGCGGATCTCAAGAACACCGGCCCTCGCTGGGGCGGCGCCTGCACCGCGGCGGCCTTCCTGCGCCAGTTCGTCGGCGCCGCGAAGTGGGCCCACCTGGACATCGCGGGCGTGGACGTCCTTCCCAAGCCAGTCGAGTACGCCGCTCTGGGCGCCACCGGTTTCGGCGTGCGGCTCTTGACCACGTATCTGATGAATCTGGTGAAGCACGAAGTCTGAAACATGACGAGGGGTTGATGATTGATGACTGACGAAAAGAAGAAGATCGATTCCGAGCGGATCCGCAAGGCGGTCCAGGAGATCCTGCTGGCGGTGGGGGAGGACCTCGACCGGGAAGGGCTCAAGAAGACGCCGGAGCGGGTCGCGCGGATGTACGGCGAGTTGCTCGGCGGCACGTTCGAAGACCCGGACGTCCACGTGCAGAGCGTCTTTACCGAGAAATACGACGAAATCGTGCTGCTCCGCGACATCCCGTTCTACAGCATCTGCGAGCATCATTTGCTGCCGTTCATCGGCAGGGCCCACGTCGCCTACCTGCCGACGGGCAAGGTCCTCGGCGTCAGCAAGCTGGCGCGGATCGTGGACAACTTCTCGCATCGGCTCCAGGCCCAGGAACGTCTGACCGGACAGATCGCGGACTTTCTCATGGAGAAGCTCAAGCCACAGGGCGTGGCGGTCGTGCTCCAGGCCTCGCACAGTTGCATGACGATCCGCGGCATCCGCAAACCCGGCTCGATGATGGTGACCTCCGCGCTGCGCGGGATCTTCAAGAAGGACGCCCGCAGCCGCAGCGAGGTCCTGAGCCTGATGCACAACGACAAGGGGTGACAAGATTTGCGATTTGCTGCTTCGGTGTTGACGACGGCTTGTCGTCATACGAGAGTTCAATCGTAAACAGTAAATCACAAGTCGTGAATTCCAAGGGCCTTATGGTTCGTCTGGGCAGGCTGGTGCGGTTCTCGGTCAATCCCTTCCTCGCGGAGGACAGCCCGGGGTTCAACTCGTACGCGTCCAAGCCCGCCGGCGAGGGGTTCACGATCTACCTCGAACTGGCGGTGGAATTGGTCGGTCCCGTCGATGCGGACACCGGCCTGCTGGTGAACGTCAGCGAGATCGACCGGGCCACCCGGCAGTTCGCGGTGCCGGTCTTCGCGCAGCGCCTCCGGGAGCACCTCCACCGGGGCGAGCATATCCCGCTGCGCATGGTCCTGCAGATCCTGGAGTCGGCCCGCGTGCATCTGGCAGACAAATTCAGTGCCGCCTGCGTGGACCGGCTCGCGGTGAAACTGAATCCTTTCCGGAAACTCACGATGGATACGAAGACGCCGGGCATGATGTACTTCAGCGAGAAGTTCGAGTTCGCCGCCACCCACAAGCTGTGGAACGACGCTTTCTCCGAGCGGGAGAACTTCGAGATCTTCGGCAAGTGCGCCAACCCGACCGGCCACGGGCACAACTACATCGTGGAGGTCACGGTCGCCGCACCCGCGGACGGGCCGACGCTGAAGATCGGCGCGTTCGAGCGGACGGTCGATGCGCACCTGATGCAGTTGGTGGACCATAAGAATTTGAACCTCGACGTGCCGGAATTCCAACAGCGGATCGCGACGGTCGAGAATCTGGCGGTCTTCGCCTGGGAGTGTCTGTCCGGCCGGTTCGAACCGGGCCGGCTGCATTGCGTCACTGTCTGGGAGTCCGACCGAACGTACTGTTCCTACTATGGCCCGTCCGAACCTGATCGCGAAACGTGAGTGTCGGCCCGATACGACAGCCGCTGGGGGCTCTGCCCCCAGACCCCCGGCATTCTCCGCTTTGGGCCAGCAGCATGAGACTAGCGGCACGTGCGGACCACTGCCGCCACCCTACGGCCCCGCTAGGCAGGGCTCCTGGATTGCTCAGGACAATAGGCTGTGCCATGAATCTGCTCCTCTATCATGCTATTGGCCGAAAGCGCAAAACCTCGGGGGTTCGGGGGCAGAGCCCCTGAGATCAACTGATGTTCGAGATCCTATTTGAGAATGCAGATTTCATCGTCGTGAACAAGCCGGAAGGCCTGGCGGCGATTCCCGAGCAGCATCCACAGGAGCCCTCGCTCTTCGAGCGGCTTTGCGCCGAGCGGGGCGAGACGCTCTTTATCGTCCACCGGATCGACAAGGACACCAGCGGCCTGATCCTCTTCGCCCGCAACGCGGAGGCCCACCGCCATCTGAGCATGGAATTCGAGACCCGCAGGACCCGCAAGGTGTACCGGGCTCTGGTGCACGGAACCATCGCCGACGACTGGGGCAGGATCGACAAGCCGCTGGCCCGCTTTGGCTCGGGGCGCGTGGGGGTCAATCCCCAGCGCGGCAAGCCTTCGCTCACCGAGTTCAAGGTCGTGCAGCGGTTCCCCGCGCACACGCTGGTCGAAGCCTATCCCAAGACCGGCCGGCGGCACCAGATCCGCGTCCACCTCTACAGCCTCGGCCACCCGATCGTGGGCGACCGCCTCTACGGCGACCGCGCGATGCAGCATGACTGCCCCCGCATGATGCTCCACGCGAAAACGCTGACGATCCGCCCGCCCACGGGCGACGAGCTGACGCTGGAGGCTCCTGTGCCCGAGTCGTTCCGTCGCGTGCTTGATGGACTGAATGCATAGGACCTATGGGACCTATGGGACGAATGAGACCTATGTTGCGCGGTCACGGGGTCTTGGGGCGTTCGCCCAAGGCGGCAGAAGCCGGGTCGTCGAAAATCCGGCGGGCCAGCAGAGCGTAGCCCGCGCCGATGGGGTGGCTGGCGTCGACGTAATGCTCCGCCGGCAGTGCATCCGGCACGGAATGCGGGACCTTGTTCGCCTCCAGCCAGGCGGCGACCTGAGTCTTGATCGTGCGGTAGAAAGCCGCGTCGGAGTCGTTGAGCATGTGCTCGTTGAACGGTCCCACGAGGACGAACACCTGATTGGCCTGCCGGCGGAGCAGGTCGAGGGCGCGACGGAAGAAGCGCCATTGCAGGGAGGTCTCCAATTCCACCCAGGCCAGGTCCTGTTTCCTGGCGCCCTTTTCGACCCAGGTGCCCCCGGCGGGTTCCGGAACCCCGGCGGAGGCGGGCAGGCCGCGGGTCAGCGGCGCTAGTGGGTTCCGGTACGGGTGCGCGAGCGTCCAATGCTGGACGTCCATGTTCTCGTAGTAGGTCGTCCGCAGGTGCGCGATCCAGTTCGAGAAGGGGATCGTCCGGCGCAGAGCGATTCTCGCCCGCTCGGCGAACGGAGCCTTGTAGCAGGGGATCTTGACCGCGAACTGCGAGACGAGGTCCGGATGGTTGAAGTGGAATTCCTTGTCCGTCTGGAGGTCGTGCTTGGCGGAACTCATCCAGAGCGGATTGAAGTGCAGCAGGATTGTCCGCCCGCACAGGTGGGGACCGTAGTACCGCAGCAAGCCTTCCAGAGCGGCGGGGTGCGTGCCGTCCAGGCCGAGATTGGCGAAGCGTTCCCGGCCGGAGAGTTCGTTGAGGTAGTGAGAGAGCGTCTGGTCCGGCGGTACGTAATGGCCCCACATAACCGAATCGCCGATTACGAGGGCCTTCGCCTGCCCACACAGCTCACGACAATAACGGCTGTAGAGCCAGTAGTCGCTGCTGAGCTCATAGGGCATGCGATAGTCGGCGTCGGGCTCGAACTTCTCGAACCGCTGCCAGACCATCGGCGCCAATCCGATCAATGCCAGCAAGGCAATGCCGACGATGATCCAATCTGTGCCCGAGAGCCGCAGGGCGTGCGAGCAGTCGAACGACGCAGGGTTGTTCGGTTCCACCGGATTCTCGGGAGTCCGTAGGGTGGGGCTTGCCCCACCGATTCCCATGGATGTCATCGAGTTGCCTTTCGCATTTTGTGTGGCAGCGGTGGGGCACGCCCCACCCTACCGTCGGAATCACGCCTCAAAACTGCATGTAAATGAACGGCTGGCCCTCCGCCGGCACGGTCAGGACCAGGTATGCCAGCAACAGGATCATCAGCACGATCCGCACGAGACGGATCTCCAGGATCGCGCGGAGCCGGGACTCGTAAAGGTACTGGTAGCACCACACCGCCGCGATCAACACGATGGCCGGCAGCGGGCAGCGGGGATTCGCCCAGCCGGAGGTGAAGATCCGCGCGACGATCATCCAAGCGTCGCCGATGCTCTCGGCGCGGAAGAAGATCCAGGCGAACGTGACCAGCGCGAAGACGAAGAGCTGCTTGACGATCGTCGGCAATCGGCGGACGTAGAAGGGCGTTCGCTCCAGCTCGCGGGTGGCGAAGTTGCCGAGAGCATGGACCGCGCCCCAGAGTACGAACGTCCAGGCGGCGCCGTGCCAGAGACCCGAAAGGACCATCGTGAGGAAGAGGTTCCGGTAAGTGGCGAGCTTGCCTTCGCGGTTGCCGCCCAGCGGGATGTAGACGTAGTCGCGGAACCAGGACGACAGGCTGATGTGCCAGCGCCGCCAGAAGTCGCCCATGCTGACCGCCAGGTAGGGATTGTTGAAGTTGAGCATCAGGTTGATGCCGAGCATCCGCGCGATGCCGCGGGCCATGTCCGTGTAGCCGCTGAAGTCGAAGTAGATCTGCCAGGCGAACAGGAACGTCGCCAGCAGCAGGGCGGGCGACTGATACTGCTCCGGCGCGCCGTAGACCTGTGAGACGTAGAGCACCAGGTAATCGGCCAGGGCGACTTTCTTGAAGTATCCCACGGCGAAGATCGAGAGGCCGTCGGTGAAATCCCGCGATGTGATCCGACCCTCGGCGTGCAATTGCGGCAGGAGATGGGTAGCCCGCTCAATGGGTCCCGCCAGCAGGCGCGGGAAGAACGCAACGAAGGTCGCATAGGCCAGGAAATCCGTCTCCCGCTTTGTCGTGCCGCGATAGACGTCGATCATGTAGCCGATGGATTGCAGCAGGAAGAAAGACAGACCCGCCGGCAGCAGGTAGTGCGGCGCGGGGATGGTGTACGGCACGTGCAGCGACGAGAACAGGAGATTGAC
>ENA-OSEO01005939-OSEO01005939.1-sediment-metagenome-genome-assembly--contig:-NODE-5939-length-11330-cov-4.038745_pt1 | contig 11330 bp, 10 predicted proteins | sample MGYA00237883_ERZ534232 | MGnify/ENA metagenome assembly ERZ534232
CATGCTCTTCCAGGCTTTCCTGGGCCCGGGACTTGAGCTTCTCCAGGGACCCGGACCGGGACACGCCGATAATGGGGATGTTCAGACCCTCATCTTTGACCAGCCCCTGGAGCGATGGAAATATCTGCTTATAGGCCAAATCTCCCGTGGCTCCGAAGAAGACCAGGGCATCCACCTGTGGAACTCCCATCAGCCACCTCCCGTCTTGGCTCCGGTTTTTTCCAGGTGCCCCCCGAATTCGTAGCGCATGGCGCTCATGAGTTTATCCGCAAACTCGTCCCGGCCCCGGGAACTGAAGCGGGTGAAAAGGGCCGAGCTGATCACCGGCGCGGGCACCCCTTCATCCACCGCGGCTTGCACCGTCCACCGCCCCTCCCCGGAATCGGAGACCCGGCCCGCGAATTTGGAGAGGTCCGGGTTGGCGTGGAGGGCGCTGGCCGTCAGGTCCAGCAGCCAGGCGCCGATGACGCTGCCCCGGCGCCAGACTTCGGCCACGTCCGGGAGATTGAATTCGTACTGGTACAACTCGGGGTGGCGCAGGGGCGTGGTCTCCGCGTCCACCTCCTGCCGGCGCTTGCCCGCGTCGGCGTTTTTAATAATGTTCAGCCCTTCGGCGAACGCGGCCATGAGGCCGTATTCGATGCCGTTGTGCACCATCTTCACGAAATGCCCGCCGCCGTTGGGACCGCAGTGCAGATAACCGTTTTCCGCGGGCGTTGCTTCCCCGGTGCGCCCGGGCGTGCGCGGGGCCGCGTCCACCCCGGGGGCCAAGGTCTTGAAGATGGGGTCCAGACGCTGGACCGCGTCTTTCTCCCCGCCGATCATCATGCAGTAGCCCCTCTCCAGCCCCCAGACGCCGCCGCTGACGCCCACGTCCACGTAATGGAGGCCCTTCTCCTTGAGGGCCGCGGCCCGGCGAATGTCGTCATGGTAGTAAGAGTTGCCGCCGTCCACCACGATGTCCCCGGGTTCCAAGAGCGGCGTCAGGCTGGCCAATACCGGGTCCACGGTGGCGGCCGGCACCATCAGCCACACGACCCGGGGTTTAGTCAGCATCCCCAGGAATTCTTTCAGGTCGGTGGACCCTTTGGCGCCTTTATCCACCAGCGGCTGCACGGACTCAAGATGGCGGGCGTGCACCACGCACTCATGGCCGGCCTTCATCAAGCGGATTACCATGTTGGCGCCCATGCGCCCCAGACCGATCATTCCTAATTGCATAGCCGTTCTCCTCAAAAAAATCTAGAATTCATCAGGAGGTTTATTGATCACCCGGCCCGAAGGCGGCAACTTTGCTTCCCTGGCTAGTTCTCTCCCAGGGGGCCGGTGGTGGCCTCCACCCCGGAAGTCCAGCCGTACTCCGGATGGCCCGGGCCTTACCTTATGATGGTTTTTTACCTTGGCTCTGCCCGGCGGGTTTCACTTCCTGGGGCTTGGCGGCGGGCTTGGCTTTTTGCGGGCTTTTCCCTCCGGTACCGGCCAGGGCTCCGGCCTGCAGCAAGGTCTCCTCGGCTTTCTGCTGCTTGAAATCCCGGGCCAGATCTAGGGCGGTACGGCCTTCCCGGTCTTTGGCGTTAATCTTGGCGCCCTTATCCAGCAGCAGCCGCATCTCCTTAAGACGCCCACCCTGGGCCGCCCACATTAAGGCGGTTTTGCCATGGTGGTCTCCGGCGTTAGGGTCGACGCCCTTAGCCAACAGCACTTTTACCGCTTCGGTTCTGCCGCGGGCCGCGGCGGTGAGGAGCGCCGTCAAACCCAGCTGCTTATCCTTGATCCGGGGGTCAGCCCTGTGGTCCAGCAACAGCCCCACCGCGGCGGCACGACCATAGTGGGCCGCCCATATGAGAGCGGTGCGGTGGTCGTTATCCGTGGCATTGATCTTGGCACCCTTGGCCAACAGGATCTTGATGGCTTCGGTCTTGCCCCCCACGGCCGCGGACATGAGGGCGGTCATGCCTTTTTTATCCCTGGCCTTGATGTCCGCTCCTTTTGCCAAGAGGAGGTTGATGACCTCCGGAAAGCCCTTCACTGCGGCCCAGGTTAAAGGAGGGGCCCCAAATTTGCCATCCTTGAGGTTGGGGTCTGCGCCTTTGTCCAAAAGTATTTTTACTATTTCCCGGCGTCCGAAACGGGCCGCCACCTGCAAAGGGGCTTCGCCCTTGACATTGGTGGCGTTGGGCGACATCCCTGCCTGGAGAAAGAGTTCCACGGCCAAGACGTCCCCGTCCCGAGCCCGCTCCACAAAAGAGTTTTCACTATACTTGACGTTCATCCGGCCCAACTGCAGGCGGGCTTGTTCCTGGGGATTGCCGCAGGCTGCCAGGGTCAAACCCAGGAGAACCGGGAGCAAACACTTGAGAGCAGACCTCATTATTTAATACCTCCAGGGGCATAATAAAGGCCCCCCCATGGGCCGCACTACTTTGGGTGAAGCGGCCCCAAGTTTGTGGGGACCTTCCGGTAAGGCAGATTAAGCCGGCGAGGATTATGGGGACTTGGGCTTTTTGACCCCCGGATAAGGTTTGCCGTCAATGGAAATAATTTCCAGGAGGTCCCCGTGGGGTTTGGCTACGATGGTCAGGGTTTTGCCGCTTTTAAACAGATCGGCCAGTATCGTAGGGTCTTGATTGGCTATCTTATAAACCTCCGGCTTGCTCCGGATATAATAGCCGCCCATCACCGGCAGGTAATTGACCTTGCCCTTGACGGTGATTTGTTTAAGGGGCTGCCGCACCTTGGCTTTGGAACCACTTGCTTTTGGGGGGGCCTGGGCCGCCACGCCGGTGGCCAAAGCCAAACTTAAGGCGCCCGCGACCAGGATCGCCGGCAATTTCTTGTCTTGCATCGGCTTACTCCTTTGATCTCTGAGGATTGGCATATTTGCCGGTCTGAGCCACAGGCTGAATGGATCGCCTGGGGGAAACCTGATGTTTATCAAGTTAATTAGAAAATATTAAAATTCAATTGGCAGCCGGGAGGGGGCGGCAAAAATTTATCCCGGCCCAGGTTGCGCCCCAGGTCTAGCCATGCGACCCAGCAGAAATACTGACAGATTTACCAGAGAGGCAAGGAGTCGATATCCAGGGCGAGGTCCATCAGGCTTTAGAATAGATCCACACCACCGAAAATAGAATATATTCAGTCAGTTATTGAAAATTGCCTTTCCACCTCATTTAGTACAAATATATAAATCCTCAGTGGCCACCAAACCATAACGGGTGATGATCTCCGGGGGCAGGGTTCTAACATAGCCGTCTACTCTGACCGTGAAGCCGGCTTCCTCCAGACGGTCTTTATAGTCCCGGCCGTAAATCCTAACATGGTCGCTCTGGCCGAAGGTCCGGGCCCGGTCTTCCGGGGTGAGGCACGTAGGGTCTTCAAAGGTGACGGCCCGGTTGGCGTCCAGGGGAGATTGCAAAAACCCCAGCCCCCCCGGCTTCAGCACCCGGCAGAGTTCCCGCATGGCCGCCACGTCCTCCAAAATATGTTCCAGGACGTGGGAGCAGATGATCACCTCAAAGAGGTTATCCTTTAAGGGGGTATGCACCAGGTCCATTTCCACCTGCATAAAGGCGGCGTCCAGCCCGGCGGTAACATAGCGGATATTGGGGGCGGCCCGGAAGGCCTGGTATAGAGGATACTCCGGGGCCAGGTGCAATAACCGTATGGGCTGAGAAAAAATTCCGGTTTTATCGAGCAAATAGAGCCACAGTAAACGGTGCCGTTCCAGGGAAAGGCACCAGGGGCAGAGAAGATTGCGGAAGGAAGGATCAATCACCAAGGTGGCGAAACGGCGGTAGCGATGGCGGCACAGGGGGCAGGTAAAGCGGCGGCCCCAGAGGATCAAGGCCAGAGAACGGTAAGCCCACCGGTGGATCGCCTCTCTGGCGTCCTTGGATAAAAAGGCCCGGGCCCATCTTTTTAACGTCTGCTTGATCTTGATGGTCCTTTGGAGCTGGAGTTTTCCCGGCTCCTGCCGTTTTCAAGGTGCGGCCGCGGCGGGGACGCCGCCGCGGCGCCGGCAAATCCAAGGCTAATAATGCAAAAGTATTCTCTCGGAGTAGAGATTGTCAATATCCTGGGCCTGCAACGCAGGAGATTTAAATAATTTATAATGCGGCAACTGATATTTGATAGCCCATCTAAGATCCAGGCCCTCTAAGAAACGATCCTCCACCAGCAGTCCCACTGCTTTGAAATGATACAACATCTTAAAAATAACTTGATAAATCAATTTTACAAATAATGGTAAGTTGCTGATATAATGAACGTAGAGAATGGGAACTCTTTTTTTTATCAATCTAGAGGCAATCAGGTAACAATAATCATGGTCTGCTTCCAGTAAAATATGGCTGCATTTAAATGCCAGATGATCATTGAAGATCATGATATCGTCACCTTGCAAATGATCTTTAATCCTCTCGGGATCAAAGATAAGCTCCGGCTTATGAGGCCTCCCCCAACTAAAGCCTCCCAAGGGCAGAATTATCTGCGCGCCGGAACCCATTTCCGTAAACCCCAGTTCCCGGTGGATCTTGGCCACATGTTCCTGGGCCGTTAGATTGGTGAAGGTATAATCGGCCAGCTTTAATAAAGGGAACAAGAGAAAGAGACTTTTACGCCGATGTTCCGGCTGGACTATCCAACTACTGAGATTGCAAAATTTGTATTCCTGGCCCCGAATCTTCCTGCGGCTGAAAATAGTTCCCAGGAATCCCACAATCTCCCCGTCTGCGGCTAAGAGATAGCCGTAATAATCTTCCGTACTATGCCAATGATTAATAAATAATTGATGCCAGTCTTCCTTGCTGATGCGCGGATCATGGGCCGCCAACAGGGAAGAATAGACTTGCTCGAAGTCTTGGGCGTAGGCTTTCCGGACCTGTACCTTAGAAGTGGCGGAAGTCATGGCCGTTCCCTGAAAGCCACAGTCATGCCGATTCCTGCCGCCAGTTGACCTGGAAGTAGTCTAGAGATGGCAATTCCCTGGCACTAAGAGCCAGGCGATAGTCTTTTTGACGGTCATCGCTCTTAGTCGGAGTAAAGCCGAAATTCTCCAAGAAATTTTCACAGATGGCGTTCTTGGGAGATTTCCGCCAGGTGGCGGTGACGGTTTCTGCGCCGAGACTCTTGAGATCCCGCAAGACTTGAGTCAAAAATTCGTTTTCCGCATTGCGGCCGATCACCCGGCAACTCATGAGAAAATTTAAGATTTCCGCCTGATCCGTCCCCCTTTTCACCTCGCAATATCCCACAATGCCGTTATCGCCAAATTTATCCACCAGCTTAAAGCAATAAGACAGGAAGTCTTTTTGATCCAATAAACTGATAATTTCTTCTTCCGTCCTCCTGATAGTAACTACATTAAACTGATTGGTTTTCAAGGTCATCTGGGATAGACGCGGCACATCTACCCTCAGGTTCTTTCTTATTTCCATGGTCATTTCTAATGATCTATAATAATCCTCAATATTGACGATGGACTTTTTTAATTCTTCCCTGGCAACATTAGCCAGATACATGGCCGATTTTGCTTTATCCTCTTCAGTAATTTTCAGGATATCGAAGGTTTCATAATTATTCTCAATAAGAGAAAGGATCTGCACCGGATTATCTTTGGGAACCTGGATGGTGGTTATTTCCGGCAGGTTGTCCCGTACCAACTGAACTTCGGCGGGATTATCATCAAAAAAGATGAAGGAGTCCAGACCCAGGTTTAGTTCCCGGGCCAGATCAACAAAATTCTCTATTTTGTTGCGCCAATTAATTTTTTTGCTGACAAAATCGTGCTTTTTAAGAATCTGCCAGGGATGATGTTCCAAGACCTCCAGCACATCAGGTTCGTTATTCTTGCTATTCAGGGCCAGAATATAACCGAGATTTTTCAGGGCCAGCAATTGCTCCTGAAATTTCACGTAACAATTACCGGGGTAGGTAGGTCCCAGCTTAATCCCTTCCAGGCCGTCCTCGCCGATAATCCCGCCCCACAAGGTATTGTCGCAATCCAGGACGATGCATTTTTTCCGGGGAAGAGTGAGACATTGGATGGCCCGGTGGATGAGCTGGGCCACGGCTGCCATACCTTTCCGGGTAAAAGGGATTTGATAGGCATACCAGAGCCGGGGATCGAAAAACTGGTCATGCCCGAGCCTGGCGGCCAGGCTGTTAAAATCAAGGAGATAAGTGTTAGCCGGTTTTTCCGTTAATAAAAATTGCTGCAGGGCGCTCTGGTAGCGGGAGAACCGGGTAAATTCATTCTCTGCTTGATTACAAGCAGAGAGGCTCCAAGCCGCGGGGGCGATGAAATTGGCAATTAATAAGGCGCCCTTAATCTTGGCCCGGCAGTTGCGGAGGCAATCGACCAATTCGTCAATCTGTTTGATATCATCCAACAGATACAATACTACCACAAAATCGAAGGGCGCTTGATAAATGAGAGAATCTTCTGAAATAAGGTCATGAACAATATTATACTCACTTATAGATATCGAAGCATTAATATTCAAGGCCCCCGATTTCTCTTCCAGATTATGTTTGATTAATTGGGAGGTATAGGATGAAATCAAGCAAATATTCATCTCGCCACTTAATCCTTTTACTTCATTAACCACCATCAAAGATGCTATTAAGTCCTTAATTAAGAAAATCGTCCAGCCATCTTAAATTATCCGTAATTGTTAGCAAACATACTCAAGAGTCGGGAACTTTTTCAGAGATTACTAAGATCATATCTTTGACGCTGGTCATTTTCTCCATTTCTTCAGGAGCAAACATGATCTCAAATTCCTCTTCCAATCCCAAAAGGCAACGCAGATGGTTGACCGAGTCCCAGCCCTCGATATTATCGATATGGGAATCTACCTTAGCTTCCGGGAAAATCTTCCGCAATACCTTTAAAACCCGTTCTTCTAAAGACATAATCGGCACACTGGCAATAACCGGAAGCGATGGATGCCCGCGCTTCTCCGGGATTAATTATCCTGAGGCCGCCCTCCTTGGGCTGTCAGTTGCTCCCCGCCGTTCGTTGAAACTTGAACAGCGTCAAGGAATGAGGCGGAAAAGTATAAGTAAATTGCGGCGCCACATTATTAATCTGTCCGCTGGTCAGCGTTACCGTCTGGGATTGATCTTCGTTGTTATCCCGCAGGCCGGCGCTCGTGACCTTTAAGATCCTGGCCGGGGCCTGGGGCCGATAATCCCCCAGGTTAATGGTGGCTGGCAGGGAAGCTCCCAGAGAGCGATTAATCACCAGGAGCGAAAGCTGGCGGCCATCCGGGGAAATGCTCGCCAAGACCCCCAGCAAAGGGATGCCGGTGGTTGCCATCACGTTGCCTACCCGCGTCACCGAAAAAGTGGGGGCCGCGACTTGCGTAGCCACCAGTTCCGGTTCAAGATTCTGCAGGAGTTGCATGGCATAATATTGCGGCCTGACCGTCCTGGTCCCCATTTGCCAATTGTAATGGATGGCCGCGGAAGGCATGGCCCCGTGCAAAATCCAACTGGTGGCCAGGCTCACCCCTAAGGCGCCGCCGTCCTTAAGGAGGCCCATGGCCAAATCGGCGTCGTATAAGGCCCGGGCCAGGTTGGACCAGTCACGGGGGTCTTTGGCGGCAGACGGCCAAATGCCGTACTCGGTTACGGCCATCTCTATTTTTTGCCCGGGTGGGGAGTTCTCCTGGATGACCTTTCTGATTTCTTGCAAATCACTCAAGGCCTGGGAGGCTGCGGCCATGACCGCCCTAAACCAGGCCTGGCTCTGGTAGGGAGCGGGTTGGGCTCCCGCGGCCGGATAATAAGGGTGCAGGACCAGAAAATCCATGTCTTTGCCGGCCAGGCGCAGCAGCGTGGGGTTCCAGGCCTCCTTAAAATCGGCATCCCCCCGGCCCGTCGGCGAGGTAAGACCCACCGCCCCCACTTTAATCCCGGGGTCGACGGTTTTCATGGCCTGGGCAAAGGCGATGAAATCCTGAGCATAAGTACGGACAGGGGTGCAGCCGCCCGGATTATTCCGGTCATACATCTCATTTCCCACTTCCCAGTATTTCACCCCATACGGGGCCGGATGCCCCAAACCCACCCGTTTCCGGGCCCAGTAGCCCACGGTTTGCCAATTATTGCCCTCTCCATCGGTTCCCAGAGGACGGGTATCCTGGGGCTTGCCATTGACGAAGGCCACCCAGGCGGCCGCCCGCTTGATTTTCTGGCTCAGGGAAACCTTGGGGGAGATAGCCCCGTCTTTATTCAGGCCGGTATTGTAATTAACCGTGATGATGGCTCGGGCGCCCAGGGAGGCAACAAACTTCATGTGCTCCATGATGCCGTAATTATTCATGAAATAATCAGGCTGTCCGGATCTGTCTTCCAGGCGGACGATGACCCCGGCGGGGTAAGGATTTTTTATCCCCACCACCCCTTCTAGCATGTTGCCCTGCTGCTTCTTAAAGATAAAAGGCGCTCCCAGGGGTCCGGTTCTCTTGTCAAATATGCGGGCCCGACGGGCCCCTTGCCAGTTGGGAGTGCCGTCCAGGGTTATGGTGGTGGAAAAAGGCTGGATCGCTTTAGCGGCGCGAAACCCCAGGCCGTCTTCCCACAGATAGATATTGCTGGCAGTGCCGCCGGGAAAACGGATAATGGTGGGGGCCAGTCCGGTAATCAGGGGCTTGACGGCCGGGTCAACCCCGTCCACTCGGGTATTCCAGAGGTTGTTGGCGGCAAAGAGGACATTTTGGCCCAAGATCAACTTATTTAAAGGGTGCTGCCTGGCTGCGGCATTCACCGTGATGGTGGCTGAAGCCGCGGTCTGCCCGGCCCTGGCCCCGGGAGCCGGCGCCACCAGCGCCAGGGTCAAGCAAAGGACGAAGAGCGCCTGCCGGAAAACGCGGCCCCGGCGAGGAAGAGTATTCATATCCAGTAGTTCTCCACGGTCTGTCGAGATGAACCGGCGCTGCGCCGCCAGTTGCATCCTTTTCAGGGATGGAGGGCCATTTCCAGGACCCGGCTCATCCGGGCAGCCTGGCGGTCCCAGGTCCAGTTCCTTTCGATGGTTTGGCGGGCCTGGAGCCCCATCTGGGGCAGCCTGCCGCTGCTAATGGCCTCCTGGAGCTTGAGTTCCAAGGCGCCGGGCGCTCCGGGTTCGTAGAGCATGCCGTTATAACCATCCACCACCAGTTCTTTAATCTGGCCCAGAGCCGGAGCCACCACGGCTTTGCCGGCGGCCAAGTATTCCAAAAGCTTCATGGATGAACCATAGAAGAGGTAGTCTTCCCGATAGGGGCTGATAACCAGGTCCATCAGACTGAGGTAGCGGGGCACCTGTTCATGGGGAATCCGGCCCGGGAAGAGGAAACGGTCTTCCAGGCCGAATTCCGCCGCGGCCTGGCGAATCTTTTCCTGATGCCGCCCCTCCCCCACCATGAAAAAGATCACCCGGCTCTGGGCGGAACAGATGCGTCTGGCGCTGGCCATAAATAGGGGGATGTCGCCTAAGAATTCAAAAGAGCCGATATAGCCGATCACCAACCGGTCCTCCAGGCCCCACCGGGCCTGAAGCTCCGGGTCCGGCTCCCGGGGGGTGAAAGCCAGATGGTCCACCCCGTTGGGAACTACATGGATCTTGGAGGCCGGCGCCCCATAGCGCATTAAATATCCCTTCAAGATCTCGGAAATGCTGATTACCTGCCGGGCGCCGCGCACCTGGAGGCCTTCCAGCCAGCGGCCCAGGAAGGGATAGCGGTAGTATTGGGAGAAGAACAGCCGGTACTCGTATTCCAAAGGAGCCTCGATGAAGAGCACGAAGGGCAGCCGCCGCAGCCGGGCCGCCAGCAAGGCGGAAAAGTTGATATAAGAGCAAACGGTTAACAGCACATCAGGGCGGAATTTATCCAGAAGCTGGAGTTCCCGGGGCAACAAGGAGAAATTACGCCAGAAAATGCGCGGGATATGCCCGTAACGCCGGACCCAGCCGATCTCCTTCAGGCCCCCATATTGCTTATTCTCCCCCGGTTGCCTGGCCGCCCGGAATTGCAAATCCACCTGGTGGCCGCCCCGGGTCAAGGCGGCGGCAATGGCCCGCACCTGGGTGGCGGCGCCGATGCCGATACCTTCCACATCGTAGTGATAATTAAAATAGGAGATCCGCATGTACCCGCCACCAGAGATCGACCGAAAAATTGCTAGACTTTAGCATATATTTCTAGGCCCATGCCAGGTCCGGATAGGGAAAATCTCCCGGGCATGTTATCCTGTTCGCGGGCCAGCCGACTCTTACAGTCCTTAATTGGTAACCGGCCTGGAATACTGGCGGCGGCGGGCCCCAAGGGGCCGTCGAGCAAGGATGGGGAGAAATAAGATGAATGCTTATGGGCTGGATTTTCATCACCTGGGGTTGGCCGTGGCCCACCCGGATGAGGCCGTACGCTTCCTCACCGGCCTCGGCTATACTTTAAGCCCGCCAATATACGATCCCTTGCAAAAGGTTAACTTGACATTAGCCCATTGCCCCGGCCAGCCGGCCATAGAAGTCATTTCCCCGTCCGGCGAGCCTGGTCCCTTGGACGGCATCCTGAAGCAGAGAACGGAATTACTCTATCATGTGGGTTACCAGACCCGGGATTTAGCAACCTCTCTTGAAGCGATAAAAAAGGACGGTAACCGGATTTTGTGCGTTTCCCCCCCCAAGGAAGCCGTGTTGTTTGCCGCCAGACCGGTGAGCTTCTATTACGTGTCCGGATTTGGCTTGATCGAGATAATTGAGGACGTTGCTTAGAATATCTCCCCCAGGCCTGTGAATTCGTTGCCGGTGCGGCCGGCGGGAACAGCAGATAAAACTTACTTTGAAATAAAAACATTATGAATAGATTGCAAGCTGTAGCCTCCCTCCCCCGGTATAACCGCAAAGGCTTCTTGGTGGATATTACTACCGTTCACGTCGACGACGGATAAATTATCATTGAAGTGAATGTGCCACAGGTTCGGGTCGACCTTGATATCACCGGGGGTCATCAGGCTGGCCCCGGCGGAGCCGTTGATGACCTGGAAGACGCGGTAGTGGCTGGGATTAGGGTTATTCCCCCGGGAATAAAGATGCTCATGGCCGGCAAAGAAGAAGTCAAAACCGGTGGTTTCCAGAATGAGCCACATACTTTGCGAGACGGAAGGATCAACATGGTAGCCGCCGGTGGAAAAGGCCGGCCCGTGGCTAAAGGCAAACTTATGATTTGCCGTAGATTGATGGGCCTGGGCCTGGTTTCTCAGCCAGTCCAGCTGGGCTTGGTCCAGCCCGTTATCCCAATTAACTACGGTGGTGCCGTTGCTTTTAAAGCCGAAGGCAT
>ENA-OSEO01005940-OSEO01005940.1-sediment-metagenome-genome-assembly--contig:-NODE-5940-length-11329-cov-3.563633_pt1 | contig 11329 bp, 6 predicted proteins | sample MGYA00237883_ERZ534232 | MGnify/ENA metagenome assembly ERZ534232
TTCCGATTCTTTTGAACTCGTGGGCCTGAGGGTAATCCTCAGCAAGTTCATTAGAGCATTTATTGCGGACGGTACAAGGGGTGTAAGGGGCGTCCGGCATCCATAGGCGCTTCGGATCGCCCCACGGAGGCCTGCACGAGCCAGAAGCCTGGCCGGAGATGACATAGGTCCCGAATTCGGCACAATGGGCAAGAAAGTTCGGGCACGGGTGCGGCAGACGGCGCTTCTGGTCCTACACTTCAGCTAAGGCAGAGGTATTGGTATTGGCCATTGACCCCTTAACCTACCCCTACCAAAATAGCTTCAGGGGTAACACCATGGACAAAACGGCCATTCGGACTCAGGTTGTCCCTGCAAAATGACACTCTGTGACATACGATGGACGGCCGACCGGGCGGCTCATAACCTGAGGGTCTGCATCTGTCTTCGGATAACAAGTGGCTGAAAGGTTGAACCTACTGGAGCCTCAGGAGTGCGGTCCTCAATTCTTCGGTTTTCCCAGACAGATCGTTCAGACAATGGCGAAGAGATCTCGTTGCCCCGGTAATGTGTCGTTCACGCGTCCTTAAATTTCTGCGAGTTGGAGTCTCTTCCAGGGAGCGACTGGTCGTCAAAGCCATATACCCCGCCATGTCCATCGCGTCCAGCATCCCGATCAGCGCCTCCTTGATCTCGGCTTCTTTCTCAGCCCTTACTCGCAGGCAGCAGGAGGCAGCGAGATTCAATCCGGCCTCAAGAAGGATGTCGGTACGGGGCTCATCCGGGTCCCAGAATAGGAATACTTCGACATGGGCGGCGAGAAAGCCGATGTCACGTCTGCTGGGGCTCGCGACATAGATGCCTGCGTCGGCATCTTGGGAGGTACGGAAGAGGCGGATCTCGTCCCATCGTGCGTTGAGTGAGGCCTCATCTGTAGACGCTGCCTTGATGACAATTCTTGTGACCGGCGATTCTTCTGGACCTTTCTCCAGCACAAAGCAGCCAGGGTCCGGCAGTGCGCGCAAGATCCAAGAGTCAAAGGGCTTCGTTCTTTGGAGGAACTCCGTCAGGGCCGGTTCGTACTCGTCCATGAGGGCCACAGTGTCAACCCCTTCTTTTCGAGGGACGGAAGACGCAAATGCCGTAGGAAGAAGCGGGTCTCCTGACTGCTCGCCCGGGCACAGTGAATAGCGACTTCATCTCATTCCCCCCTTGTTAGGCATGGCGACCTAACTAACGGATGCGAACCTCCGCGCCAATCTGTTGCGGCATCCTCAAATTCAGTCGCACTTGAGTATCGCGCCTTTTTGAATAGAGAGATGTCTATTTAACTGCTCGTTAGGAGCGCCGGTGCGGCGCCCTCGCCAGGCGTTCGGTTCACAACGAGTCAACATTGTCGGTGCCGATGCAAAACTGACCCCCTAGCGCCGGGTGGGTTCTAGGGTGAATTAAATTGGCCCTGACAACATTCTGTGGCCGCCGGGCGCGAAAGGCCCAGTCGGGCTCTCTACGCTTCTGAGAGGCACACCTCAAGATCTCGCCCTGCGCGGGCCGCCATTCTAGAGAGTTTGTATGTTACGGTGATGGGGAGATGGCGATTTCTTCGAAATCGCTACACTTCCGAAGGCTTCATGGAGCAGCGGGCGTGGACGACCTGGGAGGGGCGCGAACGCCTTGCGACTCCCATCGAGTTCTCGAGACCCCGGTCCTGTGAAGCTCTCGTCCAACCACGGGAGGGGTAACAAGACTTGACGGACAGCCCTGCCGCCAGCGGCACCGGCTCGCTTGCGGTGTCTCAGAAGGTCCAGGCTCCGGCTCTTCGGGCCGGTCACATAGTCCGTTTCTTCGAGTACCTCACCATCCCTCAGAAGAAACTCGCTGCCTGGCAGACCCGCCAGACCCATAAGGCGGCCTCGTGGGCGGTGCAGTGGCGCTGCGAGTATCTACCCCCGTCTGATCCCTGGGCGCCAACGTCGCAGGAGCGCTGCGCGATAGCCGTGCTCGAGAAAATCATTCACCGAGGACGGGTGACAACGCTCCCAGAGGCGCTGGAAGCCCTGATTCGCGCAGACAGTGCTGCCCTAAAGCCGATGCCGGCACGATCCATCAACCTTGCCCAGATTGATGCGACAGCCGCGGACAGTCCGGGGGAGAAAACGTTCTGGCAGACTCGCCTTCCCGATTTCATGGGGCCCGACTGTTGGCGGTGGGTCACTCCCCAACTCGGCATTGAGTGTCTTGGTGCTCCGCATTCCGCGGGGGGCAAAGAGAGGGTTGACTTTTTGATATCCCACCCCTCTATGGCGAGCCCCTTGGTTGTTGAAATAGACGGAAACCACCACAAAGAGGCGGGGCGAAGAGCCAAGGACCTTGCGAGAGACCAGCGACTGAGAAACGCAGGCATCGGGGTGGTCCGAGTATCGGCAGCCGAGATGTGCGACTCCGGGAGCTTACTGGATGAGCTGCGGCAACTTCTGGCGCCGGCCAGGGATCGTCCGGTACCAAGTCGCTTCTTCTGCAATCCTTATCGCAGAGCGGGGCAGATTCAATTGGCTCTGCTCGAGGCTTTGAGAGCCGGACTGTTGAATCCCGCGTCCCTTCAAGTGGCTAATGTTCGGTGTGACGCAATAGCTTCGGGGGACATGACCCCGACACAGTGGGCGGGCATTCTAGGGGACTTCCGGGACCTGGTCGCCAGAGTCGGGACGCTTTACGGTTTGGACTGGGGAGCGGCCGCTGAGATGCCCTCGATCGAGCAAGGGCAGGAGTTGGCACCCGACCTGACCATTTCGTTCTATGGCGATTCAGTGGGACATGGGGTGATCCATGTCAATGACGTAGTCCTCCCGCTTCACTTCCACCATGAGCCATTTCCCTCAGAGCCGGCGACCATCCCAGAGGCAAGTGAGGACATGCTCCAGTACTTCATGGAGCGTATCTTCCATAAACCGAGCTTCAGACCTGACCAGTATCGAGCAATCGCCCGGGTCCTCACCGGCGAGGACACTCTTGTACTGTTGCCAACCGGCTCCGGAAAGTCCCTCGTGTTCCAACTGGCTTCCCTACTACTGCCAGGACGAACCTTCATAGTGGAACCGATCGTCGCGCTGATCCGCGATCAGGTCACGAACCTTGGCCACCTTGGAATTGACTTTGCGTTGGGGATAACAGCCGACATTGGTGGTGCTGACGCAAGGGAGATCGCCTACTCCCGGATAGCCTCGGCCCAGGATCTCTTCTACTACGTCGCACCCGAGCGCTTTCAGATGGAGAGCTTCAGAGAGGCAGTCCGGACCATGACTTCGACCGTCCCCACCGCCCTAATCGTAATGGATGAGGCGCATTGCGTGTCGGAGTGGGGACATGATTTTCGAACATCCTATTTGCGCGTGGGAGATACAGCACGAGAGTGTTGCGGTCAGGAAGCCCGCGTACCTCCGCTCGTCGGTCTCACCGGCACGGCCTCCCAGGCGGTGCTCAAGGACGTTCAGCGCGAGCTGAGAATCCTCGGGCCCGAGTGTGTGCTGACGCCAGACACTTTCGATAGGCCCGAGCTGCACTTTGTTGTCAGAGACTGCGCCTCGGGCGACAAGCCGAGCGAATTGAAGAAGCTGCTCGATTCGGACCTGCCCAAGCAGCTGGACGCGGAGCCCACGTCGTTCTCAGCGCCCCGAGGCGGCGAATCTCACTGCGGTCTTATCTTCTGCCTCCACCGGAGAGGCTGGTTCGGAGCCAGGGAGATGAGCAGGGACCTCAGGAAGACACTGAAAGCAGCCAAGATCGATTACTACTGCGGATCGGACCCTGACGATCACGGTGATGAGGCCAAATGGCGCGCACACAAGTTGCGAGTGGAAAGGCAATTCAAGAAGAATGAGCTGACGGTGCTCGCCTGCACCAAGGCATTCGGAATGGGCGTGGACAAGGAAAACGTGCGCTACACGATCCATTATGGCATCCCCGGGTCAATCGAGGCGTTCTACCAAGAGGCCGGTCGCGCTGGCAGAAAGCGCGAAGAGACCGAACCGGCATTCTGTTGCGTCCTTGCGTCCGTCGATCGCGACACTCTAGACGATCGGCTGCTGTCGGGCCTGCCGATGCCGGAGATCGACGCAGGGCAAGGCACAGGACAAAACCGCTCGAAAGACGACGTCGACCGCCTGCTGTATTTCCACGAGAAGTCCTTCCCCGGAATCCACGCCGAAGTGAAGGCGATCAGCGGTAGCCTAGGCAAGCTTGGAACGCTGGGCAGACCCGGGCACCGGACTATTCGATATGAAGATGACGATGGTAGGGGTCAAGTCGAGAAATCGATTCACCGGCTCAGCGTGCTCGGTGTCATCGAGGACTACACAGTCGACTTCTCCGCCAAGCACTTCGAGGTCCTCCTCAGTGAGGCTCGGCCTCTCGATGTGGTTGAGCACTATGTCGCGTACGTCGCTGGTTACAGTGCAATTGATGCGACAAAGGCGCGGAAAGACACGGATGCGCTGCTGGAATCAGCGCCCGAGACACTGACTCCGGCTTTCGTTCTTGTGGTGGCCACCCTCTTCCTCGAGTTCGTCTACGAGCGAATCGAGCAGGGCCGACGCTGGGGCATCTGGAACATGGCCCAAGCTTGTCTGGAATCAGTAAAGGAACCTGGGGAATTCCGCCGCCGGATTCTCGCGTATCTTCAGGTGACGGAGTTTGCACGGAAGCTAGAGCAGGCTCTTGGGGACGAAGCAGGTGGCCTCGAGATGGCCGCCGCGGCGATCGCCAGCGCAACCAGTCCCGAAAAAGCGGAGGAGCTGCGAGGACAGGCCGCTCGCTTCCTCGAGTCGTACCCCGACCACCCGGCCATCCGCTTCGTGCGTGCCACTGCTGAGCTGCTCTGCCACCGAGGAAGCATCGATGTGGCGAGGGAGCACTTGGTTAGGGCAATTGAGATCGCGCGCGAACGTTACGCGATCCCTGATCGAGCGATTGCGGAGGCATGCGGCTTGATGCTCAGGAGCGTCTGGAAAATGAAACGGGCTCGAGTTGAGGAACTCGAACGAGAACTTCTAAAGGAGTATGGCTCGCCGGAGTTCGCACGACTGCTGGTGGAATCCGGATCCGTCGAGGTCTGTGAGCTGTCTGCCTGGTATTTGCTTCAACCACTTATGCATCAATCAATCGAACTCTGTAGGAGATAGCCCAGACATGGCTGACGAAACCGACAAGTTCCTGCATGTAACTGAAGCGGCAGGGAGGATGTACGAAGCCCTAAGCCAGCTGAAACAGCGAACGGAAGACTACGCGGAGGCAGGACAGCACCTCGACGCGGCTGCGGCCAAGACTCAGGCCCTCACTGACGCGACCGCCAATGTGCTCGAAGAGCAGGGTCGGCGCTGGAATGAATTGAGACAAATCCTGGACGACCAGGTGAGGCCCGCGCTAAACAGAATAAGCGACAGCGCGGAGAAACAGGCGGTGCATGTCTCAACCCTTTCGGGAGCGGTGGCCGGCCAGCAGAGTCAGCTCACCCTAGTGCAACAAGGCCTGGCGGACAACTCTAGGGCCCTGTCCGAGATCAAGCCACTGCTGGAGAAGGTCGAGAAGGTCTCAAGCGAGCAGAGCAGGCTACTGCAGCAACAGTCCGCGACCTTAGGTGAGCATCAGCGGGCTCTCCAGCAGCTCGCACGCGTTTCCAAGAATTCCATGCGTGCTGCAATGGGGGCCGCTGGGCTTTCGCTAGTCACCATGATCTTGGTCGTCGTCAACTTGCTGGCGTGAACCATCGCTGGGTTCGCGGGTCACGGCAGCTCCATGTTCTTGAGAACGGGGGGCGATGTCTGTGGTTTGCTTGCCCGATATGTCTGCTCTTTGTAGGCGAGTTCGGGCGAACGCCAGAGATCGTTGCCTATTTCCCGCGGAGGCTCTTCAGGTCCGGTCTACGCTATGACTGACCCGATCTTTCCCGGCAGGTCCCAGTTCCTCAACCCCGAACAGACAGCGGCAGCCTGTCACTGGACTGGCCCCGCCTTGGTGCTCGCTGGGCCCGGCACTGGCAAGACCACCACACTGGTAGCCCGATATCGTTATCTCATCGAGAACGGCATTGGTTCCTCGCAGATTCTTGCGACCACCTTCACGCGCGCAGCAGCGCGTCAGCTTAAGCAGCGGATTAGTTTGAACACGGGCCTAGCGCTGAACAGCCTCGAAGTCGGCACCTTTCATGCCCTGTGCCTCCGGCTGCTTGATGGAGAAATCGGGCAGGCGATCGGCCTGACGGAGAGGATCAGGCCCGTCTCGGATGGTGACCGCTACAGGATTCTGCGAGATGTAGCGGACCGCTCCCTCGAGCTTGAGGATTGCCTGGACACGATTGACAGATACAAGGACAGGCTCATTGACCCTTCGCAGGCCCGCGGCGAGCTGGCCGGCTTATCGCAGGAACTTCGGGACAGTCGAGAGGGATTCGTCTCCGCCTATGAGGGATACCAACGGCGGATGACCGCCGAGGGACTCCGCGACTTCGGAGATCTCCTCATGATGGTCGTCTCCGCACTCTCGGATCACCCCGATCTCAGGCGTTTCTATTCCCAGCGCTACCAGTTCGTCATGATTGACGAGTTCCAGGACGTGAATCCTGCTCAGTACGCCTTCATTCGGCTGCTCCTCGACCAGCACAGTAACGTCTGGGCAGTAGGGGACGATGATCAGGCGATCTATGGTTGGCGCGGAAGTGACGTGCGCTACATTCTCGGATTCTCCGAAGCCTACCCCGGAACGCGTACCTACCGGCTGAGTGACAACTACAGGTCGCAGCCCAGAATCGTCGAACGTTCGACGCAACTCGTGGCCAACAACAAATCGAGGCTGGAGAAGCCTCTTCGTTCCGTAGCGGTGGAATTCGAAGAAAGAGCCGTTACGACATGTGGGGCTTCAGAGGAGAATGCTGAGGCCGACTGGGTCGCCCTCGCAATCCAGGAGCTTGCGGGCCAAGGAATTCCCCTGGAAGAGATAGCCGTCCTTGTCCGGGCGCGTTACCTAATGCCCACGCTCACAGCGGCGCTCGCTGCCAGCGGGTTGCCGCATTTTGTCAGAGGTGGCGCAAAGATCTGGAACAGTACACCGGCGAAAGCCTTTCTTGGCGGCGTGGCTCTTTGGGCGAACGGCTCGCCCCGCCCTTGGAACATACCTACCTATATTGAGAAAGACATCGCTACCGAGGTCGAGAAGCAGAAAGACCAGCCGTTCGAGAAGCTCGTAAGGCGGCTTTCCCTCTTGGTCAAGCGTCGCATGCCCTTCCGCGAGCAGCCGGAAAAGGAGTTGGAGTGGGAAGGCATAGTCGAGAGGGTGGTTACAGAGAGTAAATCATTTGATGACGCGTCCCAATTCCTAGCTCGCGCCCTCGAAGAGACGAAGACCGAAATGGCCGACCGGGAAGACGCTGGTGTGTGCGTGAGCACCATTCACCAAGCCAAGGGCCTGGAGTGGCGGGCCGTATTTCTGGCGGGATGCGAAGTAGGGGTCATGCCGCATGCGAAGGCTACAGACCCAGAGGAAGAGCGAAGGCTTACCTATGTCGCCATGACGCGGGCGAAGGAGCGTCTCGCCGTCACGTGGGCCCACAGTCGAGGAAAACGGCCGACTGGTCCCTCGGTGTACGTGAGCGAGCTGACCGCGGGAGCCGATAGGTCCCATGTGAACAGCCTCGTCTGGCCGGAGGGTTTTTCCGTGAAGGTATCGAAGCCGGTCAGTCTGGCCTCAGTGCGTGAATTTGCGCCGGAGGCGACCGACTGTGGGCCCTTCTGCGTAGGAGCGAGGGTCCGTCATCCCCGGTACGGGTTGGCCACAATTGTGAACAAGGGCGCAAGTAAAGTGGCTATCATGCCGGACAAGGGGAGCCGCCGACTGGTCTGCATAGAGGAACTGGAAGAGGTCGATGCGCACGAGCGCGGGTAAGCGGCAACGGGATGCTTGACCGGGATCTAGCAACGAGGCATGTCGAGTGGTCAGGATGTTCGCGGAAGTGCTGACCCTCTGTGTCTGCCACGGCCGCCTGTTCCGACGATGTTGATGGATGGTCGCAGTTTGACAGTGGACTTCGGCGAGAATATTATCTGTAGGGCAATACTCTGCGACTTCCCGTGTCTTCACAGTCTTAGACACGGACAGAGAAATGGATGTGCTCCCAGGAGGGCAACATGCCAGCGTTCTTTGTCTGTGCTGGGCTGTTTCTTATTTTAGGGGCGGCAATCGCCGTGGCTCTGATCTTGGTCGGCCATCGTTTTGTGACGAGGCTCGATATCCGAGTTCCCTTCTTCTCAGCCCGAATCGATTTCAAGGCTGATTCTAGCCAGCTTCCGTTGGCGGTCGGCTCAAGCCACGGGGCGCGACCAAAGGTTTTCCCTTTTGCTAGCCGGCGAGTTAACGATGTCGGGGCGGAACCGACCCCCGGCGCCTCGGATTCGAGTCAGATTTGATAGGTGTCGACGGCGCGCAGGAACACGCGGGAGACATCGGAGATGAGTCTGGCGGTCTGGATAAACCAAAGCGGAGGTGGGGTCCGGCCATGCAGCCGAAGTCGTAGCATGCAACTTGAGCAGGATATCTCCTAGGTTGAAAGTCTAATTGAACCCAAGTTCGCCTAGGCTTGGCCGCAACTTGGCCTCGGTTGCGCCTAGGCCCAACTCGGAATTCGATTCAGTTTCGCCTAGGACTAGCCGCACTTTGCCTCGCTATCTCCTAGGCCAAACTCGGAAACTGATTCAATCGAGCCTGGGCGTGGCCAACGACCGGAGGTCGGTCATTATCAGTTCAAATTGTTCCGGGACAGACTCTCACTACGAAACGGAAGCAGCAGTAGCATCCGCCCCCGGATACCAGCGTGCGCTCCATGTGCGGCCAACAACGTGGATGGAACCCTCGCGCTTGAGTTCAGCCAGCAGGCTCTGGATTTGACCTCGGGAGAGTGAAGGCAGGACCTCTTGGAGGTCGCCAAGACTCGCTCCCCGGCTCGCGTTGTCGGTTATGTGCTTCAGCAGCAGAGCCTTGTTGGTTTCTCTGTCCAAGCCACGCCGGCGCGTATATGTTCCGCCGCGACCGAGGAACTGATGAAACTTCCGTCCCAGAATGTATTTCGTTCCCTTACCGCGCCCAATTCGTTCGACAATTCCTAGATTGCATAGTCGAGGCAACCGAGCTTGGAACTCGAGCGGGACCGGCTTCTCCTGGTAGACAAGAGACAGGACCAGAAGATCAATGGTGCTGAACGTGGACAGGGTCTGGGTTCCAACCTCCTCCAAGAAGCGTAGGAAGCGGGGATCCTGGACCTCTCCGCTGATGGTCAGAAAGACCTGAAAGTCGTCGGTGCCAGAGTAGTCAGGCAGCGGCTTGCTTTCCCGGAGGCTCTCTTCGTACATTCGGTTGGCGCCTTGCCCGGACCGTTCCACCAGGCCGCACTTGGCCAGAACCTCTGCAATGCGCCGGTTCCGTGGTGACTGTTTCCATAGTATGTTCTTTGCATTGACTCCGGGAGGGAACCCGCCCGGGCTAACAATTTCGAGCTTGTTCGGAGACTGGCGAATGAAGATCGAATCCGGCAGCCGGTAGTCTCTGTGGCACACGGCGTTCAGGATGCCTTCTCGGACGACGCTCTCGTTGAATGTCGGGATTTCCCTCATGAAGAGACCCTCTTGGTACTGGTGGACCTCATTCCGCAGATTGACGGTCTCCCATAGATCTGACTGATATGTAAAGAAACCCTGTCGGTATTCCTTACGCTGCTGATACGCCAAGGACTCTTCCCTGGAGCGATATTCAAAGACGATTTCCGCCTGTGCGAGGTGCCTGCCCAACGCCTGCTCGGTTCCCAGCAGAACTAACGCTGCGTACGTCACCTTCTCTTCCACGAGTAGATCAAGGTCGCTGAGAACCTGTTCATCGCTCAAGCTGGCGATACCCTCGTTTCCCGACTTGCGTCGCCAAGCCTCACGCAGAAGCGAGATTGCCGCCAGGTCAAGGTCGGCTAGCGTGGCCGCGGGAGCAACTTGTGCGGAAAAGTCCGGCTGCGCCTCATCAAGTATCCTCTTGATTTGGTCGGGAGTCATAGGAACGAGCGAGTCGCCCGCGCGCATCCAGAATGTGCCGCGATAGCTGATGGGGACGCCTACAGGTCGGCTCTGGACTGTGACTACGAGAACGGGGCCCTCTGGGTGTTCTACTCTATCGACCTCCACCTTCAGGTGAAGGCGTTCCATGATGCCCGCCGCCGTTCTCGCTGGCTCGTCGAACGCCGTCGTTCCGACCACTTGGCGGGGCTTCGTGTCGGTGACTCCTAGGACTAGCTTGCCCCCACCCTCGTTGGCCAAAGCAACGCAGTAGTGAACGAGTTTCTCGAACTCGAAATGGTTCCTCGCCTCTTTGAAGTCGAGATGCTCATCTTCGCTTTCCTCGAGAAGTCTTTCTAACTCCTGCAGTTCCAACCGCGCCTCCGAGTGACATCGGGAGTGTCCCGCCGAGTCTACTACTCCGGTCTGCCCAATCAAACACGAAGCCGGAGTCCTCCGATGGGCCATACCCATCATGGCCCCTGCGCCGACGCTACCCCTGCACCCCTACGCGCACCCCTACGGGCAAGATACTTAGGGGTACAGGATGGACGCAGTGGACAAAGGCCCCGGCGTTTTCCCTGCAAAATGACACACTGTGATACGCGGTGGACAACCGGCGGGGGGTTTCCTAAACCTCGTGTCGGCTGTTCGAGTCAGCCCGGGGGCATAGACGTTCTACCTACATATCGGCCACTTCCGGTCTGTCGGTTTGACCCTCCGGAGGCCCAAAAAGGCCCCTTGCACCCCTACCCAGATGTTTAGTCCCGGTACATACTTTCCACATTGGCTCTCAATGTCAGTCTTGGCTCGGGCGGTGTTCTGTCTTTGATCGGAGACACCGGTAGGTGCTTGACACTTCCGGGACGTGGCTCCGGTACCTAGGCGACACTGGCTCCGGCACCTATGTGACACTTTTCAAGGACTTCGCCTCCCGGCTCCACACCAGATAGCAGGAGAAATCCGGCCATTGGCGCTTCGGCCGGCGCGAACCGGGTCCTCACCTACACTGGATTTCTCGACAACGAAAAGGTTCGCTTTTGCTCTTCGACGAGCGACGCGGCGGCTTCACTCGCTCGGGAAAAAAAACTGGGTCAAGGTCCAGAGGTCAAGCCAGGGGAATAGACCTGTCGCAGCATCTTCGTTCTTGACCACGGAGCCTGGCTAGCCGTCCCCGGTTTTTGCGCTGGCGGAATCGACGAACTTGCTGGTCGATTCACTGACTTACGTGAGCTGTGAATCTGTGGCTGGCGGATTTTCTAGATTGCTGT
>ENA-OSEO01005943-OSEO01005943.1-sediment-metagenome-genome-assembly--contig:-NODE-5943-length-11326-cov-3.689217_pt1 | contig 11326 bp, 6 predicted proteins | sample MGYA00237883_ERZ534232 | MGnify/ENA metagenome assembly ERZ534232
CTGTCCAGATCATCGCCTTTTTAGCGATGGCTCAATTTGGTCTGATCCAACTCAACCCCAAACCCCTTAACCTGGTGGGAGCCATCGTCGGTGGCTATCTCTTTGGTCTCGGCATGGTGCTGGCGGGCGGATGTGCCAGCGGCACAACATACCGTATAGCCGAAGGCAACACGACCTCCTGGCTGGCCGGCCTGGTTTATGGCCTGTTTGCCTGGGCAACCAGCGCGGGTTTTCTCAGCCCCATCACAAAAGCTGTAAGCGGTTTGAGCGTGAAAGTCGCTTCAAACAGCGCACTCTATTTAGGCGAAACAACCGGCCCTACCCTGGCAACTGTGCTCAATGTCAGCCCGTGGATCGCGGGTCTGGTTTTTGCCGGCCTGATATTTGCTTACCTTTTTGGCACTAAAACCACCCCGCGCGATACCGCTGCCTGGGGTTGGGTCAAAACCGGTTTATTGATCGTTCCGGTGGCCATGTTCGGTTTCTGGAGCAGCACAGTTTCAGGTCGTCCCTATGGGCTTGGCATTACCGGCGGCTGGTCAAACCTCCTCAGCGCGGTTGGAACAAATACGCCCATCAACTGGGAAGGCGCTGAAATTCTGGGGATCATCATTGGCGCGGGCATTACCGCGGCAGCCTACAAAGAATTCAAGCTGCGTGTTCCCAAGAATGGGAAAACTTTCCTTTACGCTGTCATAGGCGGCGCTCTGATGGGGTTTGGTGCTGTATTTGCTGGCGGCTGCAATATCGGTCACTTCCTGACCGGCATTCCGCAGCTGGCTCTCAGCTCAATCCTTGCGAGCATTTTCTTCGTCCTCGGCAACTGGACAATGGTTCGCGTTCTGTACGGAAAGATGTAATCATGGATAAGCTAAAAATTACTATTCAAGTGATGGTTCCCCCATACACCAACCAGGACCTGGATACCGCTATGAACATCGCGGAAGCCTGTCTGGATCGCGGTCATGAGGTGGCGCTGTTCCTGTTCTCTGATTCAATCCTGGCTTCGAACGCAAAAGTGAAACCCGTGCGCTCAGACCGCAATATCCCTGAGAGAATGCGTTTACTTATCAAAGAGAAAAACCTCCGGGTGGATATTTGCGGTATTTGCATGGAGTACCGCGGCGTGAAACCAGAAGATACCGTTGAGGGCGCGGAACCCAGTGGTTTGCCCGAATTGGCAAATCTTGTCATGAGTTCAGATCGTTTCATCAACCTGATGGCGTAGGAGAGAGGTTATGAGAAAAATTTTGTTTGTCGTTTATCACGCTCCCTGTGGCACCATCTGGCCAAACGAAGGGTTCAGAACCGCGTTTGGGATGTACGGTGAGGATATTGAACCCGAAGTTTTATTTATCGAACAGGGTGTCATCTCTGTGGCTAAAGAAACAGAGTGTTCAAAAATTGGTCTCTTCCCATTGAAAATGGTCCAAAAATACATTAAACGCTACGGCACTGCAGTTCTTGTGGAAAAGGAAAGTCTCAATAAATATAAAGTGAAAGAGCTTGATGAAAATTTCCCAACTGAAGTGATAAGCCGCGAGCAAATCAAAGAGAAGATTCGTCAGAACGACTTTGTGATTTTCATGTGAGGCAAAACATGCTGGTTTTAATAAAATACGGTTTTGAAAATCTGGCTGAACGCTGGAAGTTGGAAGTTTCGGGTGAAAACGACACCATCGTTTTGATCCAAAACGGAATATTTTGGGCGATTTCCCAAGAAATTGATCCTTACCTCAATCGAAAAATCTTTGCCCTCGAGCCAGATATGGAGGCCAGAGGGTATAGTAAAGAAGATCTAAAAGTACCCGTAATCGACTACGCGGGCCTGGTGGACCTGATCGAGGCCAACCCGCGGTCAATGGGCTAAACAAAAAGCCTGACATCGAAGGGCTTAAACCGGGTGTAAATAGATCAACAGGCAACCCGAATAAAGAAAGAGTAGAAAAACTGGTTCTGCAAAAAATATGTGGAGCCAGTTTTATTATTAATACTTTTGGAACATAATCACCCCCTTTATCCTCAAAAACCATTCTTTGATTTTTGGGATCTTCTTGAAATCCACTTACCGTTTCAAAACATTGCCCGTTTTTCAGCCCCCATTGTTAGACCGTTCTGCGGGTAGAATATTAACGGTGGCTTCTAGCGACAATCAAACTTTTTTGCCCACATATCTTTGCCGCCCGCCTTCCCTTTTGAGCGGTTTCCATTATCATTAACCCCATGAAAACAAAAACTGCCATACTCACCGACTTTGACGGCACCGTCACTACCGAAGATGTTTCCATGCGCATCTACGAGAAGTTCGCCTCATCCCCCTGCCCCTGCCTCAACCAGATGTGGGCGGAAGGCACCGCTTCAACCATGCAGGAGTTGGAAGGATGCTTCTCGACCATCACCGCCACCCGCGAACAGATGGAGAAAGAGATTCAGCGCATTGACTTTGATCCTGGTTTTTCGCCGCTGATCGCGTTGTGCCGTGAGGAATCTATTCCGCTCTCCATCCTCAGTGATGGACTGGACTGGTACATCCAGTTCCTGCTGGAAAAAAACGGGGTTGGCGAGATCCCTGTTTACGCCAACCACATCGCGTTCACCCCGGATGGATTTCGTTTCAGCTACCCGTGGTTTGACCCCCAGAATCCGATGCGCGGGATCTGGAAACCCACCCTGATCCGTAAGTTCCAGACTGAGGGTTATCGGGTGGTGTTTATTGGCGACGGGCTCACCGATACAGACGCCGCCCGCGCCGCGGACGTACTGTTCGCCAAAGAGGCCCTTTACCACTACTGCCGCGCTCACGAGATTCCCTCCATCCCCTACGACAACCTGCTGGACGTCGTTTCCATTTTAAAGTCCCGCGTGCTGCCCACAACAGCTTCAAAGGAATAGAAGAATATTTACGCGCTTCTCCTGGGATAGGCTTTCCCGGACTGGTATACAAAAAAACATCGCTGGCAACGCCTCGCGATGTTTTTTTACCGCTGAACTACCTGCTATCAGGCGGGAATGGATGGGAGTCGAACCCACCGCGGCTCGCCAAGCGACCCGCCACCGATTTTGAAGACCGGGAAGCCCACCGGGACCTAGCCATCCCCACGGTTAAGCATACCGCATGGTTCTGGATACTGTCAACGATTCAACACGATTTAGAAGTTCTAATTCCCGCCGCCCGGCAAACCAAACATCCCGGATAACGCGTGTTTACCACCGGCTTCCCAGAATCTCTGCGTCCAGCATTAATCTGAGGCTCCTGTTGTAAAAGACGTCATTTCGTGTTGAAGCTCTTTTTGAACTTCCTCGAAACGTAAATCAAACTGGGCCAGCAGGTCTTCAAGCGCCTCGAAGTCTCCTTTCTTGCCTTTCTGCTCAATTTCTTTACAGATATCCGCCAGGCTGTTCGCGCCCAGGTTTAAACTGGAGCCTTTAAAACTGTGCGCGGTTGCAGCCATGCCTTCATAATCCCCTGCCTTAAATTGTTGTCTCATTTCCGCACGCTGATTGGGCGCTTCTTCCAGATAGAGTTCAACAAGTTCGGTAAAGATTTCCGGCCCCATATCTTTCAAAGCGTTGATCATCTCTTGGTCCAGCATGGATTTTCTCCTTTTCTCCAATTGGGGATCAGCCTGTGTTTTTGTTGTTTGTATCTCGCTTCCCCATCGCACCAGCATATTCTGAACTTCAGCCAGCCGGATGGGTTTGCTGATGTAATCATCCATTCCCGCTTCAATGCACTTTTCCCGGTCCCCTTGCATCGCGTTGGCCGTCATCGCGATAATCTTTGGCTGGTAGAGAAGGTCCGACCCGCGCAGGACACGGGTGGCCTCCAGGCCGTCCATTTCCGGCATCTGAACATCCATAAAAACAATATCGTACCGTTTTCTTCTGAGAGCTTCGATCACTTCCAGCCCATTCGCCACAGCATCCGCCACATACCCCATTTTTTCCAGCACCCGCAGCGCCAGTTTCTGGTTCACTGTGTTATCTTCTGCCAGCAAAACCCGCAGCGGGATCTGTTCTGCCAGACTGTGATCAAGACTGAACTCAACCGGTTTTCTTTCATCACTTTCCACCCTGTTCTCGTCCATCAACATTTCCGCCATGCGGTCAAACAACAGCGACTGCTTGACCGGTTTGCTGATGTATGCCGAGAGGACATCTTCAGGTAACTGCGCGATGGTTTCCGTTTTCCCTACCGAACTTAACATGATCAAGGGCAATTCTTCTTTGGAATACATCTCCCTGATAGCCAGGCCAAGCTGGGCGCCATCCATGCGCGGCATCTGCATGTCAATCACCCCAAGGTCGAATTTCTCTCCCGCCCGGAGTAGATTTAACGCATCCGCGCCGGATTGAACAGCGGTCACCGGCATTCCCCAGTGCTGGCATTGGATCTCCAGAATCCTGCAGTTGGTCTTGTTATCATCTACCACCAGAATACGCTTGCCCCGCATTTCCGGCAGCCTTTCACTGATATCTCGCCTGACATATCCTTCAGCAGGTTTCGCCTGGATGGTAAAAGCGAAGGTTGAGCCTGCCCCGGGTTTGCTTTCCACCCGGATCTCCCCGCCCATCATTTCAACCAGTTGTTTGGAAATGGCCAGTCCCAGGCCGGTTCCCCCAAACATGCGGGTAGTGGAAGAATCTACCTGAGAAAATGACTTGAAGAGGCGGTCCAACCGGTCAGCAGGGATGCCCAAACCGGTATCGCGCACCACAAATTTCAGGGTGTTGTTTTCTCCAGTGACCGGTTTGACGGAGACAAAAACCTCTCCCGCTTCAGTGAACTTGACGGCATTACTGATCAGGTTTACCAGGATTTGCCGCAGCCGGGTCACATCGCCGATGATGTAAGCGGGCACATCCGGCTCGATGAGATAAAGCAGGTCAAGCCGCTTCTGTGAGGCTTTTACGGTCAGTAATTCCAGCGCCTCTTCCACGCAGCCGCGCACTTCAAAGGGCTGCTCTTCCAGCTCCATTTTCCCGGATTCGATCTTGGAGAAATCCAGAATATCATTGATGATCGTCAGCAGCGTATCTCCACTGATCCGGATCGTATCCACATATTCCCGCTGCTCTTTGGATAAAGGCGTTTCCATCAACAAGCTGGCCATGCCGATGACGCCGTTCATCGGAGTGCGGATTTCATGGCTCATATTGGCCAGGAACTCCGATTTTGCCACCGCCGCCGCCTCCGCGGCCTCCTTGGCCTGGCGCAGGTTCTCTTCCATCTCTCTGCGCCGGGTGATATCCAGCATGGATACAAATACCTGCTCCCAGGTGTCCTCAAACCCGGGCGCGATATTCAAAGCCAGGTGAACATACCGCTCCTCTCCCGTCATGGCGTATTGAACCATCTCGCTTTCGTAGCGGGTTTCACCCTTTGCCAGCGCTGCCAACTCTTCAATGAACAAATCTTTTGAGCCTTCACCAAGAATTTTAGACAGGTTGTAGTTAAATTCAGCCTTGTCTTCCGCTCCAAACATTTCCAGAGTAGCCTGGTTGATGTCCAGCACTTTAATGAGACTCGCGCAGTGCTGCACTTCTTCCGGATGCGATTCCAGATATTTCTGCACGTCGGTAACACCGGAAGATTTAAGGGCCGCAAAATATTTTTTCAATTCCGAGAAATCTTCTTCCCATAAAGAAACCGGGGATTCTTCAAACAGGCTGCGGTAACGCGCCTCACTCCTCTTGATGATTTCCTCTGTCTGTCTGCGGTCCGTGATATCGATGACCGAGACAAACACCTTTGACCAGTCTTCCTCATGCCCCGGCGCGACCGCGAACTCAACGGTCGAATAGAACCGCCTCCCATTCATGGTCATCTGGCTCGATTCGGTCTTGAAATTCAATTTCCCACTGGACAGTGCCACCAGCTCATCGCGGAACGCTTTTTGCGCTTCATCCGAGATCAGCTGAACGGTTTCGTTGTCTCTCACTTGTCCCAGAAACTCGCCGCGATGGAAGACCATATCCTTGCCTTCGGCCTCATACAGCTCAACCGTGGCCTGGTTGACGTTAACCACATGGATCAATGAAACACAGGCCAGCACTTCCTCAGGATTTTCACGGAAATAAAGGTCAAAATCTTCAACACCTTGCTCCCGAAGGGCATCAATATACTTCTTCGTTTCTGAATAATCCTGCTCCCATAACGAAATCGGGGAATCATCAAAAAGGCCGCGGAAATGAGCTTCGCTTTCTTTAAGCGCGACCCGGGCGAGTTCCCGTTCGGTAACATCCTGTTCGACAGCCACAAAATGGGTGATTTCCCCGCTCTCGGTTAAAACCGGTGTGATCGTAATTTCTTCTATGTAAAGTGTCCCATCTTTGCGTTTATTGTGAAGTTCTCCCTGCCAGGTCTTTCCAGCTAAAATGGTATTCCACAATTCCGTGTAAAAGTGTTTTCCATGTTTTCCGGATTTAAGAATGCGAGGATTCCTGCCAGTCACTTCTTCCGCCGTGTATCCGGTTAATTGAGTAAAAGCCGGATTCACCCATTCAATAGCCCCATCCCGATCCGTGATGACAATACTGTTCGCCGCTGCGTTTAACGCTGCCGACTGCAATCCAATCTGTTTTACCGCCGAAACACGGTCTGTAATGTCTTCTCCTGAGCTGATTGTGCCTGTGTAATTGCCCTGTTCATCTTCCAGAATGATGTTCTGCCATGCGATCAACCGTTCGTTTCCTGTTTTGGTCAGGACAGGATTTTCCCAGGCCATTTCTTCCCGCTGCCTATCGGGCTCAGATTTATCAAGGTTTTTCTCAAGTTGCTCTCGGTATTGTTCAGGGACAAAGTTTTCAAACCAGTTCTTGCCCAGGATCTCCTCTTCTGTATATCCCAGGATTTCACACCCCTTCTGGTTGATCAGGTTAACTTTTCCATCCTTATCCAGAGCCACCAAAATTACGCCGGCGACATCCAGATACTTTTGGGCTCTTTCTTTTTCCGTTCTTAAGGCATTTTCAATCTGTTTACTTTCTGAAATATCATGATACAGTGCCAGGATCCCGATTTGCTCGTTCCCCACTGAAACCGGAACACCAAGCACTTCCACATCCAGCAGCATGCCTTCTTTCGTTTTCCGCTTTTCAACAGAACGCAGGGGAGCGCCGGATTTAACCTGATCGAAATAATTCACTGAAACCCTGACTTCCTCTGAAGGAATAACCAGGTCCTCCAGAGTCTTACCAACAGCTTCTTCGCTTGAATAACCGAATAAATCTACAAATGCCTGGTTGATGGTATGGATCGTCCGATCAAGGTTGAGCGTGACCACCGCGACTGGGCTGTACTGCACCAGCGCTTCAAAAAATTGCTTTTGTTGGAGGATCTCGGTTGCCCGTTCCGCTACCCGTTCTTCCAACAAGACCCGGGCTTCTTCGAGCTCATAATTTTTTTCTTCCAGGACATCTTTCATCGCCGCGGCGTCCACAAAGGTTTTTGAAAGCGCGGTTGAGATGATGATCACCAGCCCGAGGTAAGCGTATTCGAGTGTGTAGATAAAAGAGACAACTCCCAGCCCCACCAGGGCGTCATTGATCACGCTGAGCATAAGCATGGCAAGGCTTACGAGAAGATAAGGATATTGTTTGCGATTAAAATTCTGAGAGCTGCGGATTACTGTATAAAGGATATAAGCGAACCCCAAAATTCCGATCACAGCGAGAACTGTCATAACCGGACCCTGGGCCACTTCGTGGTACACAACCTGTTCACCAAACACAAAAGGTACCGTCTTGACAGCCGGTGTATCCAACCGCAGGCTGAGCCCGATGCGTTCAACCGCGTTGATCAGAGCAATCGTGACAAACAGGGTCATCAGCGCAAATGAAATCCGCTTATCCAGCTTTTTGGTATATTCCTGAAGAAACCACACAAAAGCGGCCGCGAATAACGCCAGAAAAACGATCTGCCAGCGCTGCCAGATGGCCCCTTCGGCAATGGTGCTGGAACTGTAAAGATGCGCAGTGCCAAAGGCATACAGACCGGCGAACGCGCTGGTGAACGCCAGCGCGAGGTATTCCCGGTTTTGCGGCCGGTTCCAGAAAATCAGGATATTGTTGAAACAAACATAAAACAAAATACTGGTAATGAAAAGGGCCGGAACTGCCTGGCATGAAAACATCAGGTTACTGCTCATCTGAGTTTCTCCATAATACGCCATAACCCGCGAACCTGCCGGCAGGGTGCTTCATTTTCAAAGAAAAAAGCCCACCATGTCTACCGTGATCAGGTCGCGCGATCGTCGAATATCGCTTTAAATTAATTGTCCTACAGAAATTCATTTTAAAAACACCATTAAATCATTCTCTAAACTTGCGAAGTGTCAAAACACTCCGTGTATAAAAGTCTATCATTACATGCCGATAAAGTGCTTAACAACCACTTTACAGTTCAAACCACTCCCACGCGCGGGGAGGGTTCGCTACAGATTGAACCATTATTATGCTATACATTTTCGGGGAATCACTTCAATTCGATTTACTCCAAAACCGTACTTTTTCTGGATTCAAAAGGCGAAAAAAGATTATACTTTTATGAGAGACATTCCGATAAAATGCCTGTCAGGTAAGGCGCGTTCTTCCTGATAGATCATCCATAAGAAACCGGAGATAATTCATGAAACCCAATCTAAAAATGATCCTTGTGCTCATTGTGCTGGCGCTGCTCTCTATCGCGTGCGGCTTTTCACCGTTCTCCTTCTTTGATGAACCAGCCGCGACCCCCAGCAAGGTCACCACCCCATCTCCAACACCGATCCTGGAGCTGCCCGTGCAAAGCGGCGAACAGAACCCGAACGAGCCGGTGCTCATCTCCGGCACCATCCCGTTCACTTCACCTTTCTTCCTGGACGGCAACGCCGAACCCTTTGTGCTGCTCGAAGATCAGGCTGGTTTTGCCGCCCGCGACCTGGAATTTGAATTTCCCCTTTCAGGGCAGGCCATTGGCCCGGTTGACCTGATCGATGAGAACACGCTTTCCTTCAACCTTCCTCTCCCCGCCATCCCCCAGGGGACTTTGCTGGATGTAGATAACAACAGCCAGCAGGATAAAGGGGTGATGGTTTTCGCGGTCGCTTACTGGTCCAACACCTGGGGCGGCCCCTTCCTGGAGCCGCGCGATGGGCGCGGCTGGTCTTCCGCTTACGCATCCACCACCACCGATCCCGACCGCGATAACGAGATTGACGGCGGGTATCTCATTGTATGGGCTCCTGATGACTCCCAGCAGTTTCCATCAGGGTTTGGCGAAGACAATATGCTCCTCACAGAAGATGACCCGGTCCAGACCGTGCCTGCCGGGTACAGCATTGTGGACCTGAACACCAGCCCTTTCAGGGTTTACAAAGAAGCCCAGCCCATCTTCGAGCTGGTGGAAGGCGATGTGGCAGTCAACAACTACGCGGACCTCTCTTATGAAGAAGCCTTCGACGCCATGTTCCAAAAAGTTTCCGTAGAATACCCCTTCACCGCAGAAAAAGATATCGACTGGGATGCTCTGTATGAGGAGTTCGCGCCCCGTATCCGCACGGCCCGCGATGATAACGATTTTTACCGCGCGCTGCGCGACTTGACTTACCGCATCCCGGATGGGCATGTGGGTATCTCCTTCAATGCCAACGTGTTTTACGAAGAACAGGGCGGAAGTTTCGGGATGCTTCTCGCCGAGCTTTCGGACGGCCGCGTTATCGTCAAAAAAGTTCTGCCAGGTACGCCGGCTGCAAAAGCCGGCATCCAGCCCGGCGCGCAGATCTTCGAATGGGACGGCCTGCCGGTGCAGACAGCCCTTGACGCTGTGGTGCCTTATCTGGGGCCTTTCTCCACCGGGCACACCCGGCGGCTGGAGCAGCTCGTTTTCCTCACCCGCAACCCACCCGGAACCAGAGTAACCATTGGCTACCAGAACCCCTCCGGGGGTAAGACCAGCGCCACCCTCCTATCCGAGGTGGAATATGACTCGCTGTTTGAATCAATCCCATCCCTCAATCTGGATGAACTGGTTCTGCCGATCGAAGCCGAAGTCCTCGATGATTCCGGCCTGGGTTATATCCGTATTACAACCTTCTCAGAGGATTACAACCTGATGGCCCGCCTGTGGGAGCGCGCCATCCAGGGGCTGCTCGATTATGAGGTCCCCGGAGTCATCATTGACGTCCGCATCAATGGCGGGGGCAATATGGGCCTCGCGATGGATTTTGTGGGCTACTTCTTTGATAAAGAACTCACTGTCTCTCAAACCGCGTATTATAACGAGCGGACAGGGGTGTTCGAGTTTACCGAATACCCCAGCCGCATTGAAGCCGGACCGCTCTATTATGAAGGCCCGGTCGCGGTCCTGGTCAGCCCGGATTGCGTAAGCGCGTGCGAGGGCTTCGCCAACGCCATGTCCCAGGAAAATCGTGCTTCCATCATCGGCCACTTCCCTTCCGCCGGGGCATATGGGGAAGTTGGACGCGGGCAATACGAGCTGCCCGGCGAGCTCAGCATGCAGTTCCCCACTGGCCGCCCCGAAACGATGGATGGGGTAATTCTCATTGAGGGCACCGGTGTTGTCCCCAACAACACAGTTCCGGTCACGGAAGACAGCGTCCTTGGGATTCGCGACACTGTTTTAGAGACCGCCATCCAGTTTTTATCCGGTCAAATCGATTGATAGACCGGCCCAGGATCAAGAACCAGCCATACAACGCCCTGACAGGTCGGGCGTTGTATGGCTTCATCTTAAATTAAGCGCAACCAATTTGGATTTAATTTGTTTTAATATAGCAAGGTGCGTTAAAATAAGAGAAAATTATTAACCGTTTATTGTTATTGTGATTGAAAGGTCCAGCTCAAAATGGCAAACACCCCGACACCCACCGCCCACCCTTCTCATATTGAAGACTTTGATCAATGGAACACCCTTAAAAACACCAGCAGGACTTTCTACCTGTCCATTAAACAACTGCCCACAAAAATCGGCAACGCTTTTTGCCTGGCATATCTGTTGCTGCGAGTGTCTGATTTCTTCGAGGACAATGAATTCATGCCCCCCGAAGAAAAAGTCTATTGGCTGAACACATGGGATGAAGTTTTAGCAGGCCAACCATTCCCGGAAGACTGGCAGGTAAAGCTGAAAGACTTTGCCTCAAAAGACCCGGATGCGTTTGCCGCGTTTTACGCTGACGAGTTATTGAACCTGGTTTCCCTCCTGCCCCATGGGCTGCAGAACAAAATTGTGCCCCTTGTGCAGGCCACCACCCGCGGAATGGCACGCTGGGTGGTGCGCGGTCCGGTTGTGCTGCAGGAAGAGGATATGGATGACTACATGTTCGAA
>ENA-OSEO01005946-OSEO01005946.1-sediment-metagenome-genome-assembly--contig:-NODE-5946-length-11321-cov-3.438011_pt1 | contig 11321 bp, 9 predicted proteins | sample MGYA00237883_ERZ534232 | MGnify/ENA metagenome assembly ERZ534232
GACCACGGTGATTGCCGTCGCTACGCAGCTCCACACCATCGCCTTCGGGAATATGTTGCCCGCATACCAGGTCCGCCAGGACACGGTGCGACCTGTGTACCTCTATATCGTTGATATCTCCGAGTTCGCGGTCGATAAGCTTGCCAATCGCGGCAGTATGCAGGCCACCGGCATCACCACTAACGCGCAGGACTTCATGGTCAATCTGCGCCGCGCTCTGGTGTGATATGACGGCCTGATTGGAGGCATGATTGCACAATAAGCATTGCTCACTCTGGCTCGTTCTCGTCGTGGCACTGGCCCTGCTCGGTGTCAGCGGGAGCTCCGCCGCTGGAAATGGAGACTGGCCTCCGCTCGAACTGCAGTTGACGGGGCAAACCGCCAGCGACGGCGTCACGACCATCTACCTCAACCTGCACAATAAGCAGAACATCGAGCTCTCTGAGATCACGGTGATTGGGACGGTTCCCACTGGTGCGTCCTTCGTCAATGCCGAGTTGATCTCCGCTGCCAACCCGGGCGTGTTCAATGGCTCCGGAGTGACGTTCCAAATCGAGCACCTTCGTGGGGGAGCCTCACTGGGTCCCCTGGTGTATCGTTTCAAAGCGGATTCTCCGGCTGACAGCTCGTACGTCCATGCCTGGGCGACATGGAACCGCCCAACCCCCGGAACGGCGATCAGCACGAAACTGAGTGTGGCGTTGCTCGGCTTCCTGGGCCCCGGTGAGACGGATGAGAGCTGGGAGACGCTCCTGACGCCGCTCGTGCAGTCCGCCGAGGAACAGGGTAGCCGGGTTGGGCTGTTGATCTACGATACCGGCAGCGGACAACGTTACACGTATCATCCGGAAGATCTCTTCATTCTGGCCTCGAATACGAAGCTGCTCACGGCGGCAACTGCACTGGATGTCTTAGGCCCGGACTACCAATTTCGGACCGTAGTGGGATACGCTGGAACGCTGGCTGAAGATGGAACGCTTGCAGGAGATCTGGTCATCAAGGGCTATGGGGACCCGACCCTGACCACACGTGCCCTGGCAGGCTGGGTAGACGTGCTGTTCGCAGCCGGCATCAGGCAAGTGACGGGTGACATCCTGGTCGATGGGAGTGCGTTCGAGGATGAGGCCAGTACGCTCGTGTGGGGCTGGGATACCGACGCGGCTTCCTTCCAACCGCGGACCGGTGCGCTCTCCGTCAATCACAACGAGATCACGTTGACTGCCATCCCGGGAGATCAGGCCGGCGCACCATCGTGGGTGAGAGTCGAACCCGCCATAGACCGCCAGGTCGTTCACAACAACGTGGCGACCGGTGCCGCCGGACAGCCTGCTGTGATCACACTGCATGCGGATGAGTCGGGTATCGTCAGCGTCGCGGGGCAAGTGCCCGCCGGCGGGGCTCCGGCGATGGTCGAGATCACGGCACAGGATCCGGCACTGTACACGGGATTTCTCTTCAGCAAGCTGTTACGTGAAAAGGGGATTGTCTTCGCAAACGATAGCACGGTGGCGCATAGCCGCCTGCCCGACGATGCGCAGATACTGGTCGAGCATGCGTCTGCCCCCTTCGGCGCAGTGCTTGACCGTATGCTCAAAGACAGTGACAACTTTGTCGCGGAACAAGTCCTCAGGGTGACCGGACTTGCGGCCGTCCATTCCGGTAGTAACCAGGGTGGTCAAGCGGCCATCTCCCAATTCCTGACGGCTAATGGTTTCTCCGCTATGCCCTACATGCTGTGCGATGGTTGTGGCCTTCGGCTGGACAACGAAGCCTCTCCGCGATTGATCGTTGGCCTGCTGGTGCTCATGGCCCATCATCCTCACGGGGACATATTTCGCGATGCGTTGGCTGTCGCCGGAGAGGACGGCACCTTGGCGAGACGGATGGCTGGCATCCCGTCCTCGAGCGAGGTCCACGCCAAGACGGGTTCTCTGCTCGGAGCCAGCACCTTATCCGGGTACGGCACTACCGTCGATGGGCGTGAGCTGGCTTTTGCGATTCTGATGAATGACGAGCACGAAGGTGGATGGCTCTGGGTTCGTGCCATGCGCGAGATCCAGGACAAGATGGTCGTTGCTTTGTTACAACAAAAAGGCACGACTCCCAAATGATGTCTGGAAGTCGTGCTGACGGTTTGTCTCTTCTACCTGTGCGTTACGGTTGCCTGTACACTCAGGCGGAATTGGCCCGGTTGCTCGCGCTGCCGGACAAGTAGTGCTTCGCCCAGATCGGATCGAGGGTCTGCCCCAACTTTCTATCGTACTCGGTCAACCCATCATAGTAATCGGGGTCGGACAGTGCGTCCGCGGCCGCGGCATCCTCGGGATCCGGCTCGTGCATGTTGATGATTCGCCGCGCTTCGGCATGATGGTCACGGATCGGACACGGTTTGATCCAGTTGCCGGCCGCCTCGGGATGCCCCACATTGGCGTATTGCGCCTGCCACTCGCGAATCGCCGCGAAGAACGGTTCTGCCCAGATGTCATTCAACGTCTTGCCTTGCGCGAACGCGTCATTGACGTTGACGGGCGAATAGGGGAAGAACACGCAAGGCATCACCTTGCCGTTCCAGTCAACGTACAGGTATCCTCCCGCCTTACCGGCGGAGATGCATCCCCCGGAGATCGTTCCGAAATTCCAGAAGTCCGCGATGAAGAACCCCTTGCTTTTCACGATGTCCCAGGTCCGCTCCCACATCCAGGCACGCTGCTCCGGAGAAACTAGCAGGTCTAAGGTGTACCCTCGGCCGATGGGCATGTACTGGAACAGCCAGGCATACAGCGCACCTTGTTCCTCTTTGTAGAAGTCGATGACCTCGTCGGAGAGAATCTCTTCACAATTGAAGCGTGTCGCCGTCAGCGAAATCCCGAAGGGGACACCGCCTGCCCTCAGGTTGGCCATCGCGGCCAGTATCCGGTCATGGACGCCCTCGCCCCGTCGATCGTCGGTCGATTCACGCATGCCCTCGACGGAGATGGCAGGGGTAACGTTCCCCAAGGCTGCCATGCGTTCCGCCACCTTTTCGTCGATGAGGGTCCCGTTGGTGTACATCAGAAACATGCAGTCGTCATGCTTCGCGAAAATGTCGAGCAGGGTCTTACCTTGTGAACGGTAGGCCATCGGCTCGCCACCCGAAATAGTAAAGAACCAGGCTCCCCAGTCTCGTTTCGCCTGGGTGATGATCTGATCGAACACATCCCAGTCCAGCTTCTCGCGGTCGTTACCGGAACTGGCATAACACCCTTTGCAGTTGAGATTGCACGCTTTGCCGGGGCTGATGACCAGAAATCCCGGTGGGTCTTGACCAGCATATCGTTCGCGAAACGCATCCCATGCCTTCGCCTTGTCGGAATTGAAGACCACATTCTTGATGACGTTGCGGATGATGCGCTGTGAGAACTGGTCAGAAATCCGTCCTTCGTCGAGCGCGCGCTCGATAGTGTCGAGAATAAGATTGAGGATGAGTTTCTGATCTTCGATGACCCGCCCGGGGACCTGAGTTGTTGGATACATTTGGTCAACGACGCGTTTCCGTGCGTTGGCAAAAGCCACGCCGCGTACGTGCTTGCTTTTCAATGCCTGGTTAGATAATCCCGCAAGGAAATTGGGCCAATCAGGCGAGACAATTAAACCACTGTGTTTTTGGGTTTGCACGATGATGAACCTCCTCGCCAATAAAAAACCTTGACGCAATGATCGAATGAAGTGGTGTTAGAATATGATAGTCGCCATCGACTGGAAATCGCAAGATACCCCGATCCTCCTTTCTCTGTATTGGGAGGGCAGAATCCTGCCACAAAATGAGCCGGACAGCACAATGAAATGTGCTGCAAAATCCCCTAAAAACCCAAAAAACCCCTAAATGGCATTATATCACAGCTTTTGGAGTATGTAAATACCTTTTGTCAAGCTGAACCTTCGTGCAGTGCCCGATTCTGTGTTCACGATTGCGTTTGTTCCGTGCCTATGTTAAAATGCAGCAGCACTGGTTGGTGAGCGCGTACATCTTGGAGAAACCCTATGTCGAATGGTACCCGAGTTTTGTTGGATCAAGCGGTCAGTCTGATCCAGCAAGGAGACAGGCAAGCCGGCAAGCGGTTGCTGGCTCGCGCTCTGCGTCAGGAGCCCGATAATGTCGATGCCTGGCTGTGGTTGGCCACGGCTGTCGATGACCTCGAACAACGCGTGGATTGCCTGCGCCGCGTACTGGCGATCAGCCCGCACAACAAGATCGCCTGGAAACGGCTCGCCGTCCTGACGTCGACGAATCCACAGCGTGACCGTCCTCGGGTCACCGGCTACGAAGGGCTGGAATTCCAGTGTGCCAGATGCGGTGGGCGACAGGAGTTCGACATCGGCCAACAGGGCCTGCTATGCACACAGTGTGGTCATTTCGAACCCATCGTACAGCCTGAGGGTGACGTGCCACCAGCAGAACAGGAAATTCCCCTTCATGTGACGTTGTCGAGCCCGCGCGCTCACCTGGACCTGGGAGGCACCTTGCCGGTCACCTGCCGGCGCTGCGGATCGACCACAACCTGGTCGGCGCGACAGGGTACCGTGGAATGTCCGTTCTGCGGGACCGACCTGGTGCTTCACGCTGCTGCGGAGGTGCCGCTGATCCTCCCCCAGGGTTTGATCCCATTCCAGGTCGCCGAGAAACAAGCCCGTGAAGCAGTTCATGCGTGGTGGAAAAAGGGGTGGTTCCGTCCTCCGGCTCTGGCACAGAGAGCCGCCATCTTGCGGATGCGCGGAGTTTACATCCCGGTCTGGACGTTCGATAACCTGTATCGCGTGCAATGGACGGAGCAGGTCAGGGACCACGGATTCGATCAGGAAGAGCAGCGGGAGTACCTGCGCATGTTCGACGATGTGCTCGTCTGCGGGTCGGATATGCTTTCCGAGCAGGTTGTGAGCGAGTTGGAGCCGTATCATACCAGGCAACTGGTATGCTACCAGCCAGCCTACCTTGCCGGTTGGCCGGTGGAGGTCTCGCAGCTATCGATGGCCGACGCATCGCTTCGGGCGCGCGAGAGAATGGTGCAGATCACCCGAAACGAGTTTCCACCCGATGCCAAAGTGACCGAGCTGGCGACCGAGTATATGACCTACAAACACATTTTGCTCCCCGTGTGGTTGGGTGAGTACCGTTACCGCGACACCGCCTATCATTTCGCCGTGAACGGACAGACCGGCAAGGTCGGCGGTGAAGTGCCACGCAGCCTGGCGTTGGCTTTCGATCTGATCGCCACCATCGGGATGCTGCTGCCGTTTGCCGCGCTGGGCTTCGTCTTGTATGGACCGAAACCCGAGTGGCGGTTGACGGCTGTCGGTGGGGCGTTGGTCGTCTGGCTGGCAGCGCTGCTGGTTTATTTCCTGGCGGTGGGGTTGGGTTGGCGCGATGCGGATTTCGGCCGGACCGTTCGGGAAGTGCCTGAGTGGTTCAAAGACAGGTCGCTGTCTCCGAAAAATCAACAGACCATCGCGAAGATGGTCGAGGAGCTGTCAGAGGAGCCAGACACGCTCGGCATGCACAGCTGAACGGCGGGCGTGACAGGCGGATGTTCGACAGGGAGACTATGAGTGGCATGCACGAGATGCGGCTTAACAAAATAACGCAAAGATGGGTCATTTACTCCGCGGCGCGGGGTAAACGCCCGCACGATGTGCCACGGCACGTGCCCGGGGGATCGCCGCAGGGCGTGTTTGTGGCGGATTGTCCGTTTTGTCCTGGGAACGAGCGGATGACTCCGCCAACCATCGTGCAGAAACCGGACGGGAACCAGCCCTGGCAGACGCGTGTGGTCTCAAACAAGTATCCGATCGTGCACCCAAATGGCGCGAGTGCGGACTGCGAGTGGGGCGTATACCGCTCGAGTACTGGATCGGGCCGCCATGAAGTCATCGTTGAGACGCCTCGACATAATGAAGATGTGCCCGCTATGCGCAGGGAACACGTGCTGAGCATCCTGGAGACATACCACCAGCGTGTTGTGGACATGGCGGAAGACCGCTCGATCCGGGCCGTGTTCTTGTTCCGCAATCACGGTGTCAGCGCTGGGACGTCGTTGGTACACGCACACGCACAGATCATTGGAACGGGCATTGTCCCGCCGCAGGTACAAGAACGCGAGACGTCCGCGTTGCGTTACTTCGCGGAGCACGGGCGGTGCGGTTACTGCGACATGCTGGCATTCGAGGAACGCGAGGGTCTGAGGGTCGTCTGGCAGAACGATGCGTTCCTGGTTTTCGTGCCCTTTGCCGCAGAAGCCCCGTGCGAGACGTGGGTCGTGCCCCGCCGCCATGCCGCAGATTTCGCTGCGATCTCCCCCGACGAGCTGTTCGCGCTGGCTGAGGCTTTTCAGGAAACACTGCTCCGGCTGTATCGCTATGCCCACGACCCCGACTACAACTGCATTGTACACACGGCATCAAGCCTGGAGCGGGCGAGTGCTCACCTGCACTGGTACATCCAGGTCAGACCCAGAATTGGGATCGAAGCGGGGTTTGAACTCGGGTCTGGCATGACCGTGAACCCATCCAGCCCAGAAGAAGACGCTGTACTTTTGACAGGCATCGTTGAATGACGGTGTTCTGCCACAAGTGATGAGACCGCGCAACCCGTCCAATGCGCATATTGTCCCTGCCCAGCTGGCTTTCTGGGCGGCATATTTTGAATCTGGTTAAGGAGGTGAAGATGTCGGAGAAACAACAGCCTGCTGCGTTTGAAATCAAGGACTGTGCGCTGATCGGTATTTCGACCGGGCGGCGTGCGCAGAGCCTGCGGGAGATGCGTGACATCCTGCAGGACGTGCATGAGGACAGCATCTATTACCATTTCTGGGGCCATTTGCTTCGTCCCCGCTTCGACAATCCGGAATACATGAACGATTTCGCCACCTGGGCGCACAACTGCCTGCACGATCGCAAGCTGTCTGAGCAACTGGGTGTCATCGACCCGGCTGATTTCGACAATTTGGAGGAATTGCGGCAGGAGCTGGTTAACGTCATCGAAGAACGGTTGGATGAAAGCGATACGGTACGTTGGGCCAGCGTAGACGAGCAATTCCATTTCATCCGCTCGCAAATCGTAGTCTTCGACACGCGCGTTAGCGTCGGAGATCCGGCAGAACTCGCTTCACTGATTCCAACGATGTCTCTCGGAAGCATTTTCTATCACTTCATCGACGCCCGGACCCGCGAACCCAGAGGCACAGATGATTTCGTCGCCTGGTTGGCCGCTGTGGGGGATGAGTATGAATCGCTGTGTTTTTCACTCAATGCTGTCGATCCCTATTTCGCCACGTTGTCCGAGTTACGCCAGACCCTCGCGGCAGTGTTCAGTTCTTGTCTTCGGAGGGAAGCATCATGACCGTTTCGCTGAATGATTATGCCCCTATCGTCGGGGAAGATGTGATCGATCACCTGCGACAGCTTGCCGCACGTTTGGACGGGCTCAAAGTCGTTCACATCAATGCGACCCGTGTGGGCGGGGGCGTTGCCGAGATTCTGTCCACGCTGTTGCCCCTGCAACGAGATCTGGGGCTGCAGGCGGAGTGGGAGGTGATCAGTGGAGAGGGCGAATTCTACGAGTGCACGAAACGCTTTCACAACGCGCTCCAGGGCAATCGTATCGCCATTCCGGACAATCTCCTCGCCGCGTACGAAGAGACGACCGCTGCCAATGCCGAGCGGCTCAGGGCGACGCTGGAGGATGCTGACGTCGTCATCATTCATGATCCGCAGCCGGCCATGCTGATCCAGTATTGCCCGAATCGGCGTGGGAAGTGGGCGTGGCGTTGCCACATTGATGCCAGCCATCCTTTCCGCCCGGTGTGGAAATACCTGCGGAAGTCCGTTACCCAGTACGATGCCAGTATTTTCTCGCTGCCCGATTTTACCCAACCGTTGCCGCATCCCTCGTATCTGATCGCGCCCGGCATCGATCCGCTTAGCGAGAAGAACATGGAACTCGACGAGGAAGAAATCCAATCGGTCTACAACCGCTTCAACCTCGATCCGGAACGCCCGATCATCACGCAGGTCTCCCGCTTCGACCGTTTCAAGGACCCGATCGGTGTGATCGCCGCGTACCAGTTGGCGAAGCGCTTCGTCCCCACGCTGCAACTCGTGCTGGCGGGCGGTGGCGCATCGGACGATCCGGAGGGAGAGGTCGTTCTGAACGAAGTGCGCAACGCAGCACCCAACGATCCGGATATTCATATTCTCCTTCTGCCACCCGATGCGCACCGTACCATCAACGCGTTGCAACGCGTCTCGGACGTTATTATCCAGAAGTCGTTGAAAGAAGGGTTCGGATTGACAGTGACCGAGGGTATGTGGAAGGGCAAGCCTGTCATCGGCGGAGATACCGGTGGTATTCGCCTCCAAGTCATCAACCATCACACCGGCTTCCTGGTCAATTCACCGGAAGGGGCTGCGCTGCGGATGCGTTACTTGCTCTACAATCGAGAACAGCGTCTCGAAATGGGCCGCAAAGCCAGGGAGTTCGCTCGCGAGAATTTCCTGCTCACCCGCTTGCTGCGCGAGCACCTGACGCTGATGGTGGCGATGGTATATTCTGCCGCGAACCGCATCGATTTGGGATGAGCTGCATCCCGCGTCTCCATGTTTTGCTGGCTCGTGATTCCGGTGGCACGGGAACCAGGAGCGTGTGGTCGGACAAGAGATGAAAATCCTCACGCCGCAGGGCGATGTTACGGCATTCTTTGCACGACTGCGTACGTGCGAGCGGGCCGTGCTTATGCTCGACTACGACGGAACCCTGGCCCCGTTTCGCATCGAACGGGACCAGGCTGTCCCGTACCCGGGCGTGCGCGAGATACTGACGTCCATCGTGCAGACCGGGTGGACCCGTCTCGTCATCGTCAGCGGGCGGGCTGTGGATGAACTGCTCCCGTTACTTGGCCTGAGCGTGGCGCCCGAAATCTGGGGTGCTCATGGCTGGGAACATCTTTCTGCGCAGGGCACTTATCAGTTGGGCGCCATCAGCGCGGCGCAATCCGCCGTCTTCACCCAGCTCGATGCCTGGGCGGAACGCCAGGGTTTCACTGCGGCATGGGAACGCAAACCGGTCAGCAGGGCTTTCCATTGGCGTGCGCAGGATGTCGCCAATATCCCATCCCTTCGCGCCGCCGTTCTGCAGGATTGGCAGGTATTGATCGGTGATAGCGGTCTGGAGATCCATGAATTCGATGGCGGAGTGGAAATGCGTGTGCCGGGTCGCGACAAAGGACTCGCGGTCCGTCAGATTCTCGCAGAAACGACGCCTACCACAGCGGTCGCTTACCTGGGCGATGACCGTACGGACGAAGACGCCTTCCAGGCAGTCGGCCACGCCGGGCTCAGTGTGTTGGTGCGGGAGCAGTTTCGCCCAACCGTTGCCGATCTGTGGTTGCTGCCTCCCGCGGAATTGCTGGACTTTCTGCGGGAATGGGATAGAATAACGAAGAACAAGAGGTGGCAAGCGTGAAGCCGTGCACGGATCGCACGCCAGCCTGTGCTCTACTCGCTCCGCCAAAGGGCATTTTGCCCATCATCTGGAATGTCCATTAACGACACAAGAATCACGATAAGTTAAGGAAGGGAGCATCGATGGCTGTGGATGAAACGACAAACCGTTTGGTCGTCGTGTCCAACCGCCTGCCGGTGATCGTTTCACAGGAGAACGAAGACAGGTGGAAGATCGAACCCGGGGCAGGCGGATTGATTACGGCGATGGCGCCGGTCCTGAAAAATCGGGGCGGTCTCTGGATCGGCTGGCCCGGGATCACCACAGATAAAGCCACGGGGTTCCGTAGCGCACTGCGCAAGGTCGGACGAAAATCGGGGTATGACCTGGAACCGGTATTGTTGACGGCGGAGGAGAGGGACAAGTTCTACTACGGGTTCTCGAACGAAGTCATCTGGCCTTTGTTTCACGACCTGCAAACCTTCTGCAATTTCGCGCCGAGCTACTGGAAATACTATCTAGAGGTCCAGCAGAAATACGCTGATGTGATCGCCGAAAACCTGCGCCCCAACGATTTCGTCTGGATCCACGACTATCACCTGTTAGGTGTCGCTGCCGCCTTGCGGCAAATGGGCGTACGCGCCAGACTGGGCTTTTTCCTGCACATTCCGTTTCCCCCGCTGGACATTTTCATCAAGATGCCGTGGCGCTTTCAGATACTTCGTGCGATTTTGGAATATGACCTGATTGGTCTGCAAACCCTGCGTGACCGGCGCAATTTCGTGCAGTGTCTGCGACTGCTGGTCAAGGATGCCGTCGTGAAGGGCAAGGGTCAGGTAATCAGTATCCAGCGCGGAGACCGGGAAGTCCGCCTGGGTGCCTTCCCCATCGGCATCGACTTCGACGAGTTTGCTACCCACGCCGATAGTCAGGAAGTGACGGACACTGCCTGGTATCTGCACGAAGACTTTCCGGGCAAGACGCTGGTGCTCGGTGTCGACCGCCTGGATTACACGAAGGGTATTCCATACAAGCTGAGAGCGTTCCAGAATCTACTGCTGCGCTACCCGGAATTGCACCGGCAGATTACCCTCATCCAGGTTCTGATCCCGAGCCGAGAAGATATCCCCGAGTACCAGGGACTCAAAGAGGAAATCGAGCGGCTGGTCGGAGAGATCAACGGGCAGTTCACCGCATCCGATTGGGTGCCTATCCACTACCTGTTTCGCAGCATGAGCAGGTCTGAGCTGTTGGCCTACTACCGTACCGCAGAAATCGCATTGGTGACACCCCTGAAGGATGGGATGAACCTGGTTTCGAAGGAGTTCTGCGCTTCCAGCATCGAGGAAGATTCCGTGCTCATCTTGAGCGAGTTTGCAGGTGCAGCGGCGGAAATGCAGCATTGTGCGTTGTTAGTGAACCCCTACGATGAGGAGGGTACCGCCGATGCGATCTATCAGGCGTTCACTATGTCGCGGGAAGAACGTTACCAGCGCATGAGGCGCTTGCGCCGCGTCGTTCAAAAACACAACATCTACTGGTGGGTAGACTCGTTCTTGCGGGCGGCTATCGCTAAAAACCTCAGAGATTTTCCCATCATGCAAGACTATTTGCCGCAGCCCGACGACGGACCACTGGATTCCGGCATCATCATCCCGTAGGGCGGATAGTGACGTCCGACAACCTGCGAATTGTGGCCTGGGACGTCCCGAACATGCCGCCGCGAGGCAGTCCAGCTGCGCTCAGCCCGTCCGGGTATGCGGATTCCGGGTGCTTTTGGAGAGATAATTCATGCAATCCATTCTCAACACAGAGCTTGGCGGAAATCGCATCCTGGACTGGCTTCTCG
>ENA-OSEO01005947-OSEO01005947.1-sediment-metagenome-genome-assembly--contig:-NODE-5947-length-11318-cov-4.866382_pt1 | contig 11318 bp, 9 predicted proteins | sample MGYA00237883_ERZ534232 | MGnify/ENA metagenome assembly ERZ534232
TTGAGCGCATTCACCGTTCCAACCTGGTCGGCATGGGCGTCCTGCCCCTGCAATTCGTGGTCAAGGATAATCCCAATTCCCTCAGCCTGGACGGCTCCGAACTGCTCTCCTTCTCCGGTTTGGAGAAGATTGCCCCTGGCAGTATGATCCAGGTGACGGCGCACAAGCAGGGCGGCGTCACGGTGCGCTTCCATGCCAAGGTGCTGCTCAATTCCGAGACCGAGGTCAAGCTGTGGCGCAACGGCGGTATTTTGAGATCTGTTTTAAGTAATGAATAGTATTTTGGAATAAAGACAGAAAATTAAGAATCTACGCATTCTTCAAACATTCATCATGATTATCTACATTTCGAAGATGGCATACTATTTTGCCATCTTCTTCTTTTAGCTGAAAGGTCATACGATATTTACGATCAATCCTGGCTTCCCATATACCTGTCGTCCCCTGAATTTTCTTTACCACCAACGAAGGATAGTGCGGATTCTCTGCCAACAATCTTAAAGCCCGTATGGTCTTTTTTTGAATCTCCGGAGGAAGACATTTGAATGCCTTCTTAAAACGCTCCGTACGGACAAAGATCATTGGTCAGATTCCAGGTCATGGATCAGGTCATCAACGTTCTCAAACCTGCTGACCTGGCCGTTTTGAATATCCACATCAGCTTCCCGTTCGCCATCTTGCCAACGCTTTCCCCAAAAATAGGCTTGTGACCTGTCGATCGTCACTTGAGGGGTTAGTCGTATGGTGCCATCCTCCTCAACGTTAACTTCCAATAAATCACCCGCTTTTAAATTGGTCTTTTTTCGTATGGAGGTCGGCAATGTTATCTGGCCGTTCTCGCGTATTTGCAAAAAAGAATTTGTCGTCATTTTTTACCTATGTTTTTAGTAATTTCTAAATTTATAAATTTCATAATTTCTATATTTCATATTATACAACAAATAAAACCGCGATTCAATTTTTTCGCGGTTTTATCACTCACCATGTTTTTTAATAAGTCTTTACTCTTTTTTACACACTTTGCTCAGGCAGCCTGAACTGCACCACCACTTCACGCAGCTTCCTGGCCATTTCAGCCAGCGATTGGGCCGAAGCATTCACCTGTTCCGCCTGGGCGCTCATTTCTTCCGCGCTGGCGCTCACTTCTTGCACCGAAGCGCTGTTCTCTTCACTGATGCTGGCGATGCTTTCAATGGACTGGGAGACTTCGCTGGAGTTGGCCGCCATCTCTTCCGTGGAGGCTGTATTTTCCTCAACGATGGCAGAAACCGAGTCCACCGCGGAAACCAGATCTTCTGAAGCTTTTCTCATTTCCTCTGTCGTCTGGTTTGCCAACAAAGCCTGCCTGCTGACCGCCTCAACGGTATTTTGAATCTCCTGCAACGCGGATCCCGCTTGCGAGGCGGTCAAGACACCGTTTTCCACTTCCTTTGCGCCTTCCTGCATGGCCAAGACGGCTTCATTTACACTGGTCAATATATTGTTAATGAGTTGGCCGATCTCCTTTGTAGCCATGGATGACCTTTCCGCCAGCTTGCGGACTTCATCCGCTACGACTGCAAAACCTTTTCCGTGTTCTCCCGCCCGGGCGGCCTCAATTGCGGCATTCAATGCCAGTAAATTGGTCTGAGAGGCAATATCCTCAATGGTTTCAACGATCTTTCCAATCTCCTCGCTGCGCCGGCCCATTTCTTCCACTTTTTCTGCCGACACGCCAACCTTGGATTTGATCGCCTGCATTCCTGCCAGTGTCTGCTCGACCGTCTGTGAGCCCTTACGGGCCGCTTCTGCAGCCGTATTAGAGTCAACGCTGACGGAATTGTTGTTTCCCGCAACCTGGATGATGGCCTTGTTGATCTTGTCTGTGGCGATAGAAACCTGTCCGACCGACATGCTTTGCTCCTGGGCGCCCTTGGCGACGCCATCGATTGCCTGTGACAATTGTTCCACGGCGATGGCGGTTTTCGTTATGGAGGATGTTTGATCCGCGGTACCCGTCGCGATCTGTTGAACGGTGGTCGCGATCTGCCCTGTTGACATACCCGTTTGGTTGGCTGCACTAGCCAGTTGATCAGAAGCGGAGTTAAGTGCAACAGCGCTTTGCTGTACTTCGCTTATGGTATTACGCAAACCGTTGATCATGCCTGAAAACGTTCTTGCCAGAACGTCCTTTTCAGAGACTGCGCGCACCTCTTCCGTCAAATCACCTTCGGATATTTTTTCCGCGACAGAAGAAATATCCAGTAGATAGCGGATCATGCGGCGGAAAGATTCAGCCAACTGCCCAATTTCATCCTTTCTAATGATGGCAATTTGCTGATTAAGGTCACCATCAGCAATTTCATACGCCGAGTCTGTTATCTTGCGCAGGGGTGTGATGATATTCATGCTGATGATGATCCCAAGAGCCATTCCGCCAATGACAGCAATCACCCCCAGGATGATCGAATTGAATTGGATTTGCTTTTGTGTTTGATCAAACAACAGGTCTCCGGCTGCGGATTCATCGTTTATTGAGCTCGATATTTCGGCCAGTGGTTCCCGCATTCCGCTTACATAAAGGTTAACCAATGAATTATATTGCTGCGTTTCACTGGTTAAGGCACCGTATTTTTTCAAGGACGGTAAGAGATCATTCTCAAAACGGCTCACCACCTGATTATAGTAATATAACGTTTCATCATAAAGAACCTTTTCTTCCTTGGTATCGATGATCTTCTCAAGTTCTGCCAAATCACTTTCAACTACTCTTTTGGTGGAAGACCAATCGGATTCGGTGCTGTTGAAATCCATAATAATTTGCGCATCGGCAATGATCTGGTAAAGCTCAAGGGCGTCATCTTTGACAGTGGAAGCAATTTCCAGGTTGGCCGTCCTTCTGGCTCCTTCATCCTGTAATCGACGAAGCGTTTGCATTGAAGTGAAATTGTAAATAATGGAACCAATGATCAGCAGCGTCAGAATACCAAAACCGCCAATCAGTTTTGTTACTATTTTGATATCTCCCAGTCTGAAATCCCCGAGTTTCATTGTCAGCTCCTTGATTCGCTCTTCAACGTTGAAGATTTAGTATGAAAATTCATAAACCAGCTTACATCCCCGTGTTCTAACAGACCGGATAGTTAATAAAAAAACACCATCATTATTATTGGTCAATTAGCACGAATAACAATAAAAACGAAGTAAAGCAAAGGGATTATGAGGTAAAGATGGAATAAAAAAAGAAAATACAACAAAAAATGATTGTTTATGCTCCCGATTATTCTTTATTAAAGAGATGCCGTAAGATTCCAATAAACAACCTTGATTTGACTTCCCCTTTTGTATGGGGTAGACTGGTTTTGGGTATGAACATTATTGGTTCGGGTTGTTTGAAGGGGGCTGGGAGGATTCTTGCGCAAAAGAACTATCGATTATTTAGCCCTTCTTCACAATCACATTGACACTTCCCAGGTTCCCTTTAGTGATCGTGGTTCCCGTTTGTTGCTGTTTCGTTATCCCGATAAAGACGCTTTCTATATCAAACTGGCAGAACGACTCACACAGCTGGACGGCGATAACGAAGCCTACTTGAATCGCCCACCATTCATACAGGATCTTTGCCTGATCGATTCTGAAGGGAATGCCCTTGAGTGTCGGGTCAACAGCAGCCCCTATTGTCTTCGCGTACATACCCCCAACGGCGATTTTAATATTGTCTTTGAGGACGGACAGACCATTGCGTTTGGACTCCCTACCAATACGGTTTGCGGTCTGCGTTTTCAGGTTTTTCCGCAATACTGGCACAGTTCAGATCAAGGTGGAAAATTCAGCTCCATTCGCAATCTGGTCTACAATTCGACAGGCAAAGTTTTGATCAACAATATCACGCCGGTCGAAGGCGGCTATGAAGTAAACTTCTTGATCGAGTCCGGTCAGGATGATGCGATCACCATTGATATCTACCCCGGTGACCGAAACATCCCGCCCAATCAGCCTTTCTCAGTGATGCGTTCCGCTGCGGAGCAGCGCTGGAAAAAATGGTTTTCAAAAATCCCCCCCGTGAACCGGAAATATGCCCGAACGTACGCATACGCGTGGTGGGTAATGGCGAACAATTTGATCAGTCCCCAGGGAAAAGTGACCTTTGAGGCAATGGCTCCCTCAAAAGTGGGTTATGTGGGGCTCTGGCTATGGGATAGTGCCTTGCACTCCCTGGCTTATCGTTACGTCGATCCCATCCTGGCGCGCAACCAGATCCAGGTAATGCTGGATCACCAGTTGCCCACCGGAATGCTGCCGGATGCCATTTATGATGAGGGCGTTGTCTATACGCTTGACCATCCTATTCGCGGCATGGTCACAAAGCCGCCAATTCTTGCCTGGGCGGTATTAAAACTGCATGAGACCGATCCGGATGACAGTTTTTTAGCCGACGTCTACATGCCGCTTGTCCGATTAAACGCCTGGTGGTTTAACATGAACGACGACAACGGAGACGGGCTGGCCCAATACAACCATCCATACTCTTCCGGCCTTGATAATAGTCCACTCTGGGATCAGGGCATGCCCGTGGAATCGCCGGACCTGAATACTTACCTGTGCATCAATATGAGTTCCCTGGCGGAAATTGCCGATATTTTACATCTGGAAGAGGAGGCTGCCATGTGGCGGCGGCGCTCCAAAGCAATTGTTGGGCGCATGGTGAAACACTTCTGGGACCCTGAAGCAGGCCTTTTCTGGGCAACCAAAGATCGCCAACCAATAAAAATTGTTACGCCTTTTAATCTCTATCCGCTCTGGACAGGACTCCTGCCTGAAAAAATCTGTAACAAATTGCTGCAACATTTGAAAGACCCGGACATGTTTTGGGGAGAGTATCCCATCCCTACCGTGGCCCGAAACGACCCGAAATTTGAACCGCAAAACATGTGGCGCGGTCCGGTTTGGGCGAATATCAATTATTTTTTCATCGAAGCGTTAAACAAGATCGGTGAAAAACAACTGGCCGATCAATTGCGCGATCGTACGCTTGAGATGATCATGGCCCAAACAGATATGTATGAATACTATGACGCTGAAACCGGTTCACCGCCCTCAAAAGCGGTCCACACTTTTGGCTGGACTTCGGCCATATTTATTGATCTGGCTATTCAGGCCAGCAAGGAATTAGAAAAAAACAAGGAAGTGAAAAATGGCTCAAGAAAGCGAAATTGAAGACTCTAATTGTAAAACCACCCCGGAAACCCTTCTGCAGGGAAGGTCGCTGATCATCGTATCAAATCGTGGCCCGTTCTCATTTTTTGAAGATGAAAATGAAAATCTCCAAATCCAACGCAGCGGCGGTGGATTGGTCACCGCCCTTTTGGGATTAACCCAGAACATCGACGTGACCTGGATCGCCTCGGCGATCAACGACATTGAAAGAGACTGGAAAGGTGGTGAGTTGTCACTTGATGACAACGGCAGAGCTATCGACCTCCAGCTTGTACCTCTTGATGCAGATGTTTACAACGGATATTACAACATCATCTCCAACCCGCTGCTGTGGTTCCTTCAGCACTCCATGTGGGACTCCATTACCAGCCCGACCATTACCAAAACCACCTGGGATGCCTGGAAAAATGGATACGTGACAGCTAATCAAAAATTCGCTCAAGCGGTCGCCCAAAGGGTTAAGTCTGAAAAGGGCAGATCGATTGTTATGATCCAGGATTATCACCTTTATCTGGTTCCCAGAATGTTGCGGCAGATCCTGAGAAAATCTCGCCGGGCAAGAGACTTTACCCTGACGCATTTTGTCCACATTCCCTGGCCGGGGTCTGAAGAATTGCGGATTCTTCCGCGAGAGATCCGCCAATCCATTCTCGAAGGGCTGACCGCCGCAGACATCCTGGGGTTCCAAACCTACGCAGATTCGGTTAACTTCCTCCAATCCGTTGCGACTCATTTACCAGGCGCATCAGTTAGTTACAAGAAAAGGCGCATTTGGTATCACAATCATCCCACTACCGTACGGGATTTCCCTATTTCCATTGATGTAAAAAACCTTCATGAACAATCGGAGTCTGAAGAAGTAAAGATACAGAAAGAACTTCTTCTTCAAATAGCACAAGATAAATCCATCATCTTGCGCGTGGACCGTACCGAACCAAGCAAGAATATTGTACGTGGATTTGAAGCTTTAGATCAACTATTTGAACAACACCCCGAACATTGTGAAAAAGTGATCTTCATCGCGTTGTTGGTACCCTCGCGGCTCGAAGTGGATGAGTATCATGATTATCACGATAAATTCATGGCCGCTGCCGGTTGGGTAAATTCAAAATATGGAACAAGCGATTGGGAACCGATCCGGGTCATGCTCGGTGAAAACTATGCCCGAGCCGTGGCAGGTCTGGAATTATATGACGTGCTACTGGTCAATTCGATCGCGGATGGTATGAATCTGGTTGCCAAAGAGGGACCTGCCGTAAACGAGAAAGACGGCGTTTTGGTCTTGTCAGAAAGCACGGGCGCTTTCCAGCAATTACAACATGGAGCAATTGTCGTTTCCCCCTGCGACATTCAGTCCACGGCCGAAGCCTTGCACCAGGCGTTGACAATGCCAGCTGATGAACGTTATACACGCGCCGCCATGCTGCGTCAACAGGTTGAAGAAAATGATATTAATGCGTGGTTCTGCGACCAGATCAGAGAAATCTCCCGGCTGGGGTATTTGCCTTGAGTTCATGGTTAACCATATGAAAAGCAATTGGGAAAAAACAAAAACCACAATTCTACATTACTCGGTGCCGCCGGTCATTGGAGGCGTGGAATCCGTGATCAATGCGCATGCCGCGCAATTCATGGCAGCCGGTCTGCCTTTAAAGATCATTGCCGGACGCGGAGAATCTTCAGCCCTCCCCCTGGGGGTTGAGTTTGTCCGTATTCCGGAAATGGACTCGCTGCACCCGGAAATAAAAAAGATCACCGGAGCATTGAACCAGGGAGAGTTACCGGAAAACTTCGACAAATTGACCCAGAGCCTGGCCGAAAGCCTGCGTCCCGAACTTCAAGACTGTGACCATTTGATCGTACATAACGTTTTGACCAAACATTTCAATCTGCCGCTTTCCGCGGCCATCATTCAGCTTATCAAGGAAGGCGTGGTCCCTCATACGATTGCCTGGTGTCACGACCTCACCTGGACCAGTCCGCACTCGCGCAAGAACGTTTATCCGTCTGAACCCTGGACGCTGCTGAAAACCCTCCAAAAAAACACGACTTACGTTGCCATTTCTGAGAAAAGGCGGGCAGAGGTGGCCGAATCTTTTAACTGCGATGCGGGATTGATCCCGGTTATCCATAATGGCGTTGACCCCAAGACCCTCATGGCACTTTCCGATGAGGGCCTGGCGCTGATGGATCGCATGCACCTGTGGAACGCAGACCTGATCCTGCTCATGCCGGTAAGAATTACAGAAGCTAAAAACATCGAATTTGCCATGCGCGTGACCAGGGAACTGGTTTCAGAGTATCGCACCGTGAAGCTGATCGTCTCAGGTCCGCCTGACCCGCATGACAGCGAAAGCATGAAATACTATGGATCGCTGCTTTCTCTGAAGCGGGATTTGGGGCTGGAAGATCACGTTCATTTTGTCTTTGAATCCGGACCCGATCCTGATGTTGGCTATCTGATTCAGGGGCCTATGGTATCCGAGTTATACAGGATGGCCGACGCCATGTTCATGCCTTCACACCGTGAAGGGTATGGCATGCCGATACTTGAAGCCGGACTGCTTGGGGTTCCGATCATATCCACAGCCGTCCCTGCCGTGCAGGATCTTCACTTAGATGACGCCTTGATCTTCGACCGCGAACTCGAACCTTCGCGCCTGGCGAACAGGATTGTCGAATGGCTGGATCACAAACCGGAATTCAGGTTCAGAGTACAGGTACGCCAAAACCTGACCTGGAAAGCCATATTCCAAAAACAGATCCTCCCATTATTATCCATGGAAGATTCTCAATGAACCTGGATCTCGACGCGCTTTTAGATAAATCCTCGGAGGTTGAATTCTTACGGGTTTTCCTTGATTATGACGGAACCCTGGCCGAATTTGCCCCAACACCCGATACCATTTTGCCGGATGATGAATTGATTGCATTGATGCAGAAGATGGTCCGCAGCCCGGGGATCTTGCCCGCCGTGATCAGCGGAAGACGCCTGGCCCACATCCAAAAACTGCTGCCTATCAAGGGGATGCTGCTTGGAGGGACTTATGGCATTGAAATGCAATTGCCTGATGGACAACTGTTCAACGCACTTGATTATGAACAGGTTCGTTCGTCCATTAAACCGATCCTCTCCTTTTGGAAAGAATTAGTCGGTGATTCGTTTTCCATTTATCTTGAAGATAAAGGCTGGGCTCTGGCATTGCATAACAAGACGAATGAGTCACCGGAAACTGAACCTGTCTTGGGACGAATCAGAAAAATGACTGATGACAAAATGCCCGGTGAAGGCTTTCATTTGTCCGGAAACGACCGGTTTTTGGAGATTGCTCCTGATAAAGCCAACAAAGCCGATGCCGTCGGATGGGTGCTGCAGAACATGACCCCATCCAACGCCATGGTGCTTTACTTCGGTGATGATGACAAAGATGAAGAAGCCTTTCGCGTCATACTCGACAAAGGAGGGTTCGTTGTTCGCATTGCTTCTGCGCCGGTTAAATCGCTGGCTCAATACCGGATGCAAAATCCGGCTGAATTACGCGCCTGGCTCAACAAGCTCATTAAATTGAGAACCTCTCAATAGAAAAAGTACAAAGCTTCAGCTTGAGAATCAGGGTAAAACGATCCTGATTTCATCTATAATAAATTTGAAACAACGCATTCATCGTCCCCGTCATCACGATAATTCAATAAACTGATCGCTTGTGAGCAACATTGGAGAAAACAATGGCCCGCATTTCGCATAAACTGAAAAACGCTTTGGAAGGCGCTCTGGCAGGCGGCGGTGACCCCGCAACTTCACCTCTCTACGTATTTGGTCCGTTTCTCACCCTGGCTCTGGCTTCAGGAGCTGCCAAACTTGTTTTCGGCGGCGCAGTCTGGCTGGCTGTTTTCACAATCGCGGTCGTATCAGCCATGTACCGCCTGGTGATGCGCTGGATCACGGACGGCTCGGGCGGCAGCGGTCTGAACGAGGAGGAATTCGGCGGATGGGCGGTCAAGATCAACGCGGCCATCACTTTTGTTGAATATACGCTCACCTTTTTGGTCAGCATGGCCGCCATGGTGACCTTCATCGCGGACCGTTTGCCGCTGCTAAATAACTATTTACTGGGAATCCAATATCGAACTCTGGTGGCGGTCGTATTAAGCATCTTAACCGGCTGGCTGGTCAACCGCGGACCCAAGACGGTCACCCGCACCTTCGGGCCAGCGACCGCCGGAGTTCTGATCCTGCTCTGGATCATGATCCTGGCCACGCTGATACGCACCGGTTTTCACCTGCCCTCTTTTTCATTTTCCGCATTCACTCCCCCCAATCTCAAGTTCACCATTGGCGGCTACGTCAGGATCCTGGCCGTGATGACCGGTATTGAAGTTTTTGCCAACCTGGTGCCCGCTTTTTCCGGCTCTCCGGCGCAAAAAAGCCGCAAAGCTTTTCAAAGTCTTTTGATCATCATGTGCACTACAGCCATCACAATGCTGGTGGTCGGGCCCGCCATTTTCTCTCTTTCGGATCCATCTGTCACCGAGGTTTCTGTATTCACCCAGACCATGGATCAACTGCTTCCCGCCCCGTTGCCCTGGCTTGGCTCTCTGGTGGGAGTTTTTGTCTTAATGTCCGCCTCGGCGGCCAGCGCGCAGGGACTGCAAAACCTGGCCCTGGGTCTCAAGGAAAGACATTACATCCCGCCTATATTCGGAACCCAGAATAAGTATGATGTGGCTGATAATCCGGTCTGGCTTGAGGTCGGGGTGGTCAGTCTGTGTTTCCTGCTCTTTGGCACCAACGAAGCCACCTATCTCTCACTTTATGCCGCCGGGGTTTTCATCTTGCTAAGTATGACGGGATGGGCCGTGACCAAGCGACTGGCAGCTCAAGGCAAATCAGGGTTTTCCATGCATAACGCGCTCCTGCTGGTCGGGACGTCCACAGCCGCGCTGTTGACCACCAGCGCCACCGTGATCATCTTCGAAGAACGTTTCAGCGAAGGTGCCTGGACGTACCTGATCTTCATTCCCGTTCTCTATGCGGTTTTCACCTACTTCCGTAAACGCATCGGCGCCCCCACCCCAGAGATGGATTACCTCGGACACATCAATTCCAACTTGTTAGCCGGCTTTGGTTTTGGACAGTCCGTTGGCGGAAATCTGGAAACCGAAAATGGCGATCAAACCCCTCCCAGGCTGATCTGGAGGCCGGATCCTGTTTTGGCGAATCACCGGCTTAAGAAAGAAACCTCCATACGTCACATGCTCACCATACTGGACGGTTCCGACTATGCCGCCCAGGCTGTTCCCATGACCCAGTTCATCAGTGAGACATTAGGAAGCCAGATAACATTATTATCCGCATCACGCGATTATCAATATGATCTTGATAGCAAAGCTGCCATCAATAATTATCTTTGTGAGGCGGCTGAGAAGATCCACGCCGCCGGGATACAGGTAACCTGCCAGGTCAAAGCCGGCACACCGGCTCAGGTGACCAACAATCTGGTGAACCAGAAAAAAGTTGATCTTGTCGTCGTTACCACGCGGGGAAGTTCAGGTGAGAAGAATTGGTTGAGCGAGGGACTCTCAAGTAAACTGGTGCACCTGCTGGATATCCCCGTACTACTTGTACAGGTATATGAAAGCGGACCGCCTGAAGCGCCGCACATTGGCAGGATCCTCGTCACTTTGGACGGCTCGGCTTTCTCCGAACAAATCCTGCCCTACGCGCGCCTTTTCGGACACGCCTTCAACTGTGAATTAATGTTGATATGTGTCCCGGCTGTGCCTGAGAGCCAAAAATATAGGGCACCTGCCAGCGTGATCAATACGATCCGCAGACAGGCAGAGACCAGCATGAAAAAATACGTGCACAATGTTGCCGAACGTCTGCGTGAGGAAGGGCTCACCGTCAGCACGGTGGTGACTGGTTCCTATCCGGCGCGCACCATCGTGGACGTGGGCAAGCGAGAAGGCGTCGACCTAATCATGCTCACTTCTCAGGGGCGCGGCGGACTTGACCTGCTCTTTATGGGCAGCGTCGCCCAGCAGGTCGTACAATTAACCGACAGCCCTGTTTTTATCCTTCCGATCAATCGGGAACTTGAAAACTAACAATTATTAATCTA
>ENA-OSEO01005948-OSEO01005948.1-sediment-metagenome-genome-assembly--contig:-NODE-5948-length-11317-cov-3.380605_pt1 | contig 11317 bp, 9 predicted proteins | sample MGYA00237883_ERZ534232 | MGnify/ENA metagenome assembly ERZ534232
GGCGATCAGGACAAGGGGGCGCTGATCAAGGTGTTCGAGCGGATATTGGGGGTTTCGTTTCGGAAGAGAGGAGCAACGACATGAGGGGACATCGGGGGGAACCGAGGGAAATCACCGAAGCCTATTACCGGGGGCTGATGCATTCGGCGGGGTATCGTCGCAAGGACCTGGACAAGCCCCAAATCGGGGTGGTCAATTCCTGGACGGAGGTCAATCCCGGGCACCAGCCGCTCAGGGAGCTGAGCGGCCGGGTCAAAGAGGGCATATGGGCAGCCGGTGGGTGCCCCGGGGAATTCAACGTGCCGGCCCCCTGCGACGGAATGGCCCAGGGCCCCGGTATGCACTACATTCTGCCCCAGCGGGATCTGATCGCCGCGTCCATCGAAGCCATGGTCCGGGCCCACGGATTCGAGGCATTGGTGATGCTCGGTTCCTGCGACAAGATCCTGCCCGGCATGCTGATGGCCGCGGTCCGGTTGGATCTGCCCACCCTGTTTCTCACCGCCGGTGCCATGATGCCCTGCCGCATGGGGGACCGCTGGGTGGTTACATCCGATTTGAAAGAGGCCATCGGAAAGCGCCGGAATCAGGAGATCGATCAACCCACCTTTATAGAATGGTCGGAGCGGTTCTGTGCCAGTGCCGGAACCTGTTCCATGATGGGAACCGCAAACACCATGGGGACCTTCCTCGAAGCCGTGGGGCTGGCGCCCTTCGGCTCGGCCACCCTGCTGGCCTTCGATGCGGCCAAGGCCCGGCAGGCCAGGGATGTGGGGGAGCGGATCGTTGAGCTGGCCCGGGAAAAAAGGCCTTTAAAACATTATTTCAGCAAGGCGGCCCTCGAAAACGGAATCAAATATGTGTCGGCGTCGGGCGGGTCGACCAACGCGGTTCTCCACCTGATGGCCTGCGCATCGCTGATGCGTATCGACATGGACCTGGGGCGGTTCGATGCCCTGCAATCGTCGGTGCCCCTTGTCGGGAAATACAAACCGTCGTCGGGGTTCAACCTGAGTGATTTTCACGCCGCGGGAGGGGTGTCGGGGGTCTTGAAATCGATCCAAAAGGATCTTGAACTGGACCTTCCCCTGGCCATGGGAGGAACCTTGGGAGAAGCCGTGCACGCGGCCGGGGAACCCGACGGCCGGGTGATTCGACCGGCCTCGGATCCGCTGGCCCCGGACGGATGCTTTTCGATTTTGAGGGGGAACCTGGCGCCCCAGGGGGCCGTGGTAAAGAAAAGTGGGGTGGAGCCCCGAATGCTGGTTCACCAGGGGCCGGCCTGGGTGTTCGACTCGGAGGAAGATGTTCGACGCTTTTTGATCGACAAGGAGGTCCAGCCGGGTTCGGTTCTGGTCGTTCGCTTTGAAGGCCCCAAAGGCGGGCCGGGGATGCGGGAGCTTTCGATTCCGGCCGCCATGCTGGTGGGGATGGGGCTGCACACCTCGGTGGCCATGGTGACCGACGGTCGGTTTTCCGGAGCCACCCGGGGCCCCTGTGTCGGGCATGTCTGCCCGGAAGCCTGGGAGGGGGGCCCCCTGGCCTATGTTCGGGATGGGGATGAAATCGAAATCAATATCCCGGAAAACCGCATCCGGCTGTTGATTTCCGACGAAACGTTAAAGCGCCGGCAGGAGGCGGGATTCAAGCGGCCCGACCACCCCGCACCGGGCGTGCTGGCCGCGTACCGGAGCGGGGTGGGGGGTGCGGATTCGGGGGCCGTTTGGCTCTAGCGATGCTGACCCTGGAGACCTTCCGAACCGCAGCGGCGCGGATTGGGGATCGGATCATCCGGACCCCGACCATCCGTTCCCCGGCTTTAAGCCAGATGTTCGGCTGTGAAATCTTCCTCAAGCTGGAAAACCTCCAGAACACCGGCTCCTTCAAAATCCGGGGGGCGACCCACAAATTGATGACCAGCCGGGACCGGATCGGCCCGGCGGGGGTTGTGGCGGTCTCTGCGGGAAACCATGCCCAGGGGGTGGCGCTGGCTGCCAGACAGGCCGGTATCGTTGCAGACATCGTGATGCCCGAGTGGGCCTCCATCAGCAAGCAGGAGGCGACCCGCGCCTACGGCGCCCGGGTGCATATCATGGGCGCCAGCATCGAGGAAAGCCTCGAATTCAGCCAACAGCTGGTCCGGGAGGGGAAAACCTTCATCCACCCGTTTGATGATCCGGACATCATCGCGGGGCAAGGAACCATCGCCCTGGAAATATTCGAAGACCTCCCCGATGCGGATCTGCTGGTAGTTCCCGTCGGCGGCGGGGGGATCATCTCCGGCATCGCCGCGTGCGCCAAATCCATCCGGCCGGAGGTGCGGATCGTGGGGGTCCAGGCTGCGGCCTGCCCTTCGGCGGTGCGAGCGATGGAAGCAGGGGCCGTCATCGGGGTCGAAGCCGAGACCTCCATTGCAGACGGCATCCGGGTCAAGCAGATCGGCGTCCAGACCTTTCCCCTGATCCGCCGGTTTGTGGATGATATCCTGCTGGTGGAAGAAACCCAGATCGCCGCTGCGATCCTGCTGCTTCTGGAAAGCGAGAAGATACTGGCCGAAGGCGCCGGTGCCGTACCCCTGGCGGCGTTGATGAACCGTGCGGTTCCCCTTACCGGAAAGAGCCGTGTGGTGCTGGTGATCAGCGGGGGAAATGTCGACAGCCCGCTGCTGGGTCGGGTCATTCGCCAGGGGCTGTTGAAAAACGGCCGGCTGATGCGGGTTCGGGTGCGACTACCGGATATGCCCGGTGCGCTGGCCCGCCTGCTGTCGCTGGTGGCCAGCCACAAGGCCAACGTCCTTCATATCTACCATGACCGGTATGTCCCCGAGACGCCCCTCCATCTCACCCACGTGGAATTGGAGCTGGAAACCCGGGGCCGGTCCCATGTCGATGCGCTGGTCCGCGCGATTTCGGCGGCCGGATACGCAATGACGGTAAAATAAGAGGGCTTGTCGCTTTAATGCTTTTTGTATCCGGCGGGGGCAAACTCGGGGTCGCTGACCAGGATCATGCCGATACCCCCCTGAACGTTTTTCGTGTTTGGGTTGATGCCCTGATTCTTCAAGAGAATCTGGGCTTCATAGGACCTTGGGCCGGAACCGCAGACCAGCATCAAGGGCTCGTCCCGGGGCACATTTTCGAGGCTGCAGCCGAGGACATCCTGGTTGATGTTGAGCCATCGGTCGCCGTATTTTTTCACAAACGGGCCGGCCTGGACGGGGCTGCGGACATCCAGCACCCGAACATGATCCTTCTTGAAGGCCTTGAGAAAATCCATGACATCGATGGGGTGGTGGGACCCGGCGATGATGTTGTCCAGGGAATTGGCGGCGTTGTTGAGGATATCCATGGCGGAGGCAAACGGCGGGGCGTAGGTCAGCTCCAGATTCGAGATGTCGTCCAGGTTCGGTTCCTGCGGCAGCAGGGACGCCACGGCGTCCACCCGGGCCTTGACGGCATCCCCATGGGTGCCGGCGGCCTCGATCCCCAGGATTTTCCGGCTTCGGCGGTCGGCGATCAGTTTGATGTACATCAACTCCATGGTGGGGTAGAAATGGGCGCGGTCTGACTGGACCACCACCGTATGGACCGGATCAAACCCGGCATCGGCGGCCTGCGCGACGGTCAACCCGGCACGGGCCACCCCGTAGTCAAACACCTTCAGGCAAAAGGTCCCCACCGTCCCCCGGAAGAATGCGGACCCGCCCGCCAGGTTGGTCCCGATCACCCGCCCCTGACGATTGGCCAGGGATCCGAGCGGCATATGGACGCTGGCGCCGCTGACCAGGTGCGGAATTTCGACACAATCCCCCCCGGCGTAAATGTGCGGATCGCTCGTGCGCATGCGCCGGTCGACCAGGATACCCCCCGATCGGCCCACGGCCAATCCGGCTTCCTGGGCCAGGCGGCTGTTGGGCCGGGCGCCGACCGCCAGGATCACCACATCGCAGGGAAAACGGTTATGGTCCGTTTCAACCGCTTCGACCCGGTTTTCCCCATTGCCGACAATACGGGCAACCCGCTCCCCGAGCCGGATGTCGACCCCTTTTTCTTCCATATGGTTTTTGACGATCAGAGCCATGTCCTTTCCAAAGGCCGACGGAAGCAGCTGATCCATCATCTCGATCACCACCGTTTCGATTCCCCACAGGTCGGCAAACGCCTCGGCCATCTCCAGCCCGATGGCGCCCCCGCCGATGATCACGGCGCGCTCCACCTCGCCCTTGGAAACGGCATGTTTTATGGACTCGGCATGGTGCAGGGTGGCCACGACGTGCACACCGGAAAGATCCGTGCCCTGTATCGGCGGAAGGACCGGGTTTGCTCCCATGGCGAGTACCAGATCGTCATAGGGCAGATCCCGGGTCTTTTGCTCGGAGATGAAATGGACGCGAACCGAACGGTTCCGCCGATCGATCGATTGCGCCTCTGCCTCTGTAAACACCTCGATTCCCTTGACGTTTCTGAAATAGTCGCAGTCCCGAACCACGTGTGCACTGGTGGAATAGAGCCCCTTGATCTCGGGGACATCCCCGCCGACATAATAGGGGATACCGCAACCCCCATAGGAAATCAGGCTGTCCTTGTCGATCATCGTCACCTGCGCGGAGGGCTGCAGCCGTTTAAACCGGCAGGCCGCCTTGGGGCCCAGCGCAACGGCGCCGATAACCAGAACACGCTTCTTCATTTTGCTCCATCCTTATGTTAGCCTTTTTTCCCGGCATCCCCCTGTTGCGCGGAGCAGCCCGAGATCGCCAGCCGGGCGCGGTTTTCGGCTGTTTTGAACCAATACCGAGCCACGGGCATGCCAAATCCGGAATTCAATTTCTTGACTTAACGGCCGGTCATGCGGTAACATCACGATTTATCGCGCAGGATGCTCGACGGGGGCGATCCCGAACACTCGATCGCCGGGCCGGTAATCCCGTCAGCGAAAAATTCGCATCATCCGATATGCCGAAAAATGATGGCACGCCTGAAGGGATTCGAACCCCTGACCTACGGATTAGAAGTCCGTTGCTCTATCCAACTGAGCTACAGGCGCACGAAAATACCCCTACCACACGGAGGGGAGGGTTGTCCACAGAAACCTTATGAGAGCGCATTGAGGATGAAAACTGCCGCAAAAAAACAGAAGCTGCAACCGGATGAAAAAGAAATGAAAGCGTCGGAAACAAAACCTGCCGCAAAACAGACGTCGACCGATCGAGACGCGGACAAGGCGCTGGTTCGCTACGACCCGCTGCAGCGGTACCTAATGGAGATCAGCAAGTATAAACTGCTGACCCGGGAAGAGGAAATCTCCCTTGCCAAAAGGGTCCACGAGCAGGGGGACAAGGATGCGGCCTACCGGCTGGTGACGTCCAACCTCCGATTGGTGGTTAAAATTGCACTTGAATTTCAACGGGTTTGGATGCAAAACCTTTTGGACTTGATTCAGGAGGGAAATATCGGCCTGATGCAGGCGGTGGTGAAGTTCGACCCCTATAAAAACGTCAAATTTTCTTACTACGCCTCATTCTGGATCAAGGCCTATATCTTGAAATTTATCATGGATAACTGGCGGCTGGTCAAGATCGGAACCACCCAGGGCCAGCGGAAGCTGTTTTTCAAGCTGAAAAAGGAAAAACAGAAACTGATCGAGCAGGGGTTTGATCCCAAACCCAAACTGCTGTCCGAAAGATTGGGCGTTTCCGAACAGGAGATCGTTGATATGGATCAACGATTGGACGGATGGGATGTGTCGCTGGACGCACCGCTGAAGGAAGATTCGGATACCGAGCGGATCGAATTTCTCAGCACCCAGGCCGAGTCCGCCGAAGACAAGGTGGCCAAGAAGGAAATGGAGAGCCTGCTCCACACGAAAATCGCCGAATTCAGAAAAAAGATGACCCGGCGGGAAATGGAAATTTTCGATTTGCGGATTTATTCGGACAGCCCGGTGACCCTACAGGAGATCGGCGATCGATACGGTATATCCAGGGAACGGGTTCGACAAATCGAAAAAAACGTCGTCAGGAAGATGAGAGAATTTTTTAAACGTGAAATACCCGATTTCCAGGCCTACGCAGAGGGTGGCATCGACAACGACTGACCCTCCATCGATCACCCATGAGAACCCTTCACAAGACAGGATGCCTTTTTTTATGAAAATCCGATGGAGCGCCTTGCTTTTTGCATTCACCCTGTTGTTGGGCTGCCCGTTGAACCAGCAGCTGGTGCCGGTTAAAGATTCGGAAAGCGTCCCCGAGCCGCGCCCTGCAAATCCCTACTACTACTTTATCGAATCTCAGTTGCAGGAACGGAGGGGCGATTCGGATAAAGCCCTGGCCTTTTTGCTCGAATCCATCAAAACGGACCCCGCCTCCAGATACCTTAAAAAAGAGCTTGCGGTGCTCTACCTGGAGCGGAAGAAAAACGAGGAAGCCCTCCATATCGTGGATGAACTCCTGGCGCAGGATCCGGACGATGTCGAGGCATGGATTCTGTTCGGCAAGATCAAACAGCTGCTCAAACAGAACGACGTCGCCAAATCGGCCTATGAAAAAGTCATTGCAGCGGATCCGAAACGTGAACAGATCTATATGCTTTTGGGCAGCCTCTATATGGAGGACTCCGACTATGATCGTGCCTTTGGCATCTACAATCAACTGGTAACCCATTTTCCGGCATCCTATGTGGGGCATTTTTTCCTTGGAAAGATCTATCTTGCCCGGGGGCATTTTTCCGCGGCGGAGACCGAATTCAAAAGGACCCTGGAGCTGCAGCCCCAGCTTGAGGAGCCGCGTACGGAATTGATTCGGATTTACAAGGCAAGGGGCGAGGAACAAAAGGTCATCGATATCTACCTGGACCTTCTCGATAAGGATCCCGAGGACATCGGCGCAAAGTTGGAACTGGGGTATTATTATCTGAAACACGGGGATCCGGAAGCCGGACGCGCGTTGCTGCAGTCCCTCGGCGAAGAGAGCCTCGATGACGAGAAGATCGTCCAAAAACTCATCCAGGACTATCTGACCCCCAAAAGGTATGATGCGGCCCTGGCGATCCTGGGGTGCATGCTGGAGGGGGCGCCCGAGAGTTCGGAACTGAATTACCTGGCCGGGGTCGCCTACAGCGGGCGTGAAGAGGATAAAAAGGCGTTGCCCCATTTTGAAAAAGTCCAAAGAGACTCGCGATTTTACCAGAATGCCGTTGTGCATATCGCGTTTATCTACCAGGAACAGGGCAGCACCGCCGAGGCGATCCGGTTTCTGTCCGAAGTGCGCAAGGAGCTTCCCGACAACCCGGAGATTCTTATCTATCTGGGCTCGTTCTACGAAGAAATTGAATCTTTTGAAAAGGCGGTTGAAACCCTCAAGCAGGGCATTGAGATCGATCCTAAAAATTCCCGCATCTATTTTCGACTCGGCGTGGTCTACGATAAATGGAACCGAAAGGAGGATTCCATCCAGACCATGAAAAAGGTGATCGAACTGGATCCTCAAAATGCCAACGCGCTCAACTATCTGGGCTACACCTACGCAGATCTGGGCCGAGATCTGGACGAAGCCGAACGGCTCATCAAAGAGGCGCTCAAATACAAGCCCGATGACGGGTATATCACCGACAGCCTGGGATGGGTGTATTACAAAAAGGGAGAATTCCAAAAGGCCGTCGAGATTCTCGAGAAGGCCGTCAGGCTGGTGCCCGATGATCCGATCATTCTGGAGCATCTGGGGGATGCATACCTGAAAATCAACAACACGGCCAGGGCGCTGGAACTCTACCAACGCTCGCTCCTGCACAAAAAGAAAGACCGGGAAGCGATCGAAAAAAAAATTCAGACCCTCACCGGCAAGGGCGCCGACTCCTGATGATCGAATACTTAAGGCCACCCGGCTTGCCGATGGGGTTACTCAACCTTGTGGCTGCAACCCTTTTTCTGGCCGGTTGCAGCGGTTTCATGCAACGGCAGACACCCACTCCGGTCGACCAGGCCGCAGCAGAGGCGGTGTTCGGCCGGCTCACCCATCGAAACGACACACTGGACTCCTTTAAGGGTATCGGAAAGGCCCGCATCCGGAGCAATGGAGCCGATTACCACGCGCGTCTTGCCTGGATCGGCGCTCGGCCGGCAAATCTGCGGGTCGAAATGATGGGTGCCCCCGGTCAGCCCAAATCCGGTTTTGCGACCGATGGCACCGAGCTGTATTATTACGATAACCGGGATGAAAGCGAACCGGTGAAGAGGATCTCCGTTAAAGGGCTCGGTTTGAGCCGGTTTATTTCGATTTCCATCAGTCCCCGGGACATTGTTTCGGTTTTTTCAGGAAGGATTCCGGACTATGCGTCGCATTCGCTTCGGGGGCAGGCGCTTTCGGATGGCACCGGATACCGGCTCACATTAACAGAAAAATGGTGGCAGGGGGGACGGCAGGAGATCTATCTGGATGATCTCCGCCGGGAGTTGCAAAAGATCGAAGTCTACACAGCAGACCGGCTCGTCTACCGAATCGAGGTTTTGAAAATGCAGACCGTGCAAGGCTTTCAGGTACCCGCCGGACTGCGGCTGTCAAACGCCGACGGGGATTCTTTCCATCTGCAGATCGATCGCTATTGGGCCAATGTCCCTGCTGGACCCGATCTGTTTCGGCTGAACCCCCCGCTGGAGTCCCCGGAGCGCTGAGGTTCCCCCCCGGAGGCAGGCCGGGGGCATAGAGGATTCCAGGCGCCGATGGAACATGGAGCGGAAATTCGATTTGTTGCGGAAAACACACTGGGCAAGCTGGCAAAATGGCTCCGGCTGCTCGGTTTCGATACGCTATACGAAAGCGACCCGCACCCGGCAACGGACCCTCTGCCAGACAGGATCCGTCTGACGCGACGCCGTTGTCTTCGAACGGAAACCCCGAACGTTCCGATCCTTGTCATCGAGTCCGATCACTGCCAGGAACAGGTCCGTCAGGTCATCGGTGCACTGGGGGTCCGACCGGATGCGTTGCGGCCCTTTACCCGATGCCTGCGGTGCAATGTGCCCCTTGAGACCGCGGACAAAGCGGCCGTTTGGGGGAAAGTGCCCGATTATGTCTGGGAGACCCGCTCCACCTTTCGATCGTGCCCAGGATGCGGCCGGATCTATTGGCGGGGCAGCCATACCGAACATGCCGGGGAGAGGGTCCGGCGGCTGTTTGGGCTTGCTTAACATCCTGATTGTGTAAGAGTTTATCAAAGTGAAAGACGGTAAAAACGCTTTTCGGGTCGAAGGCTTCGACAACCGGACATCTGCGGAGGTGCGTATCCAAAATGGCGACATATGACCGATCCTTGCTCAACGGCATTCACGCGGCCCTGGACCGGCGCGAGGCGAATATCCTCTCATCGCTGGCGACCCCCAGCAGCGCCGGCATCCGGCGGTATGCAGAGGAGCGCCTGGAGATCGGTTATCGGCAGACCTTTTCAGTGGATGTGGATCGCATCCTGCATTCCCGGGCCTATACCCGGTATATCGATAAAACCCAGGTGTTCTACCTGATTCAGAACGACCACATCACCCATCGGGTCTTGCATGTGCAACTGGTATCCAAAATATCGCGAACCATCGGCCGGTTTCTCGGTCTGAACGAAGATCTCATCGAGGCGATTGCATTGGGCCACGACATCGGGCATACGCCTTTCGGACACGACGGCGAAAGGATCCTCTCGGGGTTGTGCCGTCAGCACGGTATCGGATATTTTCTGCACAACGTCCAGAGTGTTCAGTTTCTGGATCGCGTCGAGCGCAAGGGCAAAGGGTGGAATCTTTGCCTGCAGACATTGGACGGCATTCTCTGTCACGATGGTGAAATCCATAATCAATTGCTCATCCCCGATGAACACAAGACCTTCGATTCTTTTGAAAAGGAACTGATTCGGAAAAAAGCGGAGCCGGAGATGGAACTGGTTCCGATGACCCTGGAAGGATGTGTGGTGCGGATGGCCGATACGATCGGCTATATCGGCAGGGATATCGAAGACGCCATCCGCCTCAACATGATTCGACGCTCCGAACTTCCCGCGGATGCGGTGAGAGTGCTGGGGGATACCAACGGCACCATCGTGTTCAACCTGGTCACCGACGTCATTCAAAACAGCTATGAAAAGGGGCATGTCGCATTGAGTCCCGAAGTATCGGATGCCGTAAAGAAGCTGAAGGATTTCAACCTGGAACGTATCTATCTCAATGCGAACGTAAAGAAAAATATTGAAAAAATACAAACTCTTTTCGAATTACTATTCGATCGATACTTAAACGATATCGCAACCCAAAATCGGTCATCGGTCATTTTTTCCGGATTTTTGTCCGATATTTCGGAAGCCTATCTGGAGCGGCACACCGACGAAGAGATCGTGCGGGATTTTATCTCGGGCATGACCGATCAATACTTTTTGCGGCAATGCCCGGAACATCTGTGCCCCAAAGCGACCACCCGGTGAATTCCGGACCGCGGACCCGCCGCGTTCCCACCGTAAGCTCCCTGGTGCCGAAACCCTCGCCCCTTTGGAGGGGCTTGAGATCGTTTCGACCGGTCTCAAAAGGGGTTGAGTTTTTAACGCAAATAGAGTAAGCAGGGGCTGACCCTGCCATAGCGCTCACGACAAGGATACGGGTCTTTTCCGAGGAATGCGGCATTCGGGCTTACTCCCTGGAAACGGCATGACAACCAAACGCTTTGACGGCTGAAAGGTGATGGGTATGAGCAAATTGAAGACGTGGATCTGGATTGTCATTGTCATCCTGCTGATGGTGCTGTTTTTCCAAAACCAGTCGGGTTTCATGGCAAAACGGTCGCTCCGGTTGAATCTTTACGTCGTCAGTTACCAGACACCCAGTCTCCCCGACGGACTTTACTTTCTGGGGACGCTGGTCATCGGTCTTGTGCTCGCTTATTTTTTCAGCCTTCCGGACCGGTTTAAATCCCGAAAAACCATCAAAAACCTCACGTCCAGCCTTGCGCAAAACAGTCAAGAGATGATTGCGCTCAAAAAGGAAATCGACGTTCTCAAGCAGGATCGGAGTGCGGACCAACAGGCCTCGGTTCAACCCGGTGCGCAAGCCCAGCCGTCCGCGGTCGTTTTTCCGGAAAACGGCCCCAAGCCTGAGGCCGACAGCAGAGGGACGATCGATGCGGAACCGGAACAGAAAGGATCCGAATCTTAACCCTGCAGAAGGAATTTGCCATACCATCCGGTCATGAACCCATCGACTGCAACGCCAATGATCCGGCAGTATCTGTCCATCAAGGAACAGTACCCGGACGCCATCCTCTTCTATCGAATGGGTGATTTTTACGAGATGT
>ENA-OSEO01005949-OSEO01005949.1-sediment-metagenome-genome-assembly--contig:-NODE-5949-length-11313-cov-4.190637_pt1 | contig 11313 bp, 8 predicted proteins | sample MGYA00237883_ERZ534232 | MGnify/ENA metagenome assembly ERZ534232
AGGATTCTCTTTGATCGTGATCGCGTCTTTGCGAATAATCTTGAAGAAGATATTTGTTCTTTGGTATTGGTTTTCTTGATTGTGACATTGTTTTTTTGGTTTTCAAACCACCGGTTGTATCTGTTTAGCCATGGCCCACAAAAAGGCACTCAGTTCACGCGCGACGGCAGTAGCCGCTACCTGGCTTGGTTTGCCTTTGGCCAGCAACCTACAGCGTGTGCATAAACGCAGCTGAGCTTTCCAGGCTGTCTGGCAGACCTGGTCCGGAAGCTCCTGCTGGCGCTTGAGCAACAAACGACTGACCCGGGCGGGCATGCGGTATGCCCAGGCGGCTTCAACCAGCGCTCTGCGGGCATGGCTGTTACCGGTTTTGGTGATGCCGCCTTTTTTGATGCTGTCGCCGCTAGAATACTCGGAAGGCACAAGCCCCAAATGGGCCATTAGCTGGGATGGGTTCTCAAAACGACACAGGTCTCCTATTTCTGCCAGTAGCGTTGCTGCCACAATCAGCGAGACCCCCTGGGCAGCTTGCAGGGCCAAGACAACCGGGGCCATGCGCCAACCGGGCGTCAGCCAGCCGGATTTGATCGATCAGCCGTTCAGCGCGTTTGAGGTTTTCATAGACGGCATCGACGTACTCCTGCAGAGCGACCTGCTGGGCCGGATAGGGCATGGCAATATCGGAAAGCCAATTGAAAAAGGCTTTGGACCAACGGGACCTGCCGGTGTAGGTGACCCGGTTTCTGAGCAAAAAAGCGTTGAGCCGCTGCTTGGCTTTGCAGGTGGCGATCACAGCGTCTTCCCGGGCACGGGTCAAGTCGCGCATGGCTTCGTCCTGTTCTTTGGGCACATAAACGGCAGTCAGTTCACCAGCACGGTGCAAACGCGCCAGCATTTTGGCATCCCGGTGGTCGTTCTTGATACGATCCCCGCTTTTTTTCGGAATCATCGACGGAGCCGCCACCATGCAATCAAACCCTTTGCTGGTTAGATGCCGGTATATGCCGTAACCGCATGGACCGGCCTCGTAAACAAAGTGCAGTCGGCTGGCAGTGGAGATCATTTTACGACAGAACTTGTCCAGTGCGTCCAGATCGTTGTTGATGGCACCGTAAACTCTGGGTTGATCAGAACGTTGCGCATCGGAAATTGCAATGGTTATCGAATTTTTGTGGACATCCATACCGATAAATTTTACAGTGTTCATGACCTGCCTCCTTGGTTGTGGCTCTGTGTTATGGGTTAACGAACGAATACCTTTACGTAACCCACGTTTGCAAGGAAGGCAGGTCTTTTTTTTGGGGCCGCCAGCAGCAGGAGGGTATGGGCGAGAATGGGCCTTGAAAATTGCTCGTCGGAGCCCATGTCTCCTTGCTGCGGGTAAAACTGTTAATCATTATGTCTATACCAGATTGAGGGCTACTCTTTCAAAATGTGCGAAAAATATTATACGTTATCGCAAGACACGAAAGAAGGTCTACCATCCTGACGACCAATCGGCCATTTGCGCAATGCGGAGAAATATTTGACAACACCACTGTGACCACCGCGATCACCGACCGTCTCGTCTACAACTCGGAGGTCCTTATCCTGGAGGGATCTAGTTATCGAAAAAGAGAAAAAAACAAGGCTGAGTAAAAACAAATAAGGGCACCACCGCAGCCCCCTTCAGCCCTATCTTTGCGGTCGCTTCCCGGCACCACGACGCACAGGTATGTTCAGTTGACTTGCTGGTAAACTTTTTGCCCGGGGGATCTGGTAATGTTTTTGACCGGCGTTACTACTTAACAAAATACACCATTTTCACTCCGCCGGAATAAGGACAGTTTTAGAACGCCTGTGACAGCGCTGTAATTATTACGAATTCTTTCCATCAAAGAAGCATAAAAACCCTACCAAAATCATTAAATCAGCGTCATCCAATTAAACATCCTGCCAAGCGCACCCGCAGAAACAAATTCCATCCTCGGGACATTCAGGGACGTAATTTTTTTGGACGTCCTAAATCAATTACATCAGTGAAAGTGTGTGTGAAAGGGAGCTGTCAAAGTGAAATTACAAATAGACACCCAAAAGTGTCTCAATCTGTCACAAAGTGTAATTTAGTAATAATTACATCTTATTACATAATGTTGTAAAAATTACATGATACCCTGCTTAACTCTATGTTCAGGCTGCCTAAACCATGGGGGTCCATCGCCAACATTAATAATTTCAAGATAGTTTATAATTTTTCTTCAGTACTTCTCTGGATTAATGCAATAGCCTGCTCAACCTTCATTATACGTGCCATGCGAGGGAAGAGTCGATCCATACAAAAATCATGCGCGCCAGGTCGCTGGGACTGGCATGCATCTCTCAGAATAATCATGTTGTAACCTAAATCTCTGCCTGAGTAGACTGTAGCGACAATTCCCACATCCGTTGAGCCGCCGACTATCAATATGGTATCGATTCCTAAACCTTTCAGCAGTATGTCCAAATGGGTTCCAGCAAAAGCGCTCCAGCGATGTTTCGGTATTATATAGTCATCGGGTTGTGATGCTATTTCATCAATAACCTCAGACAAGGTGGTTCCCTCTATTGCACGCGGCTTGGCCATCAGCTGCGGGCCATCAGGCCACGGATATAGTTCCATGTCAGCATCCGTAATGACCCGGCCATAGTCTGTACCATCTGGTCGGCCAGATCCGGTGGCATAAAATATAGGAATACCAACCCGCCTCACTTCTTGAACGATTTCAACGCATCGCTCAACCACCCCAGTTTTTTCAATCCTACGCTCCAAATCCGGATCCGGAGGATGAATAAAGCAATTTAACATGTCAAAAATTAATAATCCTGTCCGCTTGGAATAGAAATGCCCTTTATTTTCCATTTAAAATACCTCTCGAATAAATTCGGTTTTTAATTATACCCGTAAAGCTATGAATCTTTGATCTTTATAGTGATTTGCATATAACTGTTAAGAAGAAAAATGCTTGCCATGCCATTCAAGCAATTGCCAAACCACAGATGCAAGCATTAAAATAAGCCCAATTATAAAGACAATCCGATTTTGGGCCCCCGAAATTATCATGATGGGACCTATTAACAATAACAAGGACTGAAGAAAATTTAAGCGCTTTAAGCAATATCCGCTCAACGCTGAACCTATTCCCATTGCAACAATTCCGGCAATGAATGCGCTCACCATGATTTCATAGATTGACCCATTCAGAAGTAAGGCAGGCCAAAGAACAAAGGCAATCGGCACTACGAAAACCCCAATGCCTATCTTGACAGCCCTTATTCCAGTCTCCCATATCCCTGCCCCACTAATGCCGCAAGCTACGTATACTGCCATACATATTGGTGGTGTGATGAATGCTGACATGCCCCAATAAATAACAAAAAGATGTGCTGCATAATCAGGAACTCCAACCTTAACCAGAGCAGGGGCTGTCAAAATCGCCACAGTAATATAGCATGGAATGGAGTCCATCCCCATACCCAGTATAAAGCTTGATAATCCTACCAGAACTAGTAGCGGTATCAGATAACCTCCACTAGTATTTATCAAAAAGGCCGAAAACTTAATCCCTAAACCACTGAGGGCTAATGCCCCGATGACCATCCCGACGGCAGAAGTTACGGCGCCTACCGTTAGCCATGAATCGACTCCCTTGACGATGGTCTGATAGATTCTATTTGGATATAGTCGACGCTTTTTATCGCCGCTCATAAAGCTGCATACGATAAGGATTAGAACCGAAAAAATAACGGCTTCACCCGGCTCATATTTCAGTATTAATAAAAAGAATATTAATCCTATTAGAGGAAAAATATAAATCCATCCTTCTTTCAAAAGCATACTAAATTGTGTGGTTTCGGATGACTTTGTTGTAGATCTTTTACTCTTTAATGCTTCGAAATATATACTACTAAACACCACTGTATAAAATAAAAAGGCAGGAATTGCAGCCATTTTAACGATCTGCCAGTAAGGGATGGAAAGCCACTCCGCCATAATAAAGATGATAGCACCCATGACGGGAGGCGTAAACTGTCCACCGGTGCTGGCCGTCGCCTCGATTGCTCCAGCTAATGCAGGGGAGTATCCGGAGCGGATCATAGCGGGAATGGTAATTGACCCCGTAGATGCTGTGTTGGCACTCGGTGATCCTGATATCATGCCAAAAAAAGCGCTTGCCAGCACTGATGTACTAGCTATTCCTCCCCGCATTGAACCAAGCAGTCGAGCGGCAATTTTTAGAAACCATTTCCCACCTCCGGTAGCATCGAATAAAATTCCGAATAAAATAAATGGGACCAAAACTGTACAGGCAATTTTGAAAGGCACTCCGAAAATACCATGAGTACCGATATAGAAAGAATATCCTAAGCTTCCCAAATCATACCCTGGCCCGTACAAAACGTCCGGCAAATATTTTTGTAATCTGACCAACAAAGTTAAAAAGGTTATGATTATAGGCATTGCTAAGCCGGTACGCCGCCACACAATTATTAATATTGCGATAGCAAGTGAAAATACAAGTACGGTTCCTTTGACATCTAAAAATCCATATCCTTCGTAGGCATCTAATGCTTGATTATAGAAAAGAGCTATGTAAGCCGCACCTGGAATCCCGAATAAGACAGGTAATGCGTCTATCCATCGTTTTGACCTTTTCGATGAAAGGAAATGTAAAAAAAGAAGGAAAATCAGTCCAATTGCTAAAAACTGCGGTATGCTAAAATATATGTTAAAATAATAAGGTACTCTTAAAATAAAGGCTAAACACCATATTACAAAGGTTGCAGACAATATTCCCCGCATTGAATCCCCGCAATTATTTAGCATTAAAAATTTTTTCGAGTTGATTTTTTGAATCGATCAAAGGAAAAGTATAAAAAAAACTGTAATCACATAGACTATTTTTGCAGATTCTGCTGCCTCTTGTCATGCGCAGTAGTCCATCTCCCCTTTTCCTTAAAATAACGAATTGCGCCAGGATGCAAAGGAATATTGAAATATCGCAAGGTGTTCTCAACATTCCATTCCTTTGCCGCAGAATGCACAGATTTGAATTCATCATGATGGTCAAACAGACTCTTTGTCATCCAGTAAACAGCTTCTTCCGAAAAATCAGCACGAACAACCATAATGTTGCCAAGAGCAGGAAAAAGCAGATCGGTTTCCTGATCTTTGTATGTACCTGCCGGGATGACCCCTTCACTAAAATCTGGGCCTAAGTACTCTAAAATTATTTCCATCTTATCAGCAGGAATATTTACAAAATTTATCTTGATGCGTTCAACCAGTTTCATAATATTTCCAGTCGGAACCCCTCCCGGAATCACTGCTGCATCGACACTGCCGGAAATCAGTGCATCTTCAGTTTCTGTTGTAGAGGCCGTTTGTAAATAAGTGACTTCTTTCTTATCAATACGATAGGATTTAAGCATCGCATCCGCCACCATTTCCAGCTCCGGAAGAGATTTGCGAAGTGCAATGAATCTCTTGCCATTCAAATCAGGAACAGTCTTAATACCCCTATCGGCCCTCGCTAATGTTTGGCGCAAAGGTTTGTATCCGAAAGCCCACATAAGTACCGGTATTTTACCATCTTTGGCGAACTGCTTTGTACCCCGGTAAGCATTTCCGGCGCTAAAAGTGTTAACCAACGCCACATCGACTTTACCAGCTTTAATTGCCCTGTTTAATGCATCAGACCCCCCGCTGCTCTGGGCTGTGGCACTCATTTTAGTATACTTAGATATAATATTCGCCATTCCAACCGAATGAATATATGATGTACTACCTATCGACGAACATCCAATTACAAGTGTAGAAGGAATATTATCTTGTGACGCCTTTTGCGCAAAAGCATCTCCCGCTGTCAAAAAAAAGATTAGACAGATAAAAACATAGGAAATAAATATCATTTTTTTCATTTTGCCTCCTTCTTTTAGGTTTTTATTTGGATGAATAAACAATAAATATTATTTTTTATAAGGATCAATTATTCCTTTATATCATTGAAAAATACATCCATGGTTGCCTTCGAATTCTGAAAAAAACGGAAGGCCCCTTTCGTCCGTGCTTGGCCGCCACAGGCTTCCGGAATATTGGCCTGAGGGCTATTGTAAAAATCCTGCGCTTCCGTGTACAGCATTTGCTTGAGCCGATTGTCGTACAAACGCACTGTGGCAAATTCTTCCTCGGCCCAATGCTCCGGCGCTTGCGGCCGCGGCATCTGTCCCAGGCAAATCCGCAGCTCTTCACAAAGCGTTTCACGCCAATTGGAAACAAGCGGATACAGAAAAATCTGTTTCGCGATATTGTCGCGCCGTCCCGCGCTGTCTCCAACATAAATCCAGTTGGCGGCATTGTAGCAAGTCCCCGTAAATCGGTCTGGATTGACAAATGTCTCCACCATTACTGGACAAACATGGTAGCGCTGATGCCAGTCTTGCGGCAGACGACGCAACGTCACAGACAATATATGCGAAGCAAGATTGTTAACCTTTACCGTCGGCAATATCAAAAAACGATCGTTGCAAACCAGAAGATTCAGATGGGTTCTTCGAGCCCCCCCCCTGTCCAGCCGATATACTTGTCTCGGGCCTTAAGCGCCCAGGACGCCGAACTAAAGGCCAGCGCGCCAAGATATCCGTAAATCGAACTCTTGACAAGATATCGTATCTGAGCGCCGCACAACGATCCGTTTCCAAGATAATGATATTGATCCAGAAGTGCAAACCAAATCTTGGATTCCTTCGAATATCGGCTCGTAACCGGATACACGCTGACCTCGCCCAGCTCCTGCAACGGGCCACAGACTTGAGCAACATTGAACTCTATCCGATGGCCCACGGGTCGCTCAAAGTCGTAGGATCGCTTTATCCGCGGCAGGTCCTAAATGCCAAGGTTATTCAGTTTGGCCAACGCTTTGCGACAACTCATTTCTTGCAATCGACCATTGGGGGAACGCCAATCCAACCATTGGCAGACCCGCCGCGACAGATCGAGCCGGGAAATGGATGGTTCAGTTCGCACCGTTTCTTGAATTCGATCCAAAAAGGATCGCGTAAAATGTTGACCGGATACATACATGCACCACACGTAACACCTCAGGCCCCCTGTGTCAAGTGTGTCCAATGATCAGCTTTTAAAAAGGGGGGAGAAGAATTTGCCTTTTTTACCTTAAACCTTCGGTCTTCAGCCTATTCACCTTCAGCCTGTCTACCTTCAATCTGTCCACCTTCAGCCTTTTTACCTTCAGCCTATTCTCCTTGACGTCTACTCGATATTATAGGTCTTCATCTTGCTCAACAGCGAGGGATGGCTGATTTCCAGCAGCCGAGCAGCTTGGGTTCGATTTCCCCCGGTTTGTTTTAAAGCCTTGGTGATCAATTCCTTTTCCAGCACCTTCTGTGCCTTTTTAAGGGAGTAGCCGTCCAAGATGTCACCGGCACGAGCAGAAGCGGCCGTCTTTTTGTCAAGCTCAACCGGAAAATTCTCCGGCGTCAGCACGTTCCCATCGGTCAGCACCATGGCCCGTTCGATCATATTCTCAAGCTCTCTGACATTTCCCGGCCACTCGTACTTCATCAATAGCGCCATGCCGGCCGGCGATATGCCCCGGATGCATTTATTAAATTTCTCATTAAAAAGATTGATGAAATGATGGCACAACAGGGGGATATCCTCAGCCCAGTCTTTCAGAGAGGGGGCATGGATCCTTAAAACGTTCAGCCGGTAGAAAAGATCTTCGCGGAATCTGTTTTCCTTTATTTCATCTTCCAGCTTTCTTGCCGTTGCGGCAATAACACGCACATTTATACTACGGGTCTTGGAACCCCCCACCGGCCGGATCTCATTCTCCTGCAATACCCTCAACAGCTTTACCTGCAGCGCTATCGGCAGTTCTCCAATTTCGTCAAGGAAAATGGTTCCACCATCGGCTTCCTCAAAAAGACCGGTTTTATACCTGTCCGCCCCGGTAAAAGCGCCCTTGACATGTCCGAACAGTTCACTCTCGAGCAGGTTTTCCGGAATGCCGCCACAATTCAGCGGTACAAATGATTTTACGGATCGCTTGCCCGTGAAGTGAATCCCCCGCGCGATCAACTCTTTGCCGGTGCCGCTTTCGCCGGTGATCAGAACGGTGGTATCATAACTTCCGGCCTTTTGTGCAAGCTCATACACAGCCTGCATCGTCCGGCTTCTGCCCACCATAGTATAAAAACTGAAATTTTCCTGAATCCGCTGAATCCGTTCCCGGAGCTGGCGGTTTTCCGTTTTTAATTTTTCGCGCTCTTCGGCTTTCTTAAAAATCAAACGAACTTCATCGGCCTTAAACGGTTTGGAGATAAAATCATAAGCCCCTAACTTCATAGCTTCTACGGCGACATCAACCGTACCATAGGCCGACATCATGATCACGGTAGCCGAGCCGAGCCGGGAGCCGGCTTCCTGCAAAAAGGCGATGCCGTCCATCTTCGGCATCTTAATGTCGCAGAGGATAAAATCATAGTTATGCTGCCCAATTCGCTCCAACCCTTCCCTGCCGTCGGCGGCGGCATCGACCTGATAGGCGGACTTGCTGAACATCGCCGTCAGCATGTGCCGCATGTTTTGCTCATCATCGATGATCAGCAGCCGCTTGGTCTTGACCGATAGATCGTTTCGATTGGTGCCGGTCGTCTCCATTGCGCGTGCCCTCTAAGAATTGTGAACGTGAGTATCATTAGTATCATTTAGTATGGTGTTGGCCTTGCTTTTTTATTTCACGCATTTTAAACATTTTAGGCATTTTGAATTTTAGGCAGTTCCTCGTGACTCCCTCGTTTCGTCATACAGCGGCAGGTACACCGACAGAATCGTGTCCTGCCCTTCCCGACTGGTCGCCTGAATGGTTCCGCCGATCCCTTCGACAATCGTAAAGCTCACGGAAAGCCCCAGCCCCGTTCCCTTGCCGGGCTCTTTGGTCGTGAAAAACGGATCAAAAATATTTCCAATATGTTCTTCGGAAATCCCGGGGCCGTTATCAGCAAACATGACCTTCAGCATCTCCTGATGTTTTTCTGTCTCAGCCACTGATGCCGGCAACACTTCAGTTTGAATCATCAGGTACCCGCCCTCTTTATTTTTAATGGATGCAATCGCATCAGCGGCATTGATGGAGAGATTCAAAAAAACCTGCCTGACCTGATCAGGGTCTGCCTGAATCTTATCTTTTTCCGCTGAAAGCCGAAGATCCAATTGAACCTTCGACATCAACGGCTGAACCCTTAAAATACGAGCCATGTCTTCAATAAGTTCATGAACCGATACAGTTTCTGAAACTTTGGGGACCGGTCGGGCAAGATCCAGTAATTGTCGAATGATGGTATTGATCCGATGGATTTCACTTTCGGTCCGAACGAGGTAATCATTTTTTTCTGATTCGGTGATCTCCGGCTGTTTTAACAGCTCAAGATACCCCATGACAATACCGATGGGGTTGCCGATCTCATGGGCAATCCCTGAGGACAGCCTCCCGACGGCTGCCAGTTTCTCCGCACGGATAATTTCGCTTTGGGCCTGTTTTAGATGCTGATTGGCCTTTTCAAGGGATAGCACCGTCGCCCGCAGCTTCTCTTTATCCACCGAAATACGCTTTAGCATTCGATTCAGCGATTTCGACAATTTGTTAAGCTCATTATCTCCTTTGCGAACGGAAAAGAGTATTTCATCATCATCCTCGCGGTATTCCTCTGCCCGATTTACCAACCGGTGAATCGGCTGCAGATAGACTTTTGAAAGCTGAAACAGACCGACTCCCGTCAGTATGACCAAATTAAGAACCATATATAAGAATAAAATATGCTGGGACTGTCGCAAAGACTGATAGACACCTCCAAGGGACAATGCCAACCCGGTCCCGGCGACAATCCGTTTTTCTTTATACAGGGGCGCCGCAACCAGGATGGTTTTCGGCTGTTTCCAAAAAACACCCCAGGTTTTACCGGTCAGTTTTATTTGCCGGCGACCCGAGTCCATCGATTGTCGCACCAGCGCGTCTATTTCTCTGGAATGCCCGCATGCTTCGAACGTATTGACCACGGTTTTGCCGTTCACCGAAAGCACCAGCGCGCATGAAAAACCATCCTGATTCGGCAGGTTGAGAAAATTATCTCTTCTGAATTTTGACAAATCAGCTTCTACCATGCCGTCCGAGACATTGATAACGCTGTTTAAATTCGCTAACAGCAGGAACCCCTTTTCGCTTTCAGATTGAACAAGGCCATGTTGGGCTCGTATGGTCACCACCAGATCCGTCAGCAGCATCGCCAGCAACAGGAGTGCGGCAATCGTAACGATAATATTTGTCTTTAATCCTCTTGCAAACACGCCCCGTCCATATGAAAGGCATTTAAAAAGATAAGCACCTGATTTTCTATATTAAAATATGACTTAAACCCGCTTGTCAGTCAAGAAAATAATCAATATTTATCAATTGGTGAAATTATCCAGCTGATGCCCAACGGGTACGGCCAGATTAACTATTTTGGATCTGGGGTCAAGGGGTGGGTAGATCACAGTTCGACCTGTAGCGTATAGCAAAAATTCAGCAGTTTTTTTTGCCCCCATACCGGATAGCACTTGGGGAGGGTAGGTGTGCACCAACAAACTGTGCGCAAAACCAGGGGGACGGGTTGAAACAGATGGTGAGAAGCAAAGCAATTTCTTAGCATTTCGCTTTAGCCCTGGAATCCCGGAGCCCTTGAATCCTTCGGGCCCATCATAATGTAGAAATAATCCAATAATAGTAAAGCCCGGAATCAGGATCACTGGTTCCGGGCTTTAAAAGATTTTCGGCGGCGTCCTACTCTCCCACACAGCTTCCCGTGCAGTACCATCGGCGCTAAAGAGCTTAACTTCCGTGTTCGGGATGGGAACGGGTGTTGCCTCTTCGCTATTGCCACCGAAAAATTGAAACAACTTTATAGTAAAAATTCACACTATCTATTCAATTTGGATATAAGCACAATAAAACGCTCAACCATTTGTGTCAAAAATTGTGGCTAAGCCGCACGACCTATTAGTACCCGTAAGCTAAACATATTACTATGCGTGCACATCGGGCCTATCAACCTTGTCGTCTTCAAGGGGTCTTTAGTTCCGCTGGTTTCCCAGCGAAAGGGATATCTAATCTTGAGGCTGGCTTCCCGCTTAGATGCTTTCAGCGGTTATCCAATCCGAACATAGCTACCCAGCTATGCCGCTGGCGCGACAACTGGAACACCATTGGTTCGTCCATTCCGGTCCTCTCGTACTAGGAA
>ENA-OSEO01005950-OSEO01005950.1-sediment-metagenome-genome-assembly--contig:-NODE-5950-length-11311-cov-4.155955_pt1 | contig 11311 bp, 11 predicted proteins | sample MGYA00237883_ERZ534232 | MGnify/ENA metagenome assembly ERZ534232
TCGGCAACCCCCGCGCAGCAGATATTAAAGAGCAGCTGATTGATCAGCTTGGTCAGCTGGCCGCTGCCGACAGTTCCCATGTAAACGATTTTGTTTCCAATGGCAGCCAGCACCGGCCGAAGTGTTTCGAAAAGCGTCCTGTCCCCCCCGAACATAATCGTGAGGGCGCCTTCTTTGGCTCTGCTTTCCATCCCTGAAATCGGGGCGTCCGCAAAAGCAACTCCTTTTTCCTGCAGCTTCCGGTGTATTTCCAGTGTCGGCAGGTAGCTGATGGTGCTCAGATCGACAATCGTCAGCCCCTTTCGGGCGCCGTGAATGATGCCGTTTTCTCCGAATATGACCGTTTCAACCACCTGGGTGTCCGGCAGGCTTAGAAAAATCCAGTCGACCCGGCCGGCCAGTTCAGCCGGATTTTGAGAGGCCGCGGCGCCCTGGCCGGCCAGAAATTTAACCGCATCGGGGTTAATGTCAAAGACCGTGACGTCATGACCGGCTTTAACGATGTTAAGGGACATCCATTTTCCCATTTCTCCCAGTCCGATAAATCCGATTTTCGATATTTCCATGACACCCCCTGCGATGATTACAAGATGTAACCCGTCAGTTTTAAAATCAAAATTGTGATATTGGATTAAAAATCTTTTGATCCGGATATTTTCAAAATCGGAGAAGCTCACGTCGGAGCATATCCAGAACGATGTTGGCTATTCGGATGCGCGCATGTTTTGAAATTCCTCCCATGCGAATGTGTTTCGTAACCGTTTGGTCCGGGAGAGACAATCCGACATAGGTATTGCCGGTCTGTTTACTGTAAGGACCTGCATTTGGATCTTCTTCCCCGATGACGGCAATGCCGATATCGCTTCCGGCTTTTTGGCATATCCGCACCGCAAGCATGTGGGCGCCTTCACAGGATAAAAGCGGCAGCCGGCCGGGATCGCCGGGAAGAACGGTTGATATTCTGTCCGTTGCGGTGCTCAGGGCAAATGCCAGAACCCCCAAACCGCCGGGAACGGATGTGATCCGGCAAACCAACTCGCCGCCGGTATTGGTTTCAAGGATTGCAATGTTCCGGGTGTGTTTGAGAAGCAAATTTACAACGACCTCCTCGATGCTTTCCTTATCCACTCCGTATATCCGATCTCCCAGACGTTCTCTGACTTTCGCTTCCATCTGATCCAGCAGCAGATCCGCTTCTGCAGGGGCATCCGCTTTTGCGGAGACCCGGATATCGACCGCGCCAAGGTGAGCGGCAAGACCAACGGTGGGGTTGTTGGATTCTTCCAGGTCCGATATCAACCGGTCGATATTGCTTTCACCGACGCCGGCTGTCTTCAGCACCCGGGTTTTAATGAGAGTTTTTATGCTGAATTGCCGCTGGAGAAAGGGCAGTACCGTGTTTTCAGTCAGATGTTCAAGTTCATGGGGAACCCCCGGCAGGGATATAACGAACGTTTCCTGATGGTTGACAATAAATCCGGGAGCCGTCCCCACGGGATTTTGGATGGGGATTGCATCCTTGGGGATAAAGGCCTGGCGTTTATTGTTTTCGCCAAGCTCCCGCCCCCGTTTTTTAAAGAAATTCTCAATAAATTTCAGCAAGTTTTTATCCAAGACCAATTGATGCCCGGTCGCCGTTGCAATCGCGCTGCGGGTTTTGTCGTCCACCGTGGGCCCCAGTCCGCCGGAGGTGATCACGACATCCGAGCGGGAGCAGGCACGTTGAATGGCTTCTGAGATGCGGTTTTCATTATCGCCGATGGTTGTTTTGCGATAGAGTTCAAAACCGATTTGAGCCAGTTTGCGGGCCAGATATGATGCATTGGTGTCCACAATCTGTCCGAGCAGCAGTTCAGTGCCGATCATAATGATTTCAGCTTTCATGCGAAGCGATCCTTTGTTTTAAGAAAGGTTTAAAGTGACCTCGACCATACAACGCTCCGGGCGGAATATCAACAATTCTGAACATTCAGGGTCCGGCCGTTTTGAGCCGCAACCAAAGGACAAAAGGCTTGATATTTAGGATTGTGTTATATAACCTTGAAAAATTCAGGGAAAGTTTAGGAGGCAAAGCGAAGGGATCGTGCAGTTCATCCGGCCGGCTTCCCAAGGCCTCTTCCGGATTGATTTTATACCGAGGCAGTTTGAATTAACAACCACCCCTAAAAGGGGTGGCTTAATGGTGACCCTAAAAGGGTCATTTATGTTGTATTTTCTGTCTCTCACAGAGATCGCTGAGAACACAGAGGGTTAAATTAAGATGGAAATAAGACCGCTCGGAAATACGGATGTCAAAGTCCCGGCAGTGGGAATGGGAACCTTCCAGACCTTTGATGTTTCCGGCCGTCGGGCGGAAAGGCATTGCCGCCGGATTGTCGAGACGGCCCTTTCGGTGGGAACCACCCTGTTTGATTCTTCACCGATGTACGCAGAATCCGAACGGGTACTGGCCCAGGCGGTTCAGGCAGTACGCCAAAAAGTGACCATCGCCACCAAGGTCTGGAGCGGTTCGGCGGCCGAAGGCAGGCGCCAGATTGAGCAGGCGCTCGCCTGGTATGGAAATTGTGTGGATATTTACCAGATTCACAATCTGGTTCTCTGGAAAGAACATTTGCCGGTTCTGGAAGATCTGCGAAAAAGCGGCCATATCAAAATCATCGGCATTACGCATTACAGTTCCAGCGCGTTTCGGGAATTGATGCAGGTCATGCAGACCGGCCGGATTCAACAGATACAGATACCGTATCATGTGGCCGACACGCTGGTGGAACAGGAAGTCTTGCCGCTGGCCGAAGAATTGGGTATCGGCGTTTTGGTGATGCGGCCGCTGGACGGGGGATTTTTAGCCCGGAGACCGCCGCCCGGCAAGAAACTGGAACCGCTTAAAAAATTCAACATCCGGACCTGGCCGCAGGCATTATTAAAGTGGATTCTATCGGATTTGCGCGTAGCCTGCGTGATTCCGGCCACCGGTAAAGTGGAGCGGGTGATTGAAAACGCCGCTGCGGGAGACCCTCCCTGGTTTGATGAAGAAACCAGGGGATATATTCACCGTATTGCGATTACACTGTAGTGCAGTGGTATTCAAAATAAAAAAGCCGTAATAAATTAATATTACGGCTGATTCTTTTTTCTGGTGCCGAAGGCGAGACTCGAACTCGCACAGCCATACAGCCACTAGACCCTGAACCTAGCGCGTCTACCAGTTCCGCCACTTCGGCATGAAACAGAAAAAAAGTTTGATTTAATAACAGAAATTTTTTATATATTTTTATTTATCACGATTGTCAAGTCTATATTTGACAAAATAATTTCCGCCCTCATATTAAGGTTGTAATTTTTAATTGAAATCGGAATCGAATGGAACTCATTGAAGATATAAACAAGATAGCTGTGCCGCTGACCCATGCGGTGGTTACCATCGGAAATTTTGACGGTGTCCACCTCGGGCACCAGGCCCTTTTCAGAAAAGTCATTGAACAGGCGCGGTTGCGGGGCGGCCAGGCGGTCGCCGTTACATTCGAACCCCATCCGGTTCGGGTTTTGAAACAAAACGGTCTGCCGCCCTTAATTACGATTTATCAACAGAAAATAGAGCTCATCGCCCAGTCCGGGATCGATGTGCTCATCTGCATTCAATTTACGCCTGAATTTGCAGCGCTGAGCCCGGAAGCGTTTGTCGCTGACCTGCTGGTCAAGCGTATCGGCATGAAGGCGATCGTTGTGGGTGAGGATTATACCTTTGGTAAAAACAGGCAGGGAGACCTGGCCCTCCTGCACGCATATGCCCGGCAGTTTGATTTTAGCGTGTTTACGGTCGGGGAGATACAGACTTGCAACAGCACCGTTGAACGGATCAGCAGCACAAAAATACGGGATCTGGTGATGGCCGGGGATGTGGATGTTGCCTGCAGATTACTGGGCCGGAATTACCAGATTCGCGGGTGGGTGATTGCGGGACGCAACCGGGGCGGGCGGCAGCTTGGGTTTCCCACGGCGAACATCCGCATGGAAGATGAGCTGTGTCCCAAGGCAGGGGTCTATGCGGTAACGGTTGAATATGGGAACGACTCCTATACAGGTGTCGCCAATATCGGCTACAGTCCCACGTTTAAAGACAACCAATTCACTGTTGAAGTCCACCTGATGGATTTTAGCGGGGATTTATATGGAAAACACCTGCGGGTCAATTTCGTAAAACGGTTGCGGGATGAAAAACGGTTCGCTAATCCGGCAGAACTGTCGGCGCAGATTCAGCTTGATATAATGAATGCCCGGAAAATTCTGTCCGATTGAGAACGCACGGCAGTGGGAAGTTTCCCCCGGCGGCGCGGACGGGCCCCCCATTTTTAGATGTCGCATCGTATGGTATGAAAAAAAAAATAATCCTTTCGCTTCTGCTGGGGGCTATCGTTTCCGCCGTCGCTTTGTACTTTGCTTTTAGGAATGTACCGTTCAAGGAGCTGATCGGTTATCTGGGGACGATCAATTATTTCTGGGTGGGGCCTTCCGTGGCCGTGGCATTGTTCACGTTTGTCGTGCGGGCGCTGCGCTGGCAAGTGATCCTGGGGGGGCGTGCGGCGGGAATCGGTTTTAAGCAGGCGTTTCATCCCCTCATGATCGGGTTTATGATCAATTGCATCCTGCCCGGCAGGGCCGGGGAGGTGGCCCGGCCGATCATATTGTCAAAAAAGGACAAGGTCCCCTTTACCACCGGACTTGCCACCGTGGCAGCCGAACGGGTGTTTGATATCGGACTGTTAATCACTTTTTTTGCGGTGGTTTTGGCCAACGTCCGGATAGACCCGGACCTGGTGATATCTTACGGCAAGTATCGGCTCAACCGGGATGTTCTGGAAATGATCGCCGGCGGCATGCTCAAAGCGTCACTGCTATTAGTGGCGGGTATTGTTCTGTTCAGCCTCCAAAGGGTTCAGAAATGGATCGGGGCGGCAATCCATAAAATCCCGTCGCTGCTGATCGGCGCCGAACCGGCCTTTCGGTCCAAGGTGCGCGAAAAGTTCTGTGTGCCGCTGGTCCGGCTTTTTGAAAACTTCGCGGCCGGATTCGGGTTGATCAGACATCCGCTTAAGATCGCCATTTGCATCCTGCTGTCTTTTCTGATCTGGTACCTGTCGGCGTTGTCGTATTATTTGATGGCCCTAGGCTGCCCGGGGATTGATCTGTCTTTGCTGGAGCTGTCGGCGGTGATGATTATGGTCTGTTTTTTTATCGCGCTGCCGTCGGTTCCGGGCTTCTGGGGACTCTGGGAGGCCGGAGGGGTGTTTGCCCTTTCCATATTCGGCGTGCCGGCAAAAGAGGCTGCCGGGATGACTCTGGTGATGCATGCCGTCTCGGTTTTTCCGGTGATCATCGTCGGAATGATATCAGCCGTGATAACCGGAATTAATATATGGCGGATTACTTATGAAAAATCCGAACAAGGCGAATCGCCGCCTGTAACGCAGCTATAGCGGGTTTATGATGACAATGCTGGAAATACTGACATATCCGAATCAGTTTCTGCAGCAGCCGACCCGGCCGGTTGACAATATCGACGGCAGGCTCCAGAAGTTTATTGATGATATGGCGGCAACGATGTACGCCGCGCCCGGGGTCGGACTGGCGGCTATTCAGGTGGGTTTCGATAAAAGCGTTCTCGTCTATGATATTTCACTCCCGGAGGATGGGCGATCGCTTCAGGTGCTCATCAACCCAAGAATTGTTTCCCGCCAGGGGGAGGTGCTTTCGGAAAATGAAGGCTGCCTGAGCGTGCCGGATTACCGGGCCGATGTGAAACGGGCAACGGAGATTGTGGTTGAGGGAGTGGACCGGGATGGCAACCCGATCACCCTTGAGGCGCAAGGCTTTCCGGCAATTGTCCTGCAGCATGAAATCGATCATTTAAACGGGACCCTGTTTATCGACCACTTAAGTTCTCTCAAGCGTGAACTATACAAGCGGCGCGTGCTGAAACAGTTAAAGCGGGAGTGAGGGTTAATTGAAAGCCATCTTTATGGGTACGCCGGAGTTTGCAGTGCCGGCATTAAAAAAACTCCATGGGGACGGCCATGAGATTGTTCTGACGGTCACCCGCCCGGACCGGCCCCGGGGAAGGGGACAGCAGGTTTCAGCGACGCCTGTTAAAAAAGCCGCCATAGAGTTAAACCTTCCGGTTGTTCAACCGGAATCCGTCCGGGCGGCTGAATTTATCCAGCTTGTCCGGGCATTGCAGCCGGATGTAACAGTGGTGGTTGCGTTCGGGCAAATTTTGCCCAAAGACCTATTGTCCGTCCCTCGGTTCGGGTCCGTCAATATTCATGCTTCTCTTCTACCGAAATACCGCGGACCGGCGCCGATTCAATGGGCCATCATCAATGCGGAAAAACAAACCGGCGTTACCACCATGTTCATGGATGAGGGTCTGGATACCGGCGATATTCTCCTTTCTGAAAAAACGGATATTTTGCCTGAAGATACGGCCGACAGCCTCCACGATCGCCTGTCCGAACTGGGCGCGACGCTTCTCAGCAAAACCCTTAGCGGTCTTCTTGCCGGCAATATAAAGGCGGTTCAACAGGACCCTGAGCAGGCCACGTATGCCCCGCTGCTGAAGAAAAAAGACGGGCGAATCGATTGGCGCCGGCCGGCACATTCTCTGGATGCGTTTATTCGCGGGATGTCGCCCTGGCCGGGAGCGTACACATTCCATGCCGGCAGGCGGTTGATGATTTTTCGGGCCAAGCCGCTCCGGACGGATGTCCGGGAAGCCCCCGGCACCGTGATCCGGGGGTTTCCCGACGAACTCAGGGTCATGACCGGCGCCGGGGCGCTTTCCATTCTGGACATTCAGGGCGCATCCGGAAGACGGCTGCCGATCAAAGATTTCCTGCGGGGAAGCCGCATTTTACCCGGCTCTGTTCTATCAGGCTGTTAAAGAACTGCACTATAAATGTGCTATCGCTTTAAAAATTCCTCAATCTTTCCCGGCAAGGAAGGCACATGGCTGAAAAGGACGCCCGTCAGGCCGCTTGGATTATTCTCAACCGGCTCGACAGCGGCAAACAAACGCTCGATCGCTTGCTGGACGATTATTTTGCAGGCGAAGACATTCTTCCGAAAAGGGAGCGGGCCTTGTTTTATGCCCTGGTATACGGGGTGCTGCGGTGGCGCCGCCGGCTGGATTGGATTATCGGCCATTTTTCCAGAACGCCTCTTGACAAAATCGATCCTGATATTTTGAATCTGCTGCGACTGGGCCTTTTCCAGATAAGCCAACTGGATAAGGTGCCGGCTTCCGCCGCCGTCAACACGTCGGTGGAGATGGCCAAGTCCGCTGCGGCGCCCTGGGTCGTAAAGTTTGTGAATGCAAATCTGCGGAAAATGGCCCGGGAGCATCCATACGTTGCGTTCCCGCCAATCAGCGGCCGGCCTGTGCCGGCCCTGGCCGCGATAAAATCGTTTCCGGAATGGCTGGTGAAAAGGTGGCTGCAGCGCTTCGGGCTAAACGAAACCGTGGCGCTTTGTGACGCCGTTAATGCGATACCCCCCATCACCTTGCGTACCAATACGTTAAAATCCGACCGGCAGGGGCTGATCGATGCCCTGAGCCCTGACGCTGAAGAAATTTGGAAGACAGACTATGCTCCGGAAGGGATCAGTTTGCACCGTCCCACAATGCCCATCGGGGAGATGCAATCCTTTCAGCAGGGCTGGTTTCAGGTCCAGGATGAGGCCGCGCAGCTGGTTGTCTTGATGCTAGACCCCCAACCCGGAGAGAGAATCCTGGACGCCTGCGCTGGGCTTGGCGGGAAAACCGGTCACCTCGCCCAGTTGATGAAAAACCGCGGTGAGGTCATTGCCCTGGACGTTGACGACCGTAAGCTGCCGAGAATCTGTGCTGAAATGTCGCGCCTGGGTGTCACCATGGTTAAAACGCTGAATCATGACTTGAGGGACGTTTTACCCCAGGCGCCGGTCGGGATGTTTGACCGCGTTCTGGTGGACGCACCCTGCTCCGGGCTGGGCGTTATACGGCGAAACCCGGACGGGAAGTGGTCTTCGTCCGAGGAAGATCTCAAACGCATGGGCGCCCGGCAGGTCCGGTTTCTTGAAAACATCCAGGGTCTTGTCAAGCCTTCGGGGGTCCTGGCCTATTCGGTTTGCAGCACGGAACCGGAAGAAAATGAAGACGTCATTAATGCTTTTTTGAATAATCATCAAAACTTTGTTATAGATGACCAGCCGGGAAGACTTCCCCTCAAGGCACGCGGCTTTCAGGACCGGGGATATTTTAAAACTTTTCCGCACCGCAGCGGCATGGATGGTTTTTTTTCAGTCCGGCTGAGACGGGTCACGTGATGATACCCATCGCCTAAACGGGGGTATTGCCGATGCCGAATTTGCTGAAAAACAATTTTTTCCGGCCTGGCACAGCCGGGTGAATCAGGCTGGGTATAAATCTGAAAGTTATAATGATACAGGAGTGAAGCCTATGAAATTAATCGCACCTTCCATATTGTCGGCGGATTTTTCAAGACTCGGGGAGGAAGTTTCGGCCGTTGAAAAAGCCGGGGCGGACTGGATTCATGTGGATGTGATGGACGGTCATTTTGTTCCCAATATTACCATGGGGCCATTGATCGTGGAAGCCGTCCGGCGCGTGAGCACGCTTCCCGTTGATGTTCATCTGATGATTGAGGCCCCCGACCGGTATATTGCCGATTTCGCAAAAGCCGGCGCCACTTTTATTTCCGTCCAGGTTGAAACCTGCATTCATTTAAACCGGACGCTGCAGCATATCAGAGAGACCGGCGCCCGTCCCGGCGTTGTTCTGAACCCCTCTACCTCACTGGAAACCCTTGACTGGGTGCTGGGAGATGTGGCCTTCGTTTTAATTATGAGCGTAAACCCCGGTTTCGGCGGGCAGCGTTTTATTCCCAACAGCCTGGATAAAATCAGGGCGCTCAGACAAAAGATCGACGACCGGGGGCTCTCCACACTGATTCAGATCGACGGGGGCGTCAATTCAGAAAACATCAAACGCATCGCCCAGGCCGGCGCAGATGTATTTGTAGCCGGTTCGGCCATTTACGGGACTCAGGATTACAAGAAAACGATCGATGAATTTCGCAGACAATTAGCGGGGTGATCAGAAATGAAGCAGAAAAAAATAAAGAAACCCTTCTCGGTGCTGGTTATTCACGGGCCGAACCTCAACATGCTCGGCCAGAGAGAACCGGATGTATACGGGCGGTCTACCCTTGCGGATATCGACGGTCAGCTGGTTGAAATGGGAAAGCGCCTGAATATTGCCATAGAGACCTTTCAGTCCAACCATGAGGGGGATATTGTGGACAAAATTCAGACGGCGGCAACCCATAGCGGGCTGATTGTCAATCCGGCGGCCTATACCCATACCAGCGTTGCGATCCGGGATGCACTTCTGTTGCTGCAGATCCCCATCATCGAAATACACCTGTCCAATATTGATAAACGCGAGGCGTTTCGCCACACGTCGCTCATTGCCGATATCGTTACCGCCCGGATCACCGGATTCGGGGCTCATGGTTACGTCATGGCGCTGGAGGCCATGGCCCGGATGCTGTCTGAAAAAGAGCGGCAGCCGTAATTTCCATTTCTGATCTTAAGGTCGCTCAGGCAAACACCTTTTCGGCAAGTTGACGTCGCAGGCGCTGGGATTGGGTTTCGATAACGGCGATGATGTCGGCTGCCTCTTCTGCGGCGGATAAAAGCGGTTTGAGAACTGCGTTGAATTCCTTCTCGAGGGTGCTGAGCCGGTTGAGCGTCAGCAGAAAATCGCTGCGGCTGCGGAAGGCCGAACGCGCCATCGCATCGAAGCTGTCACCATCGGCTATGAGAAGATCGGTGTAGTATTCGGCCAGCGACCGCATCCAGGCGGCATAAGGTTTTTCAAGTACATCCCGCAGACCATATTGCCGAACCATCTGGTTTATGTCCGGCTTGGCGCCGGTTTCCAGGGCCTCCACCGCCAAATCCATGGCCCGGCGGCGGGTGACCATGAATTCTTCGTTGAACTTCAAGCGTCCGACCTTGTATTTCTGCATGCGATAGATGAAGTGCAGAAAGAGAATGGGCAAAAGAATCATCCACAGGCTGATCTTGGGCTTTTCGACCACGGCGGAACCGATTGCGCCGGCAAAATGACATTCGCGTTCAAGGATCAGTTCTTTTTTGAGATCGATTCCCTTCATTTATGCCTATAAAAAAAATTCCCCCTCCCGCTTTCGAAGGGGGAGGGGGAATTTTTATCAGTTGCTTCCTGCAGGTCCGGTCGGGGGATACCGCAGGCTGTGGGTGATCTGGACCTCGGCTTCGGCAAACTCTTCGATGTCGGTATAATAATAAGACGTGGCCTTAATGCCGCGTTCCTCGATCAGATCCATCATGGGCTTAAACATGACGGTTTGGCGGCCCCAGGGGGCAACATAGGCCATCAGAAGCCACAGGATGAACAGGCCGATAAACAGCCGGATCCAGCGCTGCATCCATCCGGTTCCCGTTTTATTTGGGAAAGCCATATTTTCTTTTTTGATGGCTGCGATTCCCTCCATGGCTAAATCCTGGCCGTAATTTCCGGGAAGACCTTGTAGAACATAATGTAAGCCATGAGCAGCGTCAGGAGCAGATTGAAGCTCTGGCCGCAGACATACAGAATCAATGGTTTGCCACCCTTAAAATACTGTGCCAGTTCACGGAAGTTGGTGGCCAGCCCGATGCTGGTAAATGCCAGACAGAAAAACCATTCTCTAAACGGTCGGGAGAAACCCCGCACGGCGCCGTGATTCAGGAGGTTGTCCGAGACTTCCTTTCCGAGATTCACGTCCAGAATAGAATAAACGATCGATGCGACCAGAAAGCCGATGACGAATTTAGGAAAGCGATGCCAGATTTCCCACCAGCTCACCTGCTGGCCGGCAATGCAGTCCACTTTGGCGCACCAGTAAACGGCCACGCCGAAGGCAGTAACTCCGATCAGTACGTTCTGGATCATCTTGATGGTGGCGGCCACATAAAGGGCCTTGTCGCTTAAAAATGCGCCGGCGGCGGCCACGGCGCCGGTGGAATCGATGGTGCCGCCCATCCAGGCGCCTCCCAGGATATACGGCATCCCCACGGCTTTAATAAAGGCCGGCATGGCCACCATCATGACGGCGGTGAAAACCAGCGAGAGACCGACAGCCAGGGTCAGTTCCTCTTTTTTGGCCTTGCAGGCCGCGGCGGTGGCTATGGCGGCGGAAACGCCGCAGACGGACATGTCCGCCGAAAT
>ENA-OSEO01005951-OSEO01005951.1-sediment-metagenome-genome-assembly--contig:-NODE-5951-length-11310-cov-9.081991_pt1 | contig 11310 bp, 11 predicted proteins | sample MGYA00237883_ERZ534232 | MGnify/ENA metagenome assembly ERZ534232
ATCGTGGAATAATGGGTTGTGAAGGAATTCTGTCAGTTTTAAAGAGATCATTTCCGCTTCTACCACCCAATCTTCCAATATTCCAATGACTTGCAAAATGTACAAATCATGCCCTCTGGGCTATGCTCAAAGCCGGGCCCTCTGGACTCGGATCTTTACTTCGGTCTTGAAAAGCCTGTTTCCCCCGTAATGCGAAATCTAAGATTGATCCGGATTCCTTACTAATGGTAAGATTTTTAAATAAGGATGGTGAGATCACTTGTATGAGCAAAGGGGACATCGATATAAATTTAAAAAATGAAGATGGTTCATAAAATGTGCTGTAAAAAGTATCATAAATGTGATAAGAAAATTGATAATAGGGTAATACTTGGATTATTATCGTTATAAATTTTTAGGAATATTGGACATGTCGAAAATACAGGAGGAGAAGATGTTAAAGATTCGAGTAATTTTACTTTGGATCGCAGTTGTTTTTTTGTCGTTTGCACTTTGTGCAACATTTGCTTTTGCAAAAGGTAAAGGAATGGGGCAGGGCAGTTCCGGTCAAAAAGGTTGGAGCCAGGGTGAAAAGACAGGCTGGCAAACGGATGCTCCCCCCGGTTATGATAAAGAAAAGGAAGGCCAGGGAACCTCCGGTTTAGGTGAAGAGAAGAAAATTCAAGAAGGGGATGGGGACGCCGAAAAGCGTCAAGAAGGAGCGCAAGAGAAAACCAGGGAAAGAGAGAGGCATAGAGAAAGACAACAAGAGGGTGAGTCCAAGGGAAAATAGGTTGGAAAATGCATTTTGGTGGCGAACCGGTGTGAAAAAGAAACATGGTAAAAGTTTAGCCTTTCGAAAATGAATTGCGAAGCATCCCAAATCAGATTTGTTTCATAAATCTAAACAATTACGAAATATGTTATTTGAAGCAATACTTTTTGACCTTGACGGGACATTGATTGACACCGTAAATGATATTGGTGATGCTGCAAACAGGGTCCTGGCTAAAAATGGTTTTCCCACACATGCCATCTCCACTTACCGGCGTTTTGTCGGTGATGGCGCAAGAATGTTAATTAAACGGGCATTACCCGAAAAACATCGTAATGATAAAACAATCAATGCCTGCCTGAAAGCGTATATTGAAGATTACAGTTGTAATTACAATGTTAAATCTGAACCGTACTTCGGAATCCCGAGCCTGTTGGATACGTTGAAGACGAAAAAACTAAAACTCGCCATTTTGTCGAATAAACCGGATGCCATTACAAAAAAGTGTGTTAGCACCATTTTATCAAAATGGGACTTCGATATTGTTTTGGGGCAACGTGATTCTGTTCCCCCCAAGCCGAATCCAGAGGGCGCCTTTGAAGTGGCGAAAAAATTGTCGATACCCCCTTCTAATATTCTTTATCTCGGAGATACCGCTGTAGATATGAAAACAGCTGCTTCCGCAGGCATGTTTCCGGTTGGCGTTCTTTGGGGTTTTCGTCCGCTAAAAGAGCTAAAGGAAAATGGCGCATGCGCTGTTATCGACGAGCCAATTGAGGTTTTAACTCTGTTGTAGAATGGAGAAAAATCTGTCGTATACTATCCTTCCCGGCAGAGTTCGATAATCCTTTCTGCGACCTGTTCAGGAGTTAATGCGTCTGTGTCGATTTCATAATGAGCGGCGCTCTTGTATTTGGGAATCCTTTGTTTCAAGACTTCCTCCACCTCTTCAGTAAACGTTTTCCCGGTGATCAAAGCCGGCCGTTGGGTGTCTTCCCGGATTCGAGACACGATGGCAGCCACTGAAGCCTTTAACCAAAATATGCGGGCGTTTGTTTGCAGTGTCTTAACATTTTCAGGTCGTTCAATGACCCCGCCGCCGGTATCAATAACGATATTATCTTGTCCGGCCAATTCCCGTGCCACTTCAGATTCCATATCCCGAAACCTGGGCCAACCAAACTTTTCCACAATTTCAGGGATTGACAGGCCTGCTTTTTCAACGATTTTTGTATCCATACCGACACACTGCATCCCAAGACGTACGGCAAGAAGTTCTCCTACCACAGTTTTTCCGGTACCCCGATATCCGATCAGCACGATATTCATGATTTCAAATGTTCCATTAATACTCGGCGCATAACCTCCACAGGTGCGTCACGTCCGGTAAATTGTTCAAACTGCATGACCGCCTGGTTGATAAACATTTCGACACCGCAAATTACTTTCAGACCGCGAGACTTTGCATCGGCGAGCAATTTCGTTTCAAGGGGTGTATATACGATGTCAAAGACAACCTGTTCCGGCCGAAAAAGTTCGGCGGGAATCAAGGTGGCATCTTCGTTTGGATGCATGCCGACCGGCGTGCAGTGAATGATTACATCGGCATCCGCCATTGCCCCGGCAAGAGAGCCGTCGGTCAGTGGTTCTGATGTGATGGGGGCATCCGTGCCGGCCTTTAAATCCGCCGTCAACTGCTGAAGCATTGGTTTGTCAATATCCAAAATTAAAAGTTCCCTCAGCGTTGTTTTTTGGGCAAGGTTAAAAGAAATTGCCCTTGCCGCACCGCCAGAACCCAACATTAAAATATTTTTACCGTCAATTTCCACTCCGGCATCCGCAATGGCTTTTAACGCACCCGGCCCGTCCGTACCCAACCCGATTAATTTGCCTTTTTTATTGATAACCGTGTTAATTGATCCGATTTTGCGGTCTACCCACGGAATTTCATCGACATATTTCATGGCTTCAATTTTATGTGGAATGGTGACACTCATCCCCCGGAAGTTTTCTAATGCTTTCATACCTGCCAATGCATGCTTTACATCTTCGACCCGGAAAGACAAATAAACGAAATCCAGGTTCAGTTCCGAGAAGGCGGCATTGTGAATGGCCGGAGAAAGGCTGTGTGCAACAGGATTGCCGATAACAGCACAAAGTTGAGTTTTGGCGCTGATCGTTCTAAAATCTTTCATAAAACCTCCTTGAGGATATTCCCCCCAAAACGGTCAAGCAGCTTGAATAAGGGGGGATTACTATGCTTTTGAAATGGATTCCCTTGTCTAAGGGCGGAACAAGCGAAAATTGTAACTGTTTAGATCTTTGAAACAAATCTGTTTTCAGGAAGCTCCAGGTGTGCTTAAATTTTTACTGGAAGCTGTTTGAGTGGATTACGGCTCGTTATGAAAAAACCATTCCGGATTGGCTCGAATGCGATCATATGGTCTTAAAACCAAAACCATTTTCAGTAGCAAAAACCGGTTTTTTCATTACGAACCGTTATCTACGAGTTCTTTCAGAAAAACTTTAAGCACACCTGGAGTGATTCATTTTCAAAAAGCTAAATTCTTACCGAAAATTTAACATTGATCTCTGTTTCCGGGTGAATCATAATGTATTGGATTGTCCGGTACACAGCACCATGAAACACAAGAAGCGGAAGATAGGCATCAGATACCGAAAATGGGTTGCGTTGTCAAGAAATGCGGAATGAAAATGAAAGTAAAAGGCATAAATTCTCCGAAGGTTTTGTCCCGGAGAGCGCGTATTTTCCTGGGAGGAACGTGTATTTTACTGGCAATGCTTTTGATCACCGGTGCTGCAAGCATTCCATTTCTGTTTGAGTCTCCTTCCATACGTTACAAATTCGGTTTATATCAGATCTTACTGCGTATCGGCAAGCTTTCGGGCGTGACTGCCGGGATACTGGTATTTTGTCAAGTACTGCTGGTTTCGCGGCTAAAGATCCTGGATCGGATTTTTTCCTTAAACCGAATTTATAACCTTCATCGGATCAACGGAATCACCATCGCTTTCCTGGCCTTGCTGCACCCCATACTCGTTATAGCCTCGGAAAAATTTACCCTCTTTTCATTTGAACAAAGATATTGGCCTGAATTTTTAGGGGTAGGGGTATTGGTTTTGATTGTGGTCCTTGTGATTACTGCGAATTGGCGTTTGATCTTCGGCCTTGCTTATAACAAATGGCTGCGATTTCATCGTTTCGGCACGGTACTGGCAATAACGCTTATGTTCATCCATATCCTTTTCGTCAGTGAGACATTCAAGTCCGGTCTTCCCCGTGTGTCGGTTTTTGTGGCGGGCGGTATTACCCTTTTGCTGATAATAAAACTTTTGTACCGAAGGTTTTTCTCTTGCAAGGAGAAATTTGTTGTTTCCAACATTGAACCGGTCGGCAAAAATACCTATTCTGTGGATGTCGATCCTTATAAAGGACAAGGTCTGGTGTATATACCGGGCCAATTTGCGTTTATCACACCGGTATCTGAACATGTGCCAAAGGAAGAGCATCCATTCACCATCGCCTCATCGCCATCCCGATCGGGCACCTTGCAATTCGTTATTCGGTCACTGGGTGACTGGACAAATAAAATAAATCGTCTCAAAATCGGAGATCCGGTTTGCATCGACGGTCCATATGGTCTCTTCAGCCACATGATATGGCCGGCAAATGATCCAGTCATCATGATTGCGGGAGGCATCGGCATTACGCCAATGCTGAGCATGCTCAGGTATCTGGCGGATACCAATGATCCGAGAAAGGTCCTGCTGATCTGGAGCAACAAGACCAGAGAGCATATTGTATTTCCTGAAGAGTTTGAGGATTTGGAACGTCGTTTGCAGGCGTTTCGAATTGTTCATGTTATGACCGGAAATACGATTGAGGATGATAAAGAGATGCGCCTGGATAAAGTGAAACTCGAACGGTTGCTGGCTGAATGCAGCCGAAAATCGAGAGTATTTATTTGTGGTCCGTCCGGCATGATGGATGATGTGAGCCGCGCGTTAAAAAAAATAGATTTTTTATCCAACCGGGTTTACAAGGAAGAATTTAAGCTTTAATCTAAATAATTCGGAAACGACTTATAAAATAAATATTAAAAGGAGGCATATCATGAAAAAATTATTGTTTACGGTTCTCTCTATAATTTTATTGGTGCAGGCTCCGGCAATGGCACATGAGTGGAAATTGGATCCGGTGCATTCGGGGATTCTGTTTGACATAAAACATATTTACTCTACCGTAAGAGGCCATTTCACCGACTTTACCGGGGATGTGTTTTTTGATCCCGAAAATCTTGAAAAAAGCAAGTTTGATTTTGTGGTCAAGGCAGACAGCATCAATACCAATAACGGCAAGAGGGATAATCATCTTCGGTCTGATGATTTTTTTTCTGCAAAAAAATTTCCTGAAATGAGGTTTCAGTCTTCGAAAGTCTCTCATGCAGGGGGGAATAAATATACTTTAGAAGGCAAGATGACCATTAAAAATGTCTCCAAGGTCATGGTTTTGGAATTTGTCTTTTGGGGGGAAAAAGAAAATCCTTTTGATAAGAATCAGATAGTAGCCGGTTTTGATTCCGGATTCAAAATTGACAGGTTGGAATATCATGTCGGCGACGGTAAATTCTATGAAATGGGGGTGGTTGGAAAAGACGTTGATATTTTGATTACCCTGGAAGTGATCAGGGAAAAATAGTTCAGGAATCGAGGAGGCAGGATCATGCAGCCGAAAGTGCAAACCGAACATTTTGACCTCGATAAATTGGCCCTCACCTGGAAAACAGTGTTGTACAATCTGTTTTTGATTTCTCTGGGATGCATCGTCTTTGCCGCAGGGATGAACAGCATTTTGATACCCAATAGGTTGCTGGGGGCCGGCGTATCCGGGGTGGCCATCATCATTCACTATCTTTTCCCCTCGCTGGATGTCGGGCTGGTCTATTTTTTGCTCAATATACCCCTGATTTTTCTGGGATGGTTCTTTGTCGGCCGCCGGTTCATGGTATATACCATTTTCGGGATGGGCGTCTTCTCCCTGGCTGCCTATGTCATCAAGCCGCCGCCGGTTCCCATAGATGACATCATGCTGTCAGCCATTTTCGGCGGCATAGTCTGCGGTGCCGGTGCAGGAATTGTTCTGCGATCAATGGGATCCGCAGGGGGTGTGGACATTCTGGCAATATATGCAAACAAGGAGTACGGATTTCGTCCCGGTTCCATCAGTTTCTTCGTAAATGCACTGGTGCTTATGGCAGGCGCTTATTTTTTCGGTCTGCAAGTGGCCCTTTATGCCCTGATTTATGTGTTTACAAGCAGCAGAGTTCTTGATGCGGTGATCACCGGTTTCAACCAGCGCATGGCCATCATCGTCATTTCAGACAAGTCCAGGGAAATCGCTGCGGAAATCTTCAAAAAAGTCCATCGGGGCGTTACTTTCCTAAAAGGTCAGGGGGCTTATACCGGCCAGCTAAAAGATGTAATCTTGACCATTACCACGATTACTGAACTGCCCAAGTTGAAAAATGCCATATTCAACATCGATTCGGAAGCCTTTGTTGTGGTGAACAACACGCATGAGGTTCTGGGAAAGCGACACGGGACCAGAAAAATCTATTAAACTAATGTCCAAACAGAAAACAGGACAGAGAAACCGAATACAATCTAAGAGCCATCTCAAATGCGCGTTAGATGTATTTTTGAGATGGTTTGTAACATAAGGATATGAAAACCGTGCAAAGGGGAGTCGATGGGAACCCAAACAGCGTTCGATAACGAGAAATATATTCAGGAGCAAAAAACGGAAATCCTAAAACGAGCAGAAAAGTTCGACAACAAACTTTATTTGGAATTCGGCGGCAAGCTTTTATTCGACTATCATGCGGCAAGGGTCTTGCCGGGCTATGATCCCAACGTGAAAATGCGCCTGCTTAAGGCCCTTAAAGACAAAGCCGACATTTTATTGTGTATCTATGCCGGTGATATCGAAAGGAAGAAAATCAGAGCCGATTTTGGAATCACCTATGATTCCGATGCCCTCAAGCTCATCGATGATCTCAGAACATGGGACATCGATGTGCTGGGCGTGGTCATTACCCGGTTTGAGAATCAACCCTCTGCCCTGCAGTTCAAAAACAAACTGGAACGTCGGAAAATACGGGTGTACACCCATCAATACACCAAAGGTTATCCGACGAATGTCGATCTGATCGTCAGCGATGAAGGGTACGGCGCCAATGAATATATTGAAACAGACAAACCGCTTGTCATCGTTACGGGACCCGGACCGGGCAGCGGAAAGCTGGCAACGTCCCTGTCTCAGGTATACCATGAATATAAACGGGGAATTTATGCGGGTTATGCCAAATTCGAAACTTTTCCGATCTGGAATCTACCTCTCAAACACCCGGTGAATGTGGCCTACGAAGCAGCCACCGCGGACATCCGGGATTTTAATATGATCGATCCTTTTCATCTGGAAGCCTACAACCAGAGTGTGGTCAACTACAACCGGGACGTGGAAGTCTTTCCGGTTCTCAAGCGCATATTGAAAAAAATTCTGGGCGGTGAATCTTTTTACAACTCCCCAACAGATATGGGGGTTAATCGTGCAGGTTTTGCAATCACCGATGATGAAATTTCTCAGGAAGCCGCTAAACAGGAAGTAATCCGACGGTATTTTAGATATCGCTGTGAATATGCCATGGGTTTGGCAGACAGGGATACCGTCCAACGCGTCGAACTATTGATCAAAAATTTCAATCTGGATTTGGAATATCGAAAAGTGGTGGAACCGGCACGGCGTGCTGCGGTCGAAGGTCAAGACAGGGGCCAAGGCAACGAGGGCATCTTTTGTGGTGCCGCTATCGCACTGAAGGACGGCACCATCCTGACCGGTTACAACACGCCCAAACTGCATGCCGCATCAAGCCTGGTGTTACATGCCATCAAACACCTTACCGAAATTCCACCCAAGATCAAACTCCTGCCGCCCCATATTATCGAATCGGTACGCAATCTGAAAACCAAGGTGCTTAATGAAAAGACCCTCAGCCTCGATCTGGTGGAAACCCTTATCGCCTTAAGTATCAGCGCCACCGCTAACTCGGCTGCCCAACTCGCAATGGAAAAACTCGATCAACTCAGAGGATGTGAGGTCCACATGACACACATTCCCACACCGGGTGATGAGGCCGGTCTGAGGCGTCTGGGGGTCAACCTGACCAGCGATCCGAATTTTTCGACCAAAGACCTGTTTATTACCTGATCCGGCAACCTTAATAAATTGATATTTTGTTAAACAGATGTTAACCGAATTCACAGGAATAGACCGCTGCAAAATTCATTTAAAAGAAAAGGAGCGATACATATGATTAAAGAGATCACTGCTCAGAAACTCAACACTGAAAAATTCATCAATGAAAAGGTCAAAGAAATCCGGAATGTTGTCGGGGACGGAATGGCAATCAATGCGCTGTCTGGAGGCGTCGATTCATCCACGGTCACGATGCTCGGCCATCGGGCATTGGGAGACCGTCTTAAGACTGTGTTTATCGAAAACGGTCTTATGCGTGAAGGAGAACCTGAAAAGGTTGTCGGCCTTTTTCAAAAGCTTGGCGTGATGGTTGCGGTTGTCGATGCAAAAAAAGAGTTCTTTTCGGCGCTTCGAGGGATCACTGATCCGGAAGAGAAGCGCGAGGCTATTACTCAGGCTTTTTATCGGGATGTATTCGGACGCATCGTCAGGGAAAGTGGTGCAAAACACCTTCTCCAAGGAACCATATTGACGGATATCGATGAGACTGTCGCAGGGATAAAACGGCAGCACAATGTCTTTGAGCAGTTGGGAATTGATCCAAAAGCGGTTTTTGGCTATCATATCATCGAACCGCTCATTGAGCTTCGCAAGGACGGTGTTAGAAAAGTTGGCGAGGCTCTAGGGCTACCGGCAGAGGTTTTTGAGCGCATTCCATTTCCGGGCCCGGCGCTGGCGGCGCGTGTGATCGGCCAGGCAACCCCCGAACGCATTGAGACGGTTCGAAAAGCAACTGTCGTGGTCGAACGATTGCTCAAGGAAACGGGAGCATTTCAGTATATGGCGATCCTTCATGAAGACAGGGTGACCGGGATGCGCGACGGATTGCGCGATTTTGGTCAACAGATCGAAGTACGCTGCTGGGAAAGTGTCGATGCGCGGGTCGCAACACCGACGAAGCTTTCTTTCGAGATCCTCGAGATACTCGCCGGCAAGATTCTCCGGGAGGTGCCCGGCATCGTCAGTGTCACATACAATATCGCGCCAAAACCCCCTTCAACGATCGAAGCGGTCTAAGCCCGTTATTTAAAAACAATCACGAAAACTTGAAAGAACGAAATCACGAAATAAAAATATGTTCTTTTTCGTGTTTTATAATTTTCGTGCTTTCGTGATAAAATTTTTTAACGGTGTTATTCGGCCCTCAATGCCTCGATCGGATCCAGGCTTGCAGCCCTGTAGGCGGGTAAAACTCCTGCCAGCAGTCCGATAAGAACAGCCAGGGTTTCAGCCAGGACGACATATAACCACGGTGTGTGGGTGGGAAGGGCAGATACGGTTGCCCCTAACAGCCAGGCCCCGCCGGCGCCGATCATTAGGCCGGCTAATCCGCCGATGCCTGACAATACAACGGCTTCGCCGAGGAACAGGACCAGTATCTGTCCTCGGGCCGCACCGATGGCGCGAAGCAGTCCGATCTCAGCCCTTCTTTCGTTCACACTGATGGTCATTATCGTGAGAATTCCGACGCCTCCGACAAGCAGTGAAATCCCTCCCAAAGCGCCGACTGCCATGGTGAGTATGTTGAGTACGGATCTCAGTACATCCAGCATTTGTTCCTGGGTGGTAATGGTAAAATCTTCTGCGCCGTGCCTCTCCATGAGCAGAGTTTTAACGTCCTCGACGATTTCCTTCAGACTGCCGCCGGCCGCGTAAAGCAAATCAATTTCCATCAGACTTTCCCGGTCGAACATGGCCAGCGCTCTATTGGTCGGAATGTACACGGCGTCATCCAGATCGAAGCCAAGCATCTGACCTTTGGATTCCATCACACCGATGGTCAGAAAGCGGTCTCCACCGATGCGGATACGCCGGCCGAGAGGATTTAGCGGACCGAAGAGTTCATTTCTGACTGTGCTGCCCAGCACGGCAAAGGCGCGGGCAGTTCGGGGGTCGTCATCGGGAAGGAAACGGCCTGCGGCGACTTTCATTTGCCACACAGCAGGCACCTGAGAACCGACCCCGAAGATGTAGGTGCGTCTGCTTCGCTTTCCGAATTCAACAGGTGCGTTTCCTTGGACAAAGGGGACCATCGCAAGAATTTTGGGTATTCGTCCAAGCGCCAAAGCATCATCAATGCTCAACGGGCGAACATTGCTGATAACGGCCCCTGACATACCGGCGGTGGTTGTTTTGCCCGGCGTGACGGCGATGAGATTGGTGCCGAACTGGGTGAATTCCGAGAGGACGAACTTATGGATGCCTTCACCGATTGAAGTGAGCAGCACCACTGAAGCGATACCAACGGCAATACCCAGGGCGGTGAGAAAACTGCGCATCCTTTGGCTGGACAGAGCGCCGACGGCCAGTTTTGCGGAATCATTGATCAACATAGCAAACGTTCTTTTTTTTTGACCTTGATTTTGAAATACTTACAGAACTACAGGAAATCTGCAAGTAACTGAATAGAGTTACCACTATAAAAACATACTTTAAGTGACCTTAATTTGAAATAGTAATACAAACTAATTAAAAAATGTACTCAAAATAAGAATAGTTTAACATTCGGCAGCGGACATATAAGCAGCCGGAGCCGTAGGGACCAGGAGCTTGTTAGCCAGATCAAGATATTCTTGATTTTTAATATGAGCCTATCCCAAAACTCAGAACTCGTCTCTGATTTAGAATTTTTAGTGGATTGTTTTGGGATAGGCTCTTGCTCTAATTTTGTTCACTCGATTGAAAGCACCAATAGCTGTAGGCATTGCCTATGTGTTTATGGGAAAGGAACTGGGGCCGCGGAGCGACGATCCGGGATGTTATGAAGATGGAAAGGTCCGTTACAGGCGGCTGGCCCGGACAGAGCTCTTTCAGGAGGGGTTGAAAAGGGTCCTTCAGGGGATGGTGTCTTATCGCATCGCGCTCATGTGTTCGGAAAAGGACCCGGTTACTTGCCACCGGACCATTCTGGTGTGTCGGCATTTGCGTTCAGACACCATCCGAATCCGACACATCCTGGAAGACGGCTCTATCGAGGAAAACGACACCGTCATCAAGAGGCTCATGGGGCTGTTGAGACTGCCCGAAAAGGATATGTTCACCACCCCCGAGGAGATGGTGGAACGGGCCTATGACATCCAGGGCGAAAAGATTGCATTTGTAGCCAGGAACCATACGGCATCACCTGAGAATGAGAGGGAAACCGCATGAACACCCTTTGTCTGTTTACCATCGGGTTCACTCAAAAACCGGCTGAGGTTTTTTTTGGAAGGCTCTCCAG
>ENA-OSEO01005953-OSEO01005953.1-sediment-metagenome-genome-assembly--contig:-NODE-5953-length-11304-cov-3.622428_pt1 | contig 11304 bp, 8 predicted proteins | sample MGYA00237883_ERZ534232 | MGnify/ENA metagenome assembly ERZ534232
TATGGTGGGCAGATGCGCGGCGCTTTGGCCCGCCCGGGAGGGCAGGCAGGCCAGAAGCCCCTGGGTGTAGGGGTGCATATTCTTCTTGAAGATTTCATGAACCTCCGCAGATTCTACAACAACCCCTGCATACATAACTATTACCCGGTCGGTAAAACTTGCAATTACCGCAAGATCGTGGGTAATGAACATAATGGCTGTTTCATGCTGATCCTTCAGACGTTGCATAAGACGAAGGATCTGCGCCTGGATTGTTACATCCAGAGCTGTGGTTGGTTCATCGGCAATAAGGATAGAGGGATTACAAGCCATGGCCATGGCTATCATTACTCTCTGTCGTAAACCTCCAGAAAGCTGAAAGGGATACTCCATTACCCTTTCGCCGGGGTCAGATATCCCCACCATATCGAGCAGCCTGGTACTCTCCTCCAGGCATTCCTTTGCATCCATACCCCGGTGCAGTTTTAAAACCTCGGAGATCTGATAACCGATGGTAAAAACCGGATTCAGGGAAGTCATAGGTTCCTGAAAGATCATGGAGATCCTGTTTCCCCGGAGGGATCTCATCTCTTCTGTGGGGACTTTAAGTATCTCCTTACCGTTAAAGAGAATTGATCCGGATTCGATCCTTCCCGGAGGGTCGGGAATAAGCCGCATGAGAGACATGGCGGTAATCGATTTACCACATCCTGACTCTCCCACAATCCCCAAGGTTTCCCCCTTTACCAGAGAAAAATCCACCCCATCCACAGCCCTTACAATATGATCGTGAAGATGGAAATAGGTTCTAAGGTTTTTAACATCCAGCAGTTTTTCCATACTTTTTCCCTTTTAATGTTTGCTTCGCGGATCTACCGCATCCCTAATCCCGTCCCCAAAGAAGTTCCAGGCCATAATGGCAACAAATATGGCAAAGCCTGGTACGAGAACCCAGGGGAAATCCTTCATTACCCGGAAATTCCTGGCCACAGAGAGCATAAGCCCCCAACTGGATTGTGGTTCCGTAATTCCTAATCCTAAAAGGCTCAAGGCCGATTCTCCAAGGATGTACCCAGGAATAGTAATTGTTGCCTGGATTATAACAAAAGAGAGGGTGTTGGGAAGAATGTGTCTAATTATTATCTTGAGATGGGAAAGACCCATGATCTTTGCACTTAATACATAATCCTCATTTTTAAGGGCGAGAACCATCCCGCGTATGATCCTTGCCAGGGCAGCCCAGCCTATAAGGGCAAGAATTGCCACTATAAGAGAATAAACCTGGACAGAGTTAAGATTGGGTGGAAATATTGCCCGGAGAATAAAGAGCAGGTAGATGCTTGGAAAGGACATCATAAGCTCGCTTATCCTCATCATCACCGTATCCACAACTCCACCAAAGTATCCAGCGATTCCTCCAAAGAGAAGCCCGATGGTAAAGGTTATAATTGCCCCCAGGATTCCAACAGAGAGGCTTATCCTTGATCCATGCAGAAGCCGGGACAGAATATCCCGACCGAACTGGTCTGTACCCATAAGGAAATAACCCCCTGTGGGACTTCCGAAAAGATGTACATTGGTTTCAAAGAGCCCCCAGAATTTATAGGGAGTGCCTGTAAAAAAGAAGCTTAAAAAGTTTTTATTCCCTTTGACCAGATACAGTCTTAAAGGATAATCCTCCCCGGAGACATTCCTTGTTCCTACATGAAAGGTAATCCTTAGATCCTTTGCTGGATTTCTTTCCAGGGAATCAATCTCGGCAGACAGTCTTTGAAGGGCGTCATCGGTCCTGGACAGGCCGTAATGATTTGACACAGCTTCCAAAATACTGTTTTTGCGTTTTACAGGATCCCTGTCTATTACCACACTCCTCAATTCAGGCCAGCCGTCCTTAGGTTCTATGGAGATTGCTCTGAGAGTGTACTCGGGCACCACTCCATACTGTTTATAAGCAATGTTTACTAGCCACTTTTCGTAAACAAAGGGCCGGAAGGTTCTTCTTGTTCCATCATTGTAAAGGAATTCAATCGGTGTAGGAGCTTGATAGGATTTGGCTTTATCCGTCCAGAGCATATCGTAGGGAGATAGAAAATCAGCAAAAAGAGCTGACAGATAGAGGAAAATCAATATTCCGCCACCGATCTTACCCAGGGTATGTTTCTTGAACCTTCGGATATAAACCTTGTAGAGTGATTCCCCCGCTGCCGCTATACCCTCCCGGGATTCAAGGCCTGTAGGTTTATTAATGGTGTTTTTACTCTTTTTCATCAGTTTATCCTCACCCTTGGGTCAACTATAGCAAGAAGAATATCCGCAACCAGGTTACCAAGAATTAGAAGGGCAACTCCATAAACCAGGCTCCCGATTACTAGATAAAGGTCCTGGCTCAGGATTGCCTTAAGAATAAGGTTACCTAATCCAGGCCAGGCGGTGACAGCTTCAACCAAGGCTGCACCTCCGAGAATATCCCCTATCTGAAAACCAAAAAGGGTTATCATCGGGTTTATAGCATTCCTAAGGGCATGTTTATAAACCACAGTTTTTTCCTTAAGTCCCTTAGCCCTGGCGGTGGTGATATACTGCATACTGAGAATTTCCAGCATATTTGCCCGCATAACCCTGGTGAGGCTCGCGGTTATAGAAGTGGAAAGAACTATCACAGGAATTATTGCATGCTTCACAAGATCCCAGAATTTTTGAAAAAGATTCATTGTAGCCACATCTATACTCTGCATTCCTCCTATGGGAAGCCAGTTTCCTGTAGTGGAAACGAGGTATAGGAGCAGGAAGGCCAGAAAGTAATTAGGGATAGAGAGTCCCAGAAAGGCAAGAACAGAGATTATCTGATCCTTGATACTGTACTGTTTTGTGGCCGCCAGGATTCCAGCAGGGATCGAAAAGCCCCAGGCACAGACTAAAGTTGCTACAGCCAGAATCAGGGTATTTCCTGCCCTCTGGCTGACCAAGGTAAAAACAGGAGCCTTAAAAAGCTGGGAAAAACCAAAATTCCCACGGAAAGCATTCCAAATATACTTGAAAAACTGGATATACCAGGGCCGGTCCAGGCCGAAGTTACTCCGGAAAAGTTCCAGCTGCTCGGGACGGATATCCGGGTTAAGAGAAAGCTGGGTAAAAACATCCCCGGGAGCCGCCTGAATAAGGAGGAATCCTATGCCTACAGTAGCCAGAAGGATCGGGATCATATGGAGAAGCCTGCGGAGGATAAACCTCAACAAAACAGGACTTATCCATATAAGCCGGATCATCCAGCACACTGCCTCTGTTAGCAGTATGGAGAGGAGCCAATTCCTCTTGCTGAGGATAAGCAGGAGAAAGAGGAGAAGATCCAGGGCATAGGTAAACCTGATCAGATTTTTTTTAGTGTATTTCATTTCTTTCCTCTAGGATTTCTTGTTTCCGATGCTTTTTAAAAAAGAAGGATACCCCCCGCAGGGGGTATCCGTAGGATCTTAACTTATTTCCAATACAGTCTGTGAACAACGCCATCCCACTGCATTCCGCTTACAGATTGCGGTTTAACATTTCCAAGGCCGTTTTTATAGGCATGGATAATTGCAGCATTGAAGGTATGAATCCAGGGGTTCTCCTCTATCCAGAGTCTCTGCATAAGTTCGTAACCCCGAACCCTCTGGGCTTCGTCGGTGGTGTTATTTGCAAGAGCCCAGTATTCATCCAGCTTCTTTTCCCAGTCCCGGATTGGAGCGGTTTGGTTTGGATGGGTCATGTGAAGATTTCCGGAGGAGGGATAAACATTCTGACCGCTTATGGGATCAACATCCCCGGTTAGGCCAATCTCGATAATATCCCAGTCAAAGGTTGCAACCAGTCTTCCTACCATGGTATTGAAGTCTTCCGGTTTGAAAACAACCTCTACACCCACTCTTCTTGCCTCCTCGGAGAAAGAGGTACCAATAGCTTCCCGGATTCTATTTCCGGAGTTGGTGGTCATAACAAAGGAGAGTTTGTTTCCGTTTTTATCTTCCCTGACACCGTCATTATTCCGATCGACATACCCTGCTTCGTCCAGGATCTTCTTTGCCATTTCCGGATCGTATTTAGGAGCGGCATCCTCAACTCCCTCCCAGTAATAGGGAGATACTGCAGGAACAAAGGAGTACTGGGGATAACCGTATCCAAAAGCCAGGTTATTGATGATATTTTCCCTGTCTACAAGATGGGCCATAGCCAGGCGGAATTTCTTGTCGTTGAAAATTTCGCTCTTCCAAGCAGGGATCTTTTCCGGATTCTGGTTGAAGACAATAAAGTTCGTGCTGAAGGCAGCGCCGACATTGAAGAGCTCAAAACCAACACTTGTTTTCTGATCCATTAGCACAGAAACATCGCTTCCCCTAAGGGCAAAGAAATCGGTTTGTCCGGCCAGGAATTTTTCCAGTTCCGTATCCTGATCTTCCACAATTAGGTAAACCATCTCGTCCAGGTAGGGGAGCTGCTGACCCTTGGCATCCTTTTCATAGTAATTCGGGTTCTTTCGGAAAACGATTCTCTGCCCAGGCACATACTCTTTTAGCAGGAAAGGACCGCATCCTACAATCTTGGTAACATCGGTATCCACACCCCAGAAAGAGTTAACTGCTGCAACTCCGCCCTGATCCAGAACGGGTTTGATTATATGCCGCGGAAGGGGGGGGACATTGAGCATATTGAGCATTCCTGCATAGACCTCGGGCAGGGTTACCTTAAGTGTAAGATCATCGATAAACTCCCATTTCGAGGCTACATCCCCGACATAGAGACCGCTGGTCATGTTGCATTCTATGCCCTCTCTTAGGTAGATCTCGTTTACTGCCCAGACAAAGTCCATGGCAGTAATGGGGGTTCCATCGGACCACTTAAGCCCCTTGCGGAGGGTTACTGTAACGGAAAGCTGATCGTCGGAAATTTTCCAGCTCTCCGCCAAGTCCGGTTCCCACTCCAGGGTAAGCTGATTCCTGCGGGAGAGGTAGTTGTAGAGCCGATAGGTAACATCCGTTGTCGAGGTTTCCGCACCGGTTATTATGCTGAAGGTTTTGGGATCGCTTCCAAAGGTGGATCTGACAAACCTACCGCCGGGTTTACCAATCTCCCAATCCGTTCTGTCGATATCTACCATACCTTCAAACTGTACAGTAGAAACCTCTTCCACAATAACAGGTTCCTGTTTTCCTCCTGCAAAAAGAGCAAGAGGAAGGAGTAACATAAGAACCAAAAACATTGTTAAAGATTTTTTCATTCATCTCCTCCTTATTTGGTTAAACCAAGATAATTCTATCCGTTCGCAATAGTATTGTCAAATTATTCTTAATGGAATAAGGTAAATCCATGCCCCTCCATTTGATTGTTAAGAAGCCGAATTCCAATCTACTCATCCTCACCCTTGGGATGGGATTCCGGTTTTTCTTTTTAGGTATAATTTTATTATTTCTCTTCGGTATGTATACAACAGGAACAGGGTTTTCGGATCTAAGCCCCATCCCTATCCTTTTTCTGCTTTTATCCCTTCTCTCCCTGCTATATAAGGAATCCTGGGTTTTTGATCTGCAACAGGGGAAAATAATAAATAAGACTGGTCTGCTCTTCTTCTACAGGAAAAAGGAGTTCCCTCTTTCACAGATACAGGAGTTTTGCCTTTCCTGCTTTACAAAAGGGAGTCTTAAGGAAACAACTCCGGAAAAGCGAAGATTCTTCCAGAAACAGTACTGTGCCCTCTCTTTTATTACCCTGGAGGAGAACAGAAAAGATTTGGAAATTCAGAATCTTATTCATAAAAAAAGGCTTGAAGAGAAGGGAAAGACCATTTCATCCTTCTGCTCCAAACCTTTTACAAACAGGATTCCGGAAAGCGAAGCCTAAAATTATAGTCCCCTGCGAACCTGCTCCTCTTCCTTCTGCTTCATCCTTTCCAGGTCCTCTTTAGAGCTGTATAGAAAACAAGCAACCTGATGATTGTTCTCTGTTTCTATGTAATCGGGGATATTACTTTTACAGATATCCATTTTTTGTGGGCACCGGTCGTAGAAGTAGCATCCCGTACGTTCCTTATCCGGGGAAGGGACATCTCCCGATAGAATGATTCTTTTTCGCTTTTTCTCCACCCTGGGATCTGGAATAGGGGCTGCGGATAGGAGCGCCTTGGTGTAGGGATGGAGGGGATTTGCGTAAAGATCCTTTGCAACGGCAATCTCCACGATTTTTCCAAGATACATAACCGCTACCCTGGTGCTAATATATTCAATTACTGCAAGATCATGGGCAATAAAAAGGTAAGTAAGACCGAACTCCTCCTGGAGGTCCACAAAAAGGTTCAGGATCTGGGACTGGATAGATACATCTAGAGCGCTTATTGGTTCATCCGCCAGGATTATCTTGGGATTTAAGGCCAAAGCCCTGGCAATACCAATTCTCTGCCTTTGCCCGCCGGAAAACTCGTGGGGATACCTGTTTTTATAGAACCTGGAAAGACCCACCCTCTCCATCAGCATCTCCACCCTCTCCCGGATCTCCTTCTGGGTCATCTGGAGCATACCCCTTTTTACATAGATATCCATAGGTTCAGCTATAATGTTCCCTACTGTCATCCTTGGATTCAAAGAGGCATAGGGATCCTGGAAAACCAACTGCATATCCATTCTGGCTTTAAGAAGCTCATTCCTGCCTGCGGATACAAGATCCTTTCCCTCAAAGAAAACCTTTCCCTCTGTGGGTTTGTATAATTGGGCAACAGCCCTTGCAGTGGTGGATTTTCCACACCCAGACTCACCCACGAGTCCAAGGGTCTCCCCCTTCCGGATAAAGAAATCAATCCCGTCTACAGCTCTTATGGCTCCCACCTTTTTTTTAATTATCAAACCTTCCTCAATGGGGAAATGGAGTTTCAGGTTTTTCACATCTATAAGAATATTGTTATCTGCCACCTAAAGCCTCCTTGTAAAGCCAGCAGCTCACTGACCTATGGTTTTCCAGTTCTACAGGAGCCGGATACTCCCTTTTACAGATCTCCATGGCCTTATCACACCGGGGGTGAAAGGGACAGCAGTCAGGAAGGTTAACCAGATTTGGAGGCTGACCTTTTATGGAGTAGAGTTTCTCCCTGCCCTTTTGATCCAGCCTAGGAACAGACATTATAAGGCCTTTTGTGTAGGGATGTTTAGGATCAGCGTAGAGATCCTCGGTTACCGCCCTCTCCACAATTTTGCCGGCATACATTACACAAACCTTGTCACACATGCCTGCCACAACTCCAAGGTCATGGGTAATGAGTATTACCGCTGTTCCAAACTTATCCGCCAGTTCCTTTATAAGCTCCAGGATCTGAGCTTGGATTGTAACATCCAGGGCTGTGGTCGGCTCATCGGCTATAAGAATCTGGGCCTCGCAGCTTAAGGCCATAGCAATCATTACCCTTTGTCTCATACCTCCGGAAAACTGATGGGGGTAATTGTCTATCCTTTTTTCCGGCGAAGGTATTCCTACAAGTTTTAATAGTTCTATGGATTTATTCCTGGCTTCCTTTTTATCCAGTCCCTGGTGAAGCCGGATGGTTTCCATCATCTGGAAGGAGATTTTTAAAAAGGGATTTAAAGAGGTCATGGGATCCTGAAAGATCATGGAAATATGATTGCCCCGGACGTTTCTAAGTTCCTTTTCCGGTTTCTGCAATAGATCCTCCTCATGGAACATCACCCTTCCGCCCACTATCTTGCCTGGAGGGGAAGGGATAAGCCGCATAATGGAAAGATTGGTAACCGATTTTCCGCAGCCCGATTCTCCTACCAGTCCAAGGGTTTCCCCCTTTTTAAGATCAAAGGAGACTCCATCTACAGCTTTTACAATTCCCTCGTCGGTCTTAAAATATGTTTTAAGGTCTTCCACCTTCAGTATTGTCTCATTATTGTTCATTCCCTGTGCTTCTCCTCATGTACCTTTACAGTTTATTCTTGCTTTGGGGATCAAAGGCATCCCTAAGACCGTCTCCTAGGAAATTCATGGCAAAAAGGAATATTGTCATTGCCAGGGCCGGGAAGAAAAGCCGCCAGGGGTAATTGGACATTCCCTCCACCGCATCCCCTACCAAAGTACCCCAGGAGGCATAGGGAGCGGAAATTCCCAGGCCAAGAAAGGAGAGAAAGGATTCCATCATAATAAAAGCGGGAACCCGCAATGTTGCAAACACAATGATAATCCCTAGGCTGTTGGGTACCAGATGACGGAATATTATCCTACCAGTAGAAGCCCCCATTGACCTGGCGGCTTCTACAAAGTCTGAATTCTTGAGGGAGATGATCTGCCCCCGAACAATTCTGGCGGTGGTTAGCCAGCTTACCATGGAGAGGGCGATAAAAAGATTCATCACACTCCTTTGGAAAATGGCCATAAAGATTATTACCAGGAGCATGTAGGGAAGACCGTACATTACATCTACAATGCGCATGATTATATAGTCCCAGGCTCCGCCAAGGTAACCTGCTAGGGATCCCAAAATTATTCCAATAAGGAAGGAAGTCAGGGTACCTACGATTCCTATGGCTATGGAAACCTGTCCTCCGTAGATGATCCGCGCCAGCATGTCTCGGCCATGATAATCGGTTCCAAGAATATATTTCCTGGAATGCGTCTTTATGGTCTTTCCATGTTCATCCACCATGGTTTCTGTTTCTATTTTTTGTATAAGATCCTGAAGGGCTTTTTGTTCCTCCGCGGTAAAACTGCTCCTACCTTCCCTTTCCATGGCAGCTCTGAAGGAATTTTCCGTTTTTTCCAGCAGCAATTGTCCCGCATTCTTTGTAAAGGAGGGGGGAAGGTGCTGATGGTCTAAAATAATCTTTTTATAGGAATGAATGGGAAGAAGAGGGGCGGAAAGAGAAATAATTGAATAAAAAATTACCAAGACAAGACCAGCTACGGCCATCCTGTTTTTCTTTAATCTTCTCCAGGCATCCTTTCCAAGACTTACACCCTTTACCACTTGATTGAATTCATTCAAATCCTTTCCTTTGACTCCCGAATCCGGCAAAGAGCCGGCTGATATTGTCTTTTTCACTCTTGCCTCCTATTTGTATGTGATCCGGGGATCCAGGAAAGAATAGACTATATCCACAATGAAATTCATTATTATAAGAATTATCGAGTAGACTATTACCGTTCCCATTATAAGGGTGTAATCCCTGTTGAAAGCGGATTGAACAAAAAACCTGCCCAAGCCCGGCACCCTGAAGATCTGCTCCACCACTACGGAACCTGTAACTATACCCGCAAAGGCGGGTCCGAGGAAACTAACTACGGGAAGCATAGAGCCTTTAAGAACATGCTTGAAGATTATTGCATTTCTGGATAGACCCTTGGCATAGGCAGTTCGGATGTAATCGCTCCTTAGAACCTCGAGAACACTTGCCCTGGTAAGACGGGCAATCTCTGCAAAGTAGGGAAAGGATAGTGTAATAGCAGGCATTATAATGGTTACAATGCCATAACGCCCGGTTATCCAGCCGGAAGTTGGCAGGAGTTTCCATTGCAGGGCCAAAAAGTACATAAGCACAGGCCCTACTACAAAAAGCGGAATAGTTATTCCTATCACAGCAAAGGACATGACCGTGTAATCAATCCAGGAGTTTTGTTTTATTGCAGAGGTTATTCCTACACTTATGCCCAGTAACAGGGCAAGGGAAAGAGCCGTTATTCCCAGAATTAAGGAGTTTGGGAGGCTCTGGAAGATGTAGAAATTCACATCATGATCCTGATACTTGAAAGAGGGGCCTAAATCGCCCTGAATAACACTGAAAAGATACCGACCATACTGTTTAATAAGCGGTTCATCCATGTGGTACTTTTTCTCAATGTTTCGCAGTATTTGTTGGGGAATCTTTTTTTCCCTGTCGAAGGGACCTCCTGGGGCCACTCGGATAAGGAAAAAACTTATGGTTATTATAATAAAGAGTGTTGGAATAAGCCCAAGGGCTCGGCGAATAATATATTTGGTCATTGATTACCTCGGCAGAAGCTGGTTTTTAAAATCTTACCCAGTAAAGGTCTTAAAAAAGGGAGGCCAATAGGCCTCCCTTTTACACCGGCAAGACTATTTCTTGTAAATATCTTTTACAGGATGGTAGTCCATAACATTGGTATGCCAGCCGCCCCATTTGGTAAGATCAATCATATTGATTGTTACATAATAGTACAGGGGAATTATGGCAGCCTCTTTGGTTATGAAGATCTCTTCTGCCTGGCGCATTACAGCCATGCGGTCTTTTCCAGGAACCATTCTTGCAGCCTTTGCCAGAAGGTCATCGAACTCCTTATTGGAGAAGGCGATATCATTCATGGCGCCGCCTGTTACAAACATATCCAGGAAGGTGTTGGGATCCTGATAATCCCCTACCCATCCGGCTCTGGCAACTTGGTAATCCTCTTCCCTTCTTGTGGCAAGATAGGTGGCCCATTCCTGATTGTACAGTTCAGCATTGATTCCAAGGTTTTCAAGCCACTGCTGCTGGATAAACTCACCGATCTTCTTGTGTCCTTCCGAGGTATTGTACAGTATCTGAAGTTTGGGGAAACCCTCGCCATTGGGGAACCCTGCTTCGGCAAGTAGTTTCTTGGCAGCAGCTACGTCATAACCATTTCCTTTGAGGGCTTGGTAACCAGTCATGTCTGGGGTAATTCCAAAGGCGGGGATCTGTCCAGCCTTGGTTACCTGGTCTACCAGGGCTTGCCGGTCTATAGCCATGGATAGGGCTTTTCTAACCCTTACATCCTTCAAGGCCGGGTCCTGGTTGTTCAGCAGATAGTAATATGAGGCCAACTGGGGATTAACATGGTAATCTGCCCTTATTTTTGCAGATTCCAGCTGATCCAGAGGAACAGTGGTCATCCAGTCAACTTCACCATTTAGATACATGTTGTATCCAGTGTTGTTGTCGTCCAAGGGAATGTAGGATACCCTGGCCAGTTTTACAGCCTTGCGGTCCCAGTATTTTTCGTTAGGAACCACGGTAATGACTTCCTGGGGTTTCCAGGTTTCAAGAACAAAGGGTCCGTTTCCAACAAAATTTTCCGGTTTTGTCCAATCCGTGCCGAATTTTTCTATGGCATGGATGGGAACCACAGCAAAGGAATAGTGGGGAAGAGCGCCTTCCACATAGGGAAGAGGTCCTACCAGTTCCATTTCGAAGGTGTAGTCATCCACCGCCCGGATCTTTACAGCCTCGGGTCCTGCTTCTCCGCCATTATACTCTGCTGCTCCCTTAATAAACATAGCAGGGAACCAGGCATAGGGGGCGGCGGTTTCCGGATTAAGCATCCGCAACCAGG
>ENA-OSEO01005954-OSEO01005954.1-sediment-metagenome-genome-assembly--contig:-NODE-5954-length-11302-cov-7.257372_pt1 | contig 11302 bp, 13 predicted proteins | sample MGYA00237883_ERZ534232 | MGnify/ENA metagenome assembly ERZ534232
TTCGAACCAGATGTCGGCGCCGCGGGTTTTAAACAGTTCATAGATGCCGTCGGCGATTTCAGGGGTCATGTAGAGCGCTTCGCACTTCCGGCAATAAAACACTGTGATGGGCACCCCCCAGGCTCGCTGGCGGGAAACACACCAGTCCGGCCTGTTTTCGATCATCCCGTAGATGCGCTCGCGCCCCCAGTGAGGTATCCAACGAACCGTGTCAATCGCCGCAAGCGATTTTTTGCGCAATCCGGTCTTGTCCATCGAGATGAACCACTGCGGAGTCGCCCGGAAAATCACCGGTTGTTTGCACCGCCAGCAATGCGGATAGGAATGAGAGATGGTCTGCTCGGCAATCAGCGCATTCTTTTCTTTCAACATTGCATTAATGGCCTTGTTGGCATCAAAAACAAAGCGACCTTCAAAAAACTCAACGGCATCGGTAAAGCAGCCCTTATGATCGACCGGCGAATACACCTCCAGGCCGTACTGCAGGCCGACTTCGTAATCTTCGCGTCCGTGCCCGGGCGCCGTATGAACACAGCCGGTTCCGGCTTCCAGGGTGACATGCGTCCCCAACACGATCAATGAGTCCCGGTCATAAAGCGGATGGCGGCATTTTTTGTGTTCAAGATCAACGGCCGGTAGGGTTCCCAGAACACTGAATTTCGAGATTCCGAATGACTGCATCGAGCTATCAATCAGATCCCGGGCAAGGATCAGCACATCGCCGGTTTCTATGGCGACGGCCGCATATTCCAGGTCCGGGTGCAGAGCCACCCCCATGTTGGCCGGAAGCGTCCAGGGGGTTGTCGTCCATATTACCAGGAACACGTTTTTACCGGATAGAAAGGGATGCCGGTCGCTGATATCGTCCAGCAGGGGAAATTTTACAAAAATTGACGGAGAAGCTTCATCCTGATATTCGATTTCGGCCTCAGCCAGGGCCGTCTGGCAGCTGCAGCACCAGTGAATCGGCTTTTTGCTGCGGAAAAGGCCCCCGTTCAAGGCAAATTTACAGCATTCCCGTGCGATGATGGCCTCATATTCATAATTCATTGTTAAATAAGGGTTTTCCCATTCCCCCATGACGCCCAGACGCTTGAATTCACTGCGTTGAATATCGATAAATTTCTCGGCATACGTTCGGCAAAGGCCCCGTATTTCAGCCAGAGAAAGGTCTTTTTTGCGATCACCGATCTCCTTGTCGACATTATGTTCGATGGGCAGCCCGTGGCAATCCCACCCGGGCACGTAAACTGCATCAAATCCGGACATCTGCCGGGTTCGGACCACAAAATCTTTTAAAATCTTGTTCAAAGCCGTGCCGATATGAATATGGCCGTTGGCATAAGGAGGACCATCGTGCAGAATAAACTTTTTACGACCCTCTGAAGCGGCCCTGATTTTCTGATAGAGACTGCCCTGATCCCAGGTACGGATTTGTTCCGGTTCCCGCTTGGCCAGATTAGCCTTCATTGGAAACGCCGTCGCCGGAAGGTTCAGCGTTTTCTTATAGTCCATTAAATGTCCTCCAACTTTCGAGAATATAATTAAAAAATTAATTTTTAATATTTATGCAGGGATGTGTCAAGAAAATCATCTCACTTCCGATAAAACAACGGGTTATCGTTGTGTCTGGTTTTAATTGATAGATCTATTTCCGAAACAGATCCGCCAACCGCTTCTTTCCTCCGGCGCTCAATCCGAGGCTTTCGATTTCCCGCGCCAACTGCTCGTCGCTGCCGTATCCGCCCGCATAGCCGTTGAGACGGGAAACCGCGGTGGAGTTTACAAAATCAGTGGGGTTCGGATAAATGCGGATCATCTCATTTCGCAGGACCTGGTCTCGTTTCAGGGTATATTTCTGGTGGTAATCTTCCGCCATGGTAAAGGTGCGCAGCGGCGCCACTTCGGTTTTAATGTCACGGCCGATTTTCTGCGCCACAGCAGCCCTGGAAGCCGATGCCTGCAGGCGCTGCTCCTCGTTGTGGAAGAAGATCGCATTGCGGTACTGCCGCGACCATGATTGCCGGGACGGCTGATGGCTTTCCCAGAACAGGTCCAGCAGTTGTGTATAAGTCATGCGCCGGGGGTCATAGTCCACCTGAACCGTCTCGGTATGATCACCCAAATTACCGTAATTCGGCCCGGGCATTTCTCCGCCGGCATATCCCACCCGCGTTCGAATGATCCCTTCAATGATCCCGAACCGGGATTCGATTCCCCAGAATCAGCCGAGCCCGAATGTGGCTGTTTCAAAGACGGACGGCGCTGCCGCATCGATGGGTGGCATCAACAAAGATTTGTTCTCAAGAGTATAGGCAAGATTCACGGCATCCTCTTTAAGATCGGAAGAATGGTCTGCCGGGTTTGTCATTAACCGGGTGACGCCAAGTAAGAGGGAAATAACTCCTAAGAATAATAACCATCTGATAATATATATAAAATTTCTTTTTGTCATCTCAATTCGGTCCTTATAGGGTTTACGCCGTAACGGAAAACGAATGCCTAAACCGACTATTTTCATAGGCACAACCATATAATAAGCACGATTCGAGCTGGATTTGTAAAGAATTTGTAAAGATTACAGGACGACATGGATGATACCGGCATCTTGATTCCGTCTGGTTTTTCTGCCGATGCCGATGCTGTCCCGGTTTACCCGAATTCAGAAACGGCTTCCTGCCTTGTCATCCGGAATGATACCTGCTATAAAAAATAGAAAGAAAATCGCCGAAGTTCCATGAGTGAAAAGAAATAGTCTGACGCCGGTCTGTTATTATCGGTTTCTACGGGAGAAAATGTTTATGCTTGATATTACGGCAACTTATACCGATCAGTACGAGCTTGTCATGGGGCAGGCCTATTTTCTGGCAGGCCGCAAAGATCAACAGGCAATATTCGATTACTTTTACCGCAAAATGCCCTTTAACGGCGGTTACACGGTATTTGCCGGTTTACCGGATCTGCTGGCGATCCTGGAGAATTTTCGTTTCGATGGAACGGATCTCGATTTTCTGCGGGCTCAGAATTTTCATCCAGAGTATTTGGCATATCTGAAGGATTTTCATTTTAGCGGCACGATTTATTCTATTCCTGAAGGCGATCTGGTGTTTCCGGCAAGCCCCATCCTGAGGGTTGAAGGGTCTCTGATCGAAACCCAAATCATTGAAACGCTGCTGCTTAACATTCTCAATTTTCAGTCCCTGATCGCCACCAAGGCCAGTCGCATGCGCCTTTCGGCCAGGAACGGCATGCTTATCGATTTCGGGCTGCGCCGCGCCCAGGGGTTGGGCGGATACCATGCCGGCCGCGCGGCCATTATCGGCGGGTTCGATGCCACCAGCAATGCCCGGGCAGCAAGAGACTACAATCTGCAGGCTTCCGGCACCATGGCGCACTCCTATGTTCAGTGCCACGAAAGCGAACTGGCAGCTTTTCGCAGTTTTGCCGCGGCCCGGCCGGATGATTGCGTCCTGCTTGTGGATACCTATGACACCCTCAAGAGCGGCGTGGCCAACGCAATTATCGTGGCGAAAGAAATGGAAAAAAAGGGGGGGCGACTTAAAGGCATCCGGCTGGACAGCGGAGACCTGGCCTATCTTGCCAAACAGAGTCGTGCCCTGCTGGACGCGGCGGAACTGGGCTATGTCAAAATTGCGGCATCCAACCAGCTCGACGAGTATGTCATCAGAAGTTTACTGGCGCAGGAAGCCCCCATCGACGTGTTCGGCGTAGGCACCAGTTTGGTAACCGGCAGTCCCGATGCAGCCCTCGACGGTGTCTACAAACTGGCGCAGGCCGATGGACGGCCGGTGATTAAACTCTCGGAAAACGTATCGAAAATCACCCTGCCCCAGAAAAAGCAGGTTTGGCGCGTGATCAATCATCAAGGGCAGTTCTGGGGCGCCGATGCGGTGGGACTCGTGGATGAAAAAAAGATTCCCGTAATACACCATCCGTTCGTCCCCCACCAATCCTTAAACATCGACCCTTATGAAACCGAACCGCTCCTGCAACGGGTGATGGCTAAAGGACGCATCGTTTACGACCCGCCTTCACTTTCCCGGACGGCGCAATATTGCCGCGAGCGCCTGGCCCTGCTGCCCGCGGAATACAAACGCTTCGAAAACCCGCACATCTATAAAGTGGGCATCAGCGGCAAACTCAAGCAGCTAAGGGATCATCTGATAGCGCAACATAAAAACTGATAGAAATGCCGTTTGAGAAATCCCGATATCACAACTGGCAGAGACGGCCACCTTTTTCAATGATAATACCCGTGTCTATATTCCTGACATGGCTTAAAAAATCCCGCATTTATATCCATTTGACTTGGTCAAGGCGATAGTGAATATAAATGGTTTTACCGGGAAACACGCTGTGCTTTTCGTTTTGTTGAGGCGTTAACCGCACCGTGAAGGGTATATCCCCGGCAAGGATCGAGGCAAATATTTGACCCGTTTTTCTTTCCAGGCTGAGCCTGGAAACAGTGCCTTTCAGGACAATTTCGTCCCTGCTAACGGCCGGACCGTTCTCGCCGACGGACAAGACATCAATGACAGCCGCCGCCCCCTGGTTCGGGGGTGGGGGCACGCACAGTTGTTGCTTGTCGGATAAAGTCTTCCCCCAGTTTCCGGTTTCCAGTTTTTGCCAAGGGCCGAAGATGATCGTTTCGCGGCCTGTTCCAAAAATTTTCCCCTGGAACAAATGCAATATCTCATCACAGATCTCGTAAAGCCACTGCCAGTCATGACTGGCAATGATCAGCGTGGTGCCCGATTCCCGGCGCGCCTGAAGCGATGCCTCCTTAATAAGCTGTGCGCTGGCGGCATCCACACTGGCTGTCGGTTCATCCAGCAATAGAACTTTTGGTTTTAATACCAGCCTGGAGGCTAACGCCACCCGCTGCATTTCACCCCCTGAGAGTGCATACCAGGGGCGCTGGACAAAATCCTTATCGGCTAAGCCGACCAAAGAGAGCGCTTGATTGACCTTCCGAACGGCATTCTCACCATCGCCTCTCAACTTAAGGCCGTATGAAACATTGTTAAATACGCTGCGTTTCAACAGAAAGGGCTCTTGGGGGAGTAATGTAATTTGAAAACGCATTTCATCTGAAAAAGGTTCGGCCGGGCGGTCATTAAAAAGTATTTTTCCCTGAGCGGGTCTTTCAATCAGCCCCAAAATTCTTAAAAGCGAGCTTTTCCCGCTGCCGTTCGGACCGATGAGCCCGACGATGGACGCCGGTTGAATGCTCAGATGATCGATTTCCAAAACCGGTTTGCCGGCGTATGATTGTTTCAGGGATTTGATTGAATAGATTGGCGGAATCAAATTTTAATACCTTCGGCGTAAAAATGAAACCGAGACATTTACAAAAAAAGCGATGGCCAACAGCACAAGGCCCAAGGCCACCCCCATGCCGAAAAGTCCCTTGTTGGTTTCCAGTGCAATGGCCGTTGTAATGGTGCGTGTATGCCATTTGATGTTGCCTCCGACCATCATGGAAATCCCCACTTCCGTCATGACCCTGCCATAAGCAGCGATGGCACCGGCCAGCAAGCCGTGCCGGGATTCCCATAACGTACTCAAAAAAAGTTGCCGCCGATTGGCGCCCATGGAAATGATCATGATCCGAAGCTTTTGATCCATGCTTTCGACCGCAGTCGCACTCAGACCGATGACGATGGGCAAGGCTAAAATTGTCTGGCCGATGGCAATGCCGGGCAAAGTGAAAAGCAGGTTGAAATCTCCCAGGGGACCGCGATGGGTCAGAAAGGCATAAACGAGCAGGCCGATAAACACCGTCGGCAGCGCCATCAGCGTATCAACGATGGTTCGAACCGGTTTTTTCCACCTGAAGTTGAAATGGCCGAGACAAAACCCGAGGGGTATGCCCACAAGCAGGCTGCATCCCATGGAATAGCCGGAAACTTTGAGCGTGGCCACTATGGCCGAATAGGTTTCAGCATTGCCGCTCAGCAGTAATTGAAAAGCCTGGAAAAATCCGTCTAATAGGAAATCCATGATAATTTTAGGTTATGAAATAATGCGACTGCAGTGTGTTTTGAATACATGGAATGATTTGATTCGCCCACATGCAGTCGCAGCCGTTAAGGTTTATATTCAGGCATTCGCTTACATTTTGGCATTCGGTGTAAACAACTGTTTTCCCAGCAATTTAAAATCCTTTATCAGCTGTTGAGCTTCGGCGCTCGTGATCCACTGGATGAATTGCTTGGCAGTGTCGTATTTCGCCTTGGAACAATTCTTTGTATTGACTGCAATCACGCTGTATTGATTCAATAATGGGGCGTCGCCTTCCACCAGGATTTTGAGCGGTGGATTTCCTTTCAAATTGTCTTCATATTTGATGTAGGTGCCGCGGTCGGTCATCGTATACCCGTTGCGTTCCGCCGCAATATTGATGGTCGTCAGCATTCCCTGGCCCGTCTGAACATACCAGCTTTCTTTTTCAGGGATGGGCAGATTAGCCGCTTTCCACAGGGAAAGCTCCGTTTGATGCGTTCCGGATTTATCGCCCCGGCTGGTAAAGACGGCCCCCTTCGCTTTAATTGTCTCCAGAGCCTCTTTAACGGATTTGCCTTTGATTCCGGCTTTGTCCGCAGGAGGTCCGATAATAACAAAATCGTTATACATGATTTCACAGCGATCGACACCAAACCCGTCATCGACAAATTTTTTCTCGGCTGCCGGCGCATGCACCATCAGAACATCCACATCACAGTTCTCTCCCATTTTGAGTGCCTTGCCGGTACCGGTTGCCGTCCACTTAACCTCAATTCCGGTTTTTTCTCTGAATTTCGGCATCAGGTAGTCCAACAAGCCGGTATTATCCGTGCTGGTGGTCGTTGCCATTAAAAGAGTTTTTTCTTGTGCAAAGGATCCTGCAGGCAAAAAACAAAAAACTAACGTCAAACACATTAATGCAATCCATAACCGTCTCATTCTTTTCTCCTTTCTGTTGGTTTAAAGAGCATTCAAGCAATAATCCGAAAAATAGCTTGTCGATATGCAATTCTATACATAACGTCCGATCGTCTGTTTATCGATCTCATTGCATTATGTCAAGAAAATATGTCGCAAAAGTAAACTGTTTTTGTAAAAATTTATGGATTGAAGTCTGGGAAATAAACCTTGCAACATTAGAATAAAAATGTTGAAGTCTCGGATAAAGTTTAATTCAGGATGGAGGGAGGGCGGCCCGTGAGAATGAAAACCAACAAACTGCGTATCCGTTCCAAAATCTGGATTGAAGATGAAACCGGCAAGGTCATTTTCGGCCAGGGGCGTTTAAAAATCCTTGAAGCGGTCATCCGTCACGGTTCGATTCACGCGGCGGCAAAAGAGCTTAAAATGAGTTATCGCGCCGTATGGGGAAAACTCAAAGACACGGAGGAGCGCCTGGGGCAGCCGCTGCTCGTCCGGCAGATCGGAGGCGCGTCGGGCGGAGGATCAGAACTGACTCCGCTGGGGAAAAATCTGTTTGAAAAATTCAGCGCGTTGCAGGCCCATGTGGCGACCGAAGTTGAAAATCTATTTGCGCGGTCCTTTCCGGCTTAAAGAATTATCACTTGTGCTGATCCGTTTAATGACGACTCGCGGCAAGCCGCTGGGAATTGGACCCAAAAGAGAATTAAATGATGTTTTCTGCAATTGAATCTGAAAAAAGCAATGCGTTTGATAAGGTTAGGGAAAAAGGAGCGTATCAAATTCTCTACCAATTTTGGTTTGATCAGCGAAGCAAGAAAGAGTTCAAAATTATTATCAATTCTGAAAAATTGATTATGGCCCCTCCGCTATTGGAAAACAAGCCTTCCTGGACGCAGCTTAGGTATAATCAATGCCCCTGCTGTCCGCTGGATTGTGAAAAACAGCCTTTTTGTCCCAATGCGATAAATATTGCCAATATTATCGAAACGTTTAAGGATAAAATTTCTTATGAAAAATGTTTGGTCAGGTGCATCACCCCGGAAAGGACTTATCAGAAAAAAACTACGCTGATGGTGGGGCTTTCGTCGCTTATGGGGCTTGTCATGGCAACCAGTGGTTGCCCCATGATGTCACTCTTTAAACCGATGGCGCGTTTCCACCTGCCCTTTGCAACCGTGGAAGAAACGATTGTCAGGGCAACATCCATGTATCTTTTGGGGGAATATTTTGCTTTCAGGCGCAACCAAAGGCCTGATCTGGAGCTAAAAAAACTCTTCGATCACTATGAAACCATTAAGCTTTTAAATGCGGGATTGTTGGCGCGAATCAAAGATGCCAGTTCCAAAGATTCCGATAAAAACGCCCTTGTGACGCTGCATTCAATTTCGGACATGCTTTCAATGGAAATAAACACCAGCCTGCAAAGCATTGAATATTTGTTTAACGATGATTCTATCGGTGAATCCAAGGAGGCGACAAGTTAAAATGATAAACGAAGTTGTCATTCTTATTTTTGAAGCCATGGTAGTGTATTTTATGGTTCTATGGGCGCATTCCCTGCGTCACCGATTCGGAACGGTTCATTTTTATGCCCTCATAGGCGGGCTTACCGCCATTATGTCCTGGGTGACGGATGCCGGGGTTAAAATTGATGTTGCCGGCATTACCTTTGTGGTGGGATCAACCGTATTCTATACCTCTTTGCTGTTGGGCGTATTTGTGGTGTATGTTTTTGACGGCCCCCGGGCCACCCGAATTGCCATTTCAACTGTGGCCGGGGTATCCGCCATGGTTCCAATCATTGCAGCGGTCCTGCATCTTCAAACAGGATTGATTGGTTCCGCCGCCATTCATTATGTACCGCTTCCCAGCCTGCGCATCAATACCGCTTCTGTGGTGGCCACGCTGCTGGATCTTATTTTTCTGGCGATTGCTTGGGAATATTTCGGAAAACCCACATTTAAGATACGACTTTGGCTGCGAGCCTTTTTAACTCTTCTGGGAGTAATGTGGCTGGACGTTATTTTATTTGCAACCGGGGCATTTGCAGGAAGCCCCGATTATCTCAGCATCATGAAAGGAACCTTGATCAGCCGCTTGATCGTTTCCGTTTTTGCGCTTCCGTTTCTCTATTTTTATTTACAATGGCAAAGTCGCAGGAAAGGGATCGCAATCGAAAACCGTCCGGTTCTGGCAATCCTCAAACAGGTGGCGGAAATCAAGCAGGAACTGTCAATGGCCCAGCAGGAAATTGAACGCCGCAAAGCTGCTGAAAAGGAACGAGACCGGGTTATACAGGAACTTCAAAAGGCCCTTTCTGAAGTAAAAACTTTACGCGGCTTACTGCCGATATGCAGCGGCTGCAAAAGCATTCGGGATGATAAAGGCTACTGGAAAGGAATTGAGAGATACATTCAGGAACATTCTCTTGCCAAATTCAGCCACGGCATTTGTCCGGAATGCGCAAAAAAACTATACCCTGATTACAAAATATATGACGAGGAATAAGGTAATGGAGCAGCTTCTTATATGTAGGGCTCTTTCATCCCCTACTCTATGCCGGTTTATCCCGGCGCTTTCGGCCCCAGAATTAGCAGAATTAGCCCAGAATTAGGACGGACACATTTTGGGCACAATGGGCACAGTCATTTCGGCTGTGCCCGTTTTTTATGATTCAAAATAAAAGCGCTATTTCCAAAAATCAACCGAGGGATTTTTCATCCCCTGTCTCATTTTTTAAAACGAATTATCGCCAATGTAATCAGGCAGCATTCTTGATCACTTACCAGAGACTTTCAACATATTGATAGCTTAAGATTCTTTTATCTTTCGTAAGAATCGTGGCATTCTCTTCTCGCGCCGTTGCCACAATTATCTGATCTGCCGGATCATCATGAAATGGCTTTGGCAGTACTGTTGAGCGGTAGGCTATCAAGGGTGTAAGATGAACAAATTTTAGTTTGGGCATTTCCAAAGCGGTATTGATCCACTCCTCTGGGTTGCAGGAAATACCAATTTTCCCTTTTTCCAAAAGTTTACTGAATTCCCAAGGTGAAATTGCAGATAAAAGAAGCTCATCATATCCGTCTGTATTTTCAATCAGTTTAGTGACTTTCCGCGATAAATTTTGAGGTCGCATATTCCACCAGACCCATATATGGGTATCGAGAAGATATTTCATTGACATGCTTCCCACAATCCCTCACCCAGTGGCGTGATTATATCCTTTTCGAAAACAAAAGCATCCGCAAGTTTACCTGGTGATGGTTTCATTACGGATTTGCGATAGGGAACCACTTGAGCAAGCGGCTTGCCCCTTTTCGTTATGACGATAGTTTCTTGGGATTTTGCAACATCGTTTAGTACCTTCAACGCATATGCCTTAAATTCACTTATGGCCATTGTCTTCATGTGACCACCCCCTTTGTTGGAATAAAGTAGTCAACTAAAATAGTCATGTCAAGAAAAATGCCACAATTATTCCCCCATCATCCAGGAAAGGAGCATTTTCACCTGCTTCGAGGTTTCTGGAGAGGGCTTGAGGCTGTCTTCGGTATTTTTGCGAAATTCCTGAATAAGTTCTGTGATTTTTAAAATGCCAATTACTGAATGCGTTGATTTCGCCATGCTTTTAAGATTTGCGAAGGAGGGCCGCTGAAAAATATCCCTGATATAAATACATTCGTATCAGGGATAATTTTCAATTCTTTTTTCCTCTAATCTTTAAAATAGCGTCGTTAATATCAGAATTTTTAATTCCGGCCTGTCTCCCTTTTCTTCTGGCCTCCGCAATCAGAGCGTCAAATTCATCAAGCGACGGCGGCGCTATACTTTTTAAAATGACTATGTCTTTTTCGCCGACAACAACAAATTGAGCGCCTGCCTTTAAATTCAGCTGCTTCCTTATATTTTCAGGTATAACGACTTGACCTTTTGAGGACATTTTTGTTGTTGCAATATCGGCCATAACAACCTCCATTTGGAAAATTATCTTACTGGTAAGACTATATGGCGGATAGGTTTAATAATCAAGCCCTAAATGGGGATTCCAAGCAAGATAGCAGCCTACCACCGTGCCAGTGCGGCTCCGGCCGCCCCAGCAGTGAACATAAACCGGCTGATTGCCGGCTATGCTTTAATCAATCCGATCTAAAATTCGGACCATCTCGTTTCTGGATGGGACCCAGGTGTCTTTTATCGGCATCCTGTCAAAGAATACTTCGAAGCCCATATCGCCTGCTATCGATTTCATCAGCCCTTTATAGGGAATAAAGGCTTTGCCGTCCCAATTGATTTCATCCCGCTCCATCAGATTGATCACCCGGCGGATGTCATGATCCAGAAACCCTTT
>ENA-OSEO01005955-OSEO01005955.1-sediment-metagenome-genome-assembly--contig:-NODE-5955-length-11296-cov-4.716463_pt1 | contig 11296 bp, 12 predicted proteins | sample MGYA00237883_ERZ534232 | MGnify/ENA metagenome assembly ERZ534232
AGCGGCAAAATCATGCGCCGCATCCTCAGGAAAATTGCCGAAAAGAAGCAGGACGATCTCGGCGATGTCAGTACGCTCGAAGATGCCGCCGTTATCCAACAGTTGATCGACGAACGCATCGATTAATCCCTTATTCATTGACATTTTTCCCCCGACTGTGTACTCGTTTAAGCATTCCAAAAAATCAATCCGGCAGCGCCATCCTGTTCTTATTCCATTCCCGTTTTTAACGGCACAAGGAAGCACGCCCTGCCAGAAGAGCGGAACACGCCTGCAACCACTGGCAGCGATTCGGCAGCATGTATTTTAAAAGGAGTAGCGGTGAAAACAAACAGACGGATTCACGGCCTCTTAGTCCGCATCATTGCCGCCCTGATAAGCATCGTCGTGGTCGACCCCCTTCAGGCCGGGGGCACTGAACACCCGTCTGCCGTATTCTGGCAAAGCGAAAACGGGTCCATTGAAACCTATTTCGTAAAAATCAGTGAAGTGTCTCTGCGGCAGCGTTCCGATCAAAACGATGAAGCGCACGCATCCGCAACACGTTACGGCCGGCCAACATCCCTCCACAGCTTTGAAGTCGCCCCGGTCGTATTCCGTTTTGAATATGATCTCTTCTGGAAAGGGTGGGTGACCAGTCATCTCAGCGAGGCCGATCCGGGATTCAACGATCCCGAGAACCATCAAGGCTTCGGGGAGGGGTTCGGGGTCAGGTTTGCTTTTCAGCTCCGCAATCATGTAACCGCAAGATTCGCTTGGTATCTCGAACCCTTTTTCCGTTACTGGGATGTGGACCAGTCCGATTATGCCCCCCTGACCTATTATGGCATCCCCATCGGATTCGTCTATGAACCCGAAAACAACACCCTTGCTTACGGCCTTACGATCGGATTCGGATTTTAAAATGACCCCAGACCAAATCAATGAAATGGCCCGACTCGCCCTGGATAGCCTGGACCTGGCCGTCAGTATTATCGATGCCGACGGCACGCTCCTTTTTTATAACCGGCATTCGGCAAAAATTCTGAATCGCAAACCTGAATATATCGGAACGGATATCCACACCCATCATCATAAACCCGCCAACGAAAAACTGGACCGGATGCTGCGGGATTTCAGAAACGGACGGACGGAACCCATCCGCTACGAAGCCCGGCCCTACGGCAAGGCTATTGCGGTGACCCTTACCCCCCTGATAAGAGCAGGCGAGTTTCTCGGGTGTCTTCAAATCGTACGCCTCAAGGAGTCGGTTGTCCCGCAAGAACCATCCGAACCTTTAATTGAATAGAATTTGACTCTGAATCCGGAGATGGGTATAGGGATACGGGTACTTAATTTTTATCTTCAGGAACCTGTTAAGGAGAAACGAGGAGGCCTAAACATAATGAAAAAGCTCTTTTTATTTTCCCTGCTGCTATGTCTGAATGTTGCGGCAGCTGCGACGCTGACGGCCGCTGAGGCTCAGAATAAACCAGTTTGCGTAATAAAAACATCCAGCGGCGATATCCGGATCGAGTTATTTCCCGCCGAAGCCCCGGAAACCGTAAAAAATTTCATCTCGCTGGCGGAAGGACGCAAAGAGTATACCGATCCCAACACCCGGGCGAAAGTCAAAAAACCTTTTTATGATAATCTGATTTTCCATCGCGTCATCAGGGATTTCATGGTCCAAGGGGGGTGTCCGCTGGGTACCGGCAGCGGCAGCCCCGGCTACACGTTCGCCGATGAAATCAACGCAACGGCCCTGGGTCTCGACAAAATCAAAGTGATGCAATCCGACGGGGGGATGCATCCATCCCTTGCAATCCGCACCCGGGAGGATTTTTCCCGGTTGGTCGTGATGCCGCTGGCGCGTAAAATGGGGGTCGCATCCCAGGAGCAGTTCCAGGCGCGCATCCAGGAAATACAGCAAAAATTATCCGAGCTGAGCTTAAAAGACTGTTACGAAAACCTGGGATACCGCTACACGGACAAGCTCCAGTCGACGCCGCCCGTCCGGGGCGTCATCGCCATGGCCAATTCGGGACCGGATACGAACGGCTCTCAGTTCTTTATCAATCTGGTCGATACGCCCTGGCTGACCGGAAAACATACGGTATTCGGCAAGGTGATTCAGGGAATGGAAGTGGTGGATAAAATCGCCGAAGTGCCGGTAGACCCAAACAGCAAACCGCAGCAGGCCGTCCGCATCCTTTCCATCCGCCGGGAACGGCCTTGAAGCGGGCCGGCCGAGGGAAACAAGGGGAATGTCGCAAAATTCCCTTTTTAACGACAACTTGAATCCATTTTTAAAACAGAGGTCTTTTTAAACGTTCCCATCGTAAACACGACCCGGTGGGCAACCCGAATCGCGCGAGGTGCATGATGGAACTTACCCGGAAATTGGCTCAATTCGTATGTGACACACAATTCAAGGATCTTCCCGATTCTGTCGTGGGCAAAGCCAGAGAGTGCTTTCTCGACTGGCAGGGGGTGGCCCTGGCCGGAACGGTCGATCCGGCCGCCGCAATCATGATGTGCTACGTTCGGGACGCCGGCGGCCATCCCGAGGCAAGCGTCATCGGCTCGAACATTAAAACCGATATGGCCAACGCCGCCATGGCGAACGGTCTGATCGGCCACGCCCTCGATTTCGACGATTATCATGATGAGACCGTTATCCATGCTTCGGCGGCCTGCGTGCCGGCAATCCTGGCCATCGCGGAGAAATTCAACAAAAGCGGACAGGATTTTCTGACCGCCATGGTCCTGGGGATCGATGTCTGTATCCGCGTCGGACTGGGTCTGGGCGATTACCACTACCAGCGAGGCTGGCATACCACGGCAACAGCCGGGACTTTCGGCGCCACTGCCGGGGCGGCCAAGCTCCTGGGGCTGGATGTCGACCGTCTGGTCACTGCCTTCGGCATCTGCGGCACCCAGGCCGCCGGCCTGCGCCAGGTCTTCGGTACGATGTGCAAGCCGTTTCACGCCGGCAAAGTCTCCCGGGAAGGGATCCTCTCTGCGTCGCTGGCCCGTCTGGGCTTTACGGGGCCGAAGACCATGATCGAAGGGGAACTGGGGCTGTTCGATGTTCTCACGGAAAAACCCGACGAAACCGTCGTTCTCGACCGGCTGGGACAGGAATATTACATCAATCATTTGAGCATCAAGCCCTATCCCACCTGAGCCTGAACGCATTCGACGATGAATCTCCTGGAGGAGATCAGGACCCGTGAAAATCCCGATATTGAAAATGTCGAAAGAATCGATCTTGAAATCGGCCCGGTGGCCTCGACCGCCGCGGCCATCCGGGAACCCCGGCTCGGCGTGGAGGGAAAGTTCAGCGTCTGGTTCCTGGCAGCCCTGGCGCTGGCCGAAGGCAGCGTGACCCTCGACAAATTTACCGACGAGAAAGTGAACAATCCCCGGCTGGTCAATTTAAGAAAAAAGATCCATACCCGACTGGACCCGCGCATCGGTTTCGGTGCACGCGTTCACATTAAAATGAAAGACGGCGCCGAATACAATGAGTTTCTGGCCAAACCCAAAGGCGATCCGGACAACCCCCTGACATTCGCAGAACTGGCCGAAAAATACCGGAACGCGGCCGGCCTGGCCATTTCAGCGGATGCCATCGAAACGCTGATTGAAAAAATAAAAGTCCTTGAAAAAATCAGGGACATGAATGAAATTATAGCGTTGACCGTGAAGTCCGGATGAGAAATAATATTGCCGATATCCATCAGCATCAGGCTGATCGATTGAAAGAGCCGCAATGAAGTAGATGGTAGAGGGACCAGATGATGCCCGATGATAAAAAGATTGCGGAAGGAAGTTCTGCGTCTCAGATCCCCAGGCCTGCCGGAATGGAAAAAATCCTGGATACCCTCAGGGAAAACGAGGAGATCGCCAGGAAGTTCTTTGAGATAGAGGTAAGCGTTCTGTCGATCCTGGACTTCAAAAGCCTCTTTGAACGCCTGCTCGATGAGATTCGGGAAAAATTCAGTGTCCCCTGCGTCTGGATTTCTCTGATCCGGGGGAGTGAAATTTCAGATCTGATAGAGGTCCTGTCCTCCTCCGAACGCCTCAAGGAACGCTTGAACATCATTGATCGCAAAACCTTTCTTGACTTGATTGGAAATAAGACCGCGCCTATCCTCCTGAACGAAAATATAAAACCATACGAACCCATTCACCCTCCCGAACAGCTGAATTTTATCCGCTCCCTTGCAATAGCTCCCATCACCCTCCACGGCCAGATCATCGGCAGTCTGAATCAGGCGGATTTTACCCCGCTGCGGTATCGGCCTGGAATGGACACCGGTTTGCTGGAGCAGCTTGCGGTCAAGGTCTCCATCTGCCTTTCGAACGTGACCGCCCATGAAAGGCTGAAGTGGCTCGCCGTCCGGGACCCCCTCACCGGTCTATTTAACCGGCGGGTCATGGAATCGGTTCTGACACGGGAATTCAGGCATGCAAGCCGCTACAAATCCCCCCTGACAGTAACCTTTATCGACCTGGATGATTTTAAAGAGGTCAATGATCGCTACGGGCACGAGTGCGGCGATGCCTTTCTCAAGCATTTTTCCCTTGGGCTGATGCAGACGACCCGCGAGGTGGATGTGGTCGCCCGGTATGCGGGCGATGAATTCGTCGTGATCCTGCCCGAAACATCCGGGGAAAAGGCCCGGCGCCTGCTGGAGCGATTGCAGGAGCATTTTTTGGCGAATCCGATAAGATGGAAAGAAGACGTTATTCCCGTCTCCTTCAGCTTCGGGATCGCTTCCCTGCCGGATTCCGGCATCCGGGATCCGGAGTCCCTGCTGGGTTCGGCCGATGCCATGCTTTATCGCGCCAAGAAGGTTCGAAACAGTGACCGCCCGGCGGCAGCAACAGGAGACGAGCACAGGAAAGGAGAATCGGTTTAAAAGTAAGGTCCCCGATTTCAATTTTTCAAGTATCTTTTTTTGATTTCACAGGCAATTTCATATTTTACTCAGGTTACATCAATCCCCTCCGGAAGCATGCCTTGAACGGCACCTGATGAGCAGCAGGGACATGCCCAGGATGGCGCCGATGGCGTCGGTCATAAAATTCGTCTCAATCAACAATACCCCCGCGATAAACATTACGGCCTTTTCCCATAGCAGCAGGTTTTTCCTGAAGAAGCCGACAGTGGAAATTGCGATAAACCATACGCCGATGCTTGCCGCGCCCACAACCCGCGCCACCTCAAGCGGCGCCCCCATGCCCAGCAGGGCCGGCGAAAAAACAAAGACATAGGGAACCAGAAAAGACGGCAGGGCGATTCGCCAGGCCGTGTAGCCCGTTGCAAAAGGTTCGGATCCTGCCAAACCTGCGGCCGCATAAGCCCCCAAAGCGACTGGAGGCGTGATAAAAGAATACATTCCAAAGAAAAAAACGAAGAAATGTGCGGCCAGCGGCTGCACCCCCATTTTAACCAATGCGGGTGCGACCAGTATGGCCAGAATGATATAACAGGAAGTCGTGGTCAGCCCCATGCCCATGATCAGGGAAACAAACATCGTCAGAACCAGGAGGATGACCAGGTTTTCCCCCGCCAGTCTTACGAGGATGCTTGAAAGTTGAATCCCGAGACCCGTCAGGCTCAAAACTCCGACAATAATGCCGGCACACGATGTAGCGACGATTACCTCAATGGTATTCCGGGCCCCTGATTTTAATATTACAAGGATTTTTTCCCAATTCAGGCGATTGCTTCTTTGTATAAATCCGATGACGATCGTTAACAAAATGGCGTAAAAGGCGGCTTTAGGCGGCAACCACTCCAAAGCAACCATTAAAATGATCAGCATCATAATCGGCAGGACTAAATAATGTTTCCCTTTGGCGCGCATCTGATACTCCTGCACCTTATCACTCGATATCCCGGTCAATTTCAGTTTTACAGCCTGGAGATCGACGTATATGAATTCGGCCAGGTAATAAAGAGACGCCGGAATAATAGCCGCTTTGATGACCGATACAAAGGGAACTCGAAGAATTTCTGCAATGATATAGGCTGCGGCCCCCATTACCGGAGGCATAATCTGTCCGCCCGTGGAGCTGACCGCCTCTACGGCAGCCGCCGTTTTATTGTCATAACCGTTCTCTTTCATCAGCGGAATCGTAAATGTCCCCGTACCCATGACATTGGCGATCACGCTCCCGCTCAGCATGCCCATCAGACCGCTGCCGACTACGGCGGCCTTGGCCGCCCCCCCGCGGGTCCGGCCGAATTTACTCATGACCAGATTTACAAAATACTGCCCCGTGCCGGTGCCGTTCAGAAATGCGGCAAAAATAATGAAAATGGCAACCAGTGAGGCCGAAGCCCCCAAGGGTATGCCGAAAATCCCCTCGGTAGTCAGGGTGAGGTGACTGACAATCCTTACGGTATCCAGCCCGCTGTGCCTCAAAATACCGGGCAGTTGATCGCCCAGGAAAGCATATAAAAGGGCAATCAGAGAAATCACCGGCAGCGCCAGCCCCATGACGCGCCGGGTAGCCTCAAGCACCAGGATAATGATGATGAATCCCGCAATGATGTCCGGGTAATAGGTAATCCCCAGGCGGAAAGTGATGTCCTCCTGATTAACCAGGAGATATCCGCCGGCCCCCGCCCCTGAAATCACAAAAAGCAAATCGATCAGCCGCGATCCTTTGCCTTTTCCTTTGATAAAAGGAAAGATCAGAAAGATCAGAATCAGTCCCAAGGTTAAGTGGACCAGACGCTGTTGCATACCGGGAAGTTCCCGGACACCTGCTGTATAAAGATGAAACAGGGAAAAAGCGATGCTTACGACGGATGAGATTCCCATGATCACGGGCATGAATTTATTTGACTTCTCTGTCATTGGTGAACCTCATGATGAAAAATTTTGCCGCCGGCATGGACTCGGTCCGGATATTCAGAAACGTGGCATCAAAAAACGTTCGGTTCAGATCGATCCGCAGGCGTGAAGCGATTGCAATCCGATACCGCGTGCCATGCCCCAATGCAAAGCGGATGCCGGGATAATCCTGGTCCAGCCCGTTCATTTCATATCCGTCGGCCGTGGCCGTCAAGGGATACTGTGCATGGGAATCATAATACTGAGCGGCCTGCCGATCGCCGAAAAACAACGACCGCAGGATGAAACCGGAACCTTTCAGTTCATAAACCTCATGCTGGTCGACGTGATAAATCGAATGCACATACTGAAGTGTGATCTTTTCCCCCCGCTTGACCCTTAAAAGAATATCGCCTTTTTTTTCACTGCCTAAAACCAGAACCGATACAGGCCGGATAAGCAGCCAGGCCAGAGCGGCAACAAAAAGAAGCAGAACGATTCTTTTCTTTTTGTTTTTGCATACGATTTTCATAACCACTGATCGGGGTGGAATATAGCCGGAATCTAAAGGAAACCCGGGTATCCCCGGGGAAACCCGGGGATGCCCGGGAGAAACTCGACCGGCTGCTTCGCCGTGACGCCGTCTGCGGCAAACCGGTCGAATCGGTCCGTTTAACCTCACGGAAGCTGAAAAATCTTCATTTGATGATTTTCTTTTCCCTCAGATATTTTTCGGCGCCCGGGTGAAGCGGGACTCCCAAACCGACCGCAGCGTCTTCCAGATTCCATTCCGCACCGGAGGGGTGGATGGCGGTCAATTCCCTGGTGTGTTCGAGGACGACCTTTGTGATATCGTAAACCGTGCCGGCATCCATATCGGCATGCGTAATGAGAATCGCCGGCGTTATCAGTTGAAGCAAGTCTTCGGTCTGGCCCTTGTATGTGTTGGCCTTGATGGTCCCGGCGGAAAAGTAAGGATATTTTTCGATAATCTTATCAATCTTGGTTTTTTCCATGCCCAGAATGCGGACATTGGTGTTGCTGGTGATATCCAGAACCGCCGATGAGGGGGCGCCGGCAAAGACGAATCCGCAGTCGATCGAACCGCTCCGGACGGCATCGCTCATTTCGGCATAGGTCATAAACAGCCCTTTATAGTCGCCTTCTTTCAGGCCATAGGCTTCCAAGGCGGCCATGGCCACGTACATGGAGGGACTGCTGGGAGCGCTCAAAGCGACTTTTTTGCCCTTCAGATCCGCAATCGATTTGATGCCCGAAGATTCCAGGACCAACCCCTGCAGAATCGAGGCATGTCCTCCGATTACACCCCGTATATTCTCATATTTTTCCTTTCCCCGGGCAAACTCCCTTTCACCTTTCCTGGCAAAATAGGCACTGTCCGGCATGGAGATGGCAAAGTCCACCTTTTTCGTGCCGACCAAACGGATATTCTCCGTTGACGCTGCCGTGGACTGAACCATAAGCTTAACGCCGGGTAGATATTGTTCCACCAGTTTTCCCATTCCGCCGCCGATCACGAAGTAGGTTCCGCCGGTTCCGCCGGTAGCGATCGAGAGGGTTCGTTTTTCAGCGGCGCCGGCAAAAGGTATCCCCATAGCGAGGATAAACAGGTACAAAACGCCAACAAACAATTGAATACTTCGATTCTTTTTCATCGCTTTCCATCTCCTTTTTATGGTATGTCACGTTCGTTTTGCTTTTCACTCAACCGCTATCGGCTATCCCGCCATGCGAGACAGATACGCCTGTTCCTTCCGAACCTTTTCTTCAAACCACTGCAGGTTCTCTTCCGTGAGATTGCGGAAACGGCCTTGAACCGAAAAATACGCTTTGACAGGCTTTAACGTACGTCCGGGATTCAATAGGTATTTTTCACCGTCTTCGACTTCATAAAGGGGAAAGATTCCCGTTTCAGTGGCTAACTTGGCGATCCGGATGGTCATATCCGGAGAATAGCGCCATCCGGTGGGGCAGGGAGAAAAAATCAGAATGAATTTGGTTCCCTTGATCTCCTTGGCTCTGTTTACTTTCTTAATTAAATCAGAAGGGTATCCGATAGAGGCGGTTGCAATATAGGGAATCTTGTGGGCGGCCATGATGCGGATAATATCTTTCTTGGGGGTATCCTTAACGTAAGGAGATGGGGTGGTGGTCGTCCAGGCGCCTTCGGGAGTTGAAGAACTCCGCTGAATCCCCGTATTCATATAGCCTTCATTGTCATAACAGACATAAATAATATCGTCATTTCTTTCGGCCGCACCCGACAAGGCCTGAATGCCGATGTCAAAGGTGCCCCCGTCGCCCGCCCAGGCCAGTACGTGAATATCCTTCTTTCCCATTACATCGAGGGCGGCCCGAATGCCGGATGCCGAGATGGCGGTGGTTTCAAAAGGAATGCGCAGCACGGGAATTTTGAGCGCACAAAAGGGAAATCCCGCTGCAATCGTCCCCGCACACGAGGGCGGAATCACCACCATGGTCCTCGGCCCCAGGCCTTTCAACACATATTTCATCGCCAGCACGGCGCCGCAGCCCGGGCAGGCGGTATGACCGGAACGCACAAGCTCTTCTGCGGCGATGGGAAATTTTATTTGAGCAGACCTATCCATTTGCATTCTCCTGGCTTCGACATCTCGCCGGTTTGATCGATAATAGATTCAATATCCGTATCCGTCACATCCTTGCCCCCCAGACCGGCGATGAATTCATAAACAGGCAACCCGGGCAGTGTCCCCTGCAGGGCCGCCTTGACCTCCTGGGCGAAAATACCGCCGCAACCCGGCGAAAAGTCGCGATCGATCACCGCCACTTTCCCGGCGCTCTTCAGGGCCTCGCAGATCAGTTCTCCCGGAAAGGGGCGGAATACCCGTATCCTCAGGACGCCCACTTTCAATCCTTCGGCCCGGCAGCGATCGGCAACCACCCGGCACGTACCGGCGATGGTTCCCGCCGTTATGAGAATGAGATCTGCGTCCTCACAAAGGTACGCATGCAGCAAGCCGTATCCGCGACCGAATTCTTTTTTGAAGGCATCATCCACTTCCCTGCAGACGACCTTGGCTTTTTCCATCCCTGCATGCATTTTATACCGGAAATTGATGTAGTAGTCCGTCGTCGATCCGAACATGCTTGGGTTGTCCACGTCCAGGCACTCGCGCGGCGGAGAAGGCGGGAGAAAACGGTCTATCCCGCCCTGATCCGGAATATCGACAATCTCGTAAGTATGCGAAAGGATAAACCCCTCCAGATTGACCATCACCGGCAACAGAATCTGCTCCGCTATCCGATAAGCCTGAATGATCGAATCAAAAACCTCATGGCTGCTCTCACAGTAGAATTGAAGCCAGCCCGTATCCCGTTGCGACAAGGAATCGGTCTCGTCCACCCAGATGCTCCAGCCGGGGCCGAGCGCACGGTTCACGTTGATCATCACGATGGGCAGGCGCGACAGCGATGCCCAGTGCAGCATCTCGTGCATGAAGGCGAGGCCCTGCGACGATGTGGCGGTGAACGTACGCACGCCCATCGAGGCCGCCGCGCACGTCGCCGCCATCACGGAATGCTCGCTCTCCACGCGGAGGTACTCCGCGGACAGCTCTCCCGCCTCGACCATCCGCGCCAGTTCCTCGACGATGACGGTCTGAGGGGTGATGGGGTAGGCCGCGATGACCTCAGGCCGGCACAGCTGCACCGCTTTGGCTGCGACCTTGTTGCCGACATCGAACATGGTCGTCATCGCTAGTCCTCCCTCTGCATGGCGATGGCCTTCTTCGGGCACTCATTGGCGCACACGCCGCAGCCCTTGCAGTAGTCATAGTCGATGCTGACGGAGTCGTCCTCCGCCCGCTTGACGGCGTTCTCCGGGCAGTACGCCCAGCACCGCAGGCACTTGATGCAGTTCGCCTGGTCGATGACCGGCTTGAAGTCACGCCAACCGCCGGTCTTGCCTGCCGCTCCGATGCACGGATACGAAAGCGTGGTGTCTGCTTCGTAGCGCTCCATCAGCGGTTCACCTCCGTTCTGTCATACGCCTCTTTCGCGGCTGCCGCGTTCGCCTCGCCGGCGGCGCCCTTCCATTGCTCGCGGATGACCGCCTGCACGGATTCGAGCGTGACCTGGTCCGTCATCCTCGCGATAGCCCCGAGCATGGGCGTGTTCAGCGCCGGGATGCCGCTCACCAGCAGGCCCCTGGCGATGGAGATGCCGGCGGCATCGACCACCGCCACCCGGAACCGGTCCGAGAACTCGAACTCGGCGGGCTTCTTGCGGCTGTTGACGATGATGGTGCCGCCCTCCTTCACGCCGACCGTCACATCGGTCGACTCCAGGGTCTGACGGTCCAGCACCACCACGATGTCCGGATGGTACACGCGGCTCCTCAGCCGCACTTCCTCATCCGCGATGCGCACGAACGAGGCCACGGGCGCACCGCGCCGTTC
>ENA-OSEO01005956-OSEO01005956.1-sediment-metagenome-genome-assembly--contig:-NODE-5956-length-11296-cov-3.363134_pt1 | contig 11296 bp, 11 predicted proteins | sample MGYA00237883_ERZ534232 | MGnify/ENA metagenome assembly ERZ534232
CGCTGTGGGTGGTTCCGGCGTCGCTGTCGGTGGTTCAGGTGTCGCTGTCGGTGGTTCCGTGACAGGTGTTTCCGTTGGGGGCTCGCTGGTCGGTGTTGGGGTTGGTGTTGGTACTGATCCGCACCCAACGAGGGCGGTCAAGATAAGGAGTATCATTACACCGTATAACAAATGTCTCATGAGCCATGCTCCTCCTTGATTTCTAAGATAGCGAATGGTTCTTGCAGGGCATCAATCTGTCGCGCTGTGAAAGGAAGGTGATCGGTGCAGTCATCGTCGTTGACACAGGCGGGAAAACAGCCCTATTATAGCATGAAGCCACAGATTAGTTCAAATTCTCCTCGTCTTCCAGTGCCTTCGGGATGTCAGGCGACGATTGAATTCCCGAATGGGATCCGACCTTTGCAGCGTGCCGCGGGGTTTCAGCCCCGTGCTAAGGATGCGCAGTCCGCAGGACTGCTACAACCCGTTCTCGGCAGGGGCACGTGGGCCGCCTCTTAGTCGGAACGCGTCCAAGATTGGCACAGTCTTTACCTGCTGCTAAGAAACCACTGTCTATGTTAGGTCGGTCTGAGTGGTTCAACCGCCTGTCCCCCGGTTATGCCTCCCGTGGGTGTCTTCCCGAACAACCCTTATTCACAGGGTGGTGCCCTGCTGAGAGGCCTATCAGGGGCTAATCGTCCAGTGTTTGATGGTACGTCTCGCGTTCAGGCCACGAATGGAATTCGTGGACTCAATTGTCGCCAGCCATCCTGGCCGCATTCGTACGCACATGAAGACTTGTGATGAACCCCTTTTGATAGTATAATGCCACTCTTGATACGTGCTGCGCATGGCAAGGAGAATGACGTTTGTTGATCATAGATGTGGTCTATTTAGTCGCAGTGATGTTGCTGGCTTTCTACGGGATGAATGCCCTCCTTTCGGTGGTGCTCTATGCTGTGCACAGCAAGGAAGCCCAGCCATGCCCTGACGTTCGTGAAACTCCCGCTGTAACCGTTCAATTGCCGATCTACAACGAGATGTATGTGCTGGAGCGTCTGCTCGAAGCGGTCACCAACCTGCGGTACCCGCGCGAGCATCTCCACATTCAGCTCCTCGACGATTCCACGGACGCGACCACCGACTTGGCGGATAGACTGGTGAATCTCTACCGCGAGCAGGGGCTGCGTATCGATCTTATCCATCGCGACAATCGAGTTGGGTTTAAGGGAGGTGCGCTCCGAGAGGGATTCGAAGCAGCGAGCGGTGAGTTCATCGCGATTTTCGATGCCGATTTCGTGCCCGAACCGGATTTCCTGGAACGCACGATTCCGCACTTTCTGGAACGAGAGAATCTGGGTCTGGTTCAGACGCGGTGGGGGCACATCAACGGCGATTATTCCGGACTCACTCGTGCCGAAGCCATCGCGCTGGACGGTCACTTCGTCGTGGAACAGACGGCGCGCAACCGCTCTGGGCTGTTCATGAATTTCAACGGCACGGCTGGTGTGTGGCGCAAAGCATGTATTGTAGCAGCCGGCGGCTGGCAAGACGATACGCTCTGCGAAGACCTCGACCTGAGCTATCGTGCTCAATTGCAGGGCTGGGAGTTTCTCTACCTGCCGGCTGTGGTCGCCCCGGCAGAACTCCCGCCACAGATCAATGCGTTCAAGCGCCAGCAATTCAGATGGGCAAAAGGCTCTACGCAGACGGCGCTGAAGTTGGGTGGAGCACTCCTGCGAACCAGCGACGTGCCCTGGTACAAGCGGCTGCAGGGTCTGATCCACCTGACCGGTTATCTGGTCCACCCTCTGATGGTCATCCTGTTATTGCTCACGTTGCCCTTTCTTTTGACACACAGCTCGGTCGGTGGCTACGTGGGATTTCTGAGTCTGGTCAGTTTCTGCCCGCCCCTGTTGTATGCGGTCTCCCAGTGGGCCCTCTACCGCGCGGAGTTCCCGAAGCGGTTCAGCGCGTTTCCATTGTTGGTTCTGTTGGGGACGGGGGTCGCCTGGAACAACAGCCGTGCGGTCTGGGAGGCGTTCACGGGCCGGAAGAGCCAGTTTATGCGCACCCCCAAGTTCCACATCGAGAGAAGGCAAGACACATGGGACGACAACCCCTACGCGCTGTCGCTGGACTGGAACACAGTGGCCGAATTGGGACTGGCAGCCTACGCAGCTCTGGCGATCGGGTTGGCGCTGCATGCCCGCAATTACTTCATCATCCCTTTCTTGTTCCTTTACATGCTCAGTTTTGGGTATGTGGCTGCGTTGGGTGTAGTACATTCCGCAAGCGCGATCAGGTTCAGGCGGCAGCGGGACGCGAATGGGAATTTGGGGCCAACCAAGCCACGTGGGGGGGTGTATTCCTTCAAATAAGATCGGGTGCGCCTGGGCGGAAAGGGATGGTGTCTTGCACGAACAACGATTGCGGATCTAAGCAGACGCTCAACCCCGCCCCGCCCGTTGAGTGCCAAATACAACAATGAACCCATGCAGATGTGCCCTGCAATTCATAAGCAGGTCGATCTGCATCCTTGTTACGGAAACGGCTCCGGTCAGTCGGTTTTGTCCTGGGCAGCAGTTTGACGCGGTTCCGTCGGTGTGGCCGGCTCACTACCTTTCTCGCGCATATTCACCTGGCCACGGATGTTGCCACCTTCGTCCAGGAAGAAAGAATCGACGATGACGTCGCCCTCAATCCGGCCGGTGGACAGCAAATCCACTCGATCAGCGTAGATGGTTCCGGTCACCGAGCCAGAAACCGACACATTCTTTGCACGAACCTCGGCAACGATTTGACTCATTTCGCCGATCACGATATTGCCAGTGGCTTCGACAGTCCCTTCACAACGGCCATCGATCCTCAAATTCCCTTCACACCTGAGATGGCCATTGAAATACGCGTTCTGTCCAATGACCGTTTCGAGTCTATCGCTGACACGAGCTTTCTTCTTACCAAACAGCACGAATAGTCCCCCTTGTGCACTCACAGCAGACGGCCTGTGAATGGAACTGGATGAATGTGGCTCTTCGAGCCCCTAATCTGCAGTAGTGGTGTTGAATATACTACAGGGCATGGCAAAAGTCAATCGCGTGTGATGAACCGCCTCGCAGAGCAGGCTGCGATTGGGCTACAGGGTAAGGTTGGTGTATGATTACAGTGGTGGATCTTAACACCCTCAAGTGCGCGGTGCTGGCAAAAACCGCAGCGCTCACCTTGTACTACCCGGTCCGGTTGCTCATGTGAGCAGGCGCTTAGCGAAGGGCTATATCGTGGGCCGTATCCAGGATGAGCCTGGCTCCAAGCCACAGTGCTGGGTTTGGGACCGCCTGGCGGGCAAATGCCAGGGTCTGTACATCCGAACATAAGTGTGCAGGCGAGGAACAACGCTCCCCAACCATCGCAGGGCGTCCTGTTCGGGGGATTGATCTTCAAGAAGTGCCTGCAGACGTTTGCCCCGGTCGTTGACAATCGTCTTGATTATTTATTCGATATATTATATAATATATATTGAAAAGTTGCGGCGTGCAAGGCATGAGGAGAACGAGTATGTCACAGTCCACAGCAGTTTCGATGAATGTCAAAACGCTTGAGACTCAAGCCTACGAGTGGATGCGCGAGAACATCATCGTAGGGACCTGGTCGCAAGGAAGCCATCTGAAAGACAATGACATCGCCGGCCAGCTAGGGATCAGTGCCACACCGGTGCGTGAGGCGTTGCGCAAATTGGCCAGCGAAGGGTTGGTCGAGACAATCCCCTATCGTGGCACTTTCGTCGTGTCCTTCTCCACTACGCAGGTGGACGAGCTGATCAGCGTGCGTTTGGGCCTGGAGTTGATGGCACTCGAAGTGGGCTTGCCGCTGATGACTGCCGAGGCATTCAAGGCGATGGAACTGGCGATCCGCGATTTTGACCAGGCGTTGCCACGGAACGATCTGTCTGCTGCTCTGGAGGCGGACATGGAGTTTCACCGGCTGCTCGTGCAATCCGGGCACAACAGCGTGCTCGATGAGTTATATCGCCAATTGACCGGGCGTGTGCAGATGCTCATGGCGATCGCCGACATCGGCGGCAGGCTGGCGACCGGTAACAAAGACCACAAGGAAATTCTTGAAGCCATCCAGTCGCTCGATCTGGAAGAGGCCAAATCCGCCTTGCGTAAGCACTTGTCGGTGACCCGCGACGCTATTATGGCGCGCTGGCCAGCCACGGAGCCGGCAAGTGGAAAAATCAACTGAGAGTAGCAGAATTCTAAATCCGAGGAGTGAGCGATGGGTCTAACTACTGACCAAATGGTCGACATGTTGCGGCGTATGTGGCAGATTCGTTTTTTTGAACAGAATGTCATCGAGCTGTTCAAGCGCGGGCTAATCACCGGCTCAACGCATGTTTCTCTGGGAGAGGAGGCTACAGCCGTTGGCGCATGTGCCGCTCTACGGACGACGGACTTCATTACCAGCACTCATCGCGGGCATGGACATTGTATCGCCAAAGGGGGCGAGTTGAAACCGATGATGGCCGAGCTTCTCGGCAAGGCGAATGGCTATTGTGGGGGGAAGGGAGGCTCGATGCATATCGCTGATATGGATCTGGGCATTCTGGGCGCAAACGGTATCGTTGGAGGTGGTCTTACCCTGGCCGTTGGTGCCGCCCTGTCGTGCCAGTACCTGGGAACGGATCAGGTTTCGCTGTGTTTCTTTGGAGACGGTGCAATGAACCAGGGAGGCTTCTACGAAGGCGCCAACCTGGCGTCAATCTGGAAATTGCCTTTGATCTACTTCTGTGAGAACAACCAGTATGCGCTGAGCACTCCTCTCACAGACAACACGACCGTGGTCGATCTGGCTGAACGGGCATCTGGGTTGGGGTTGCCCGGAGTTCGCGTGGATGGGAATGATGTGCTGGCAGTCTACGAGGCAGTCGAGGTGGCTACTAAGCGGGCCCGTGCCGGAGAGGGACCTTCGCTAATCAATGCGGTCACCTATCGTTGGGAGGGGCACACGATCGGTGATCCACAAATCTACCGGACGCGCGAAGAGGTCGACGAGTGGAAGAAACGAGATCCCATCGTCCGTTTCACGACGTACCTGCTCGGTCAGGGCGTGTTGACGGATGAACAGGCCCGGCAGGTCGAAGACAGCGCACGGCAAGCCGTGGAAGAGGCCGTCGAATATGCCAAGATGGCTCCAGAGCCCAGCCTGGAGTGCCTGTATGATGGTGTGTATGTCTGATTGGATGCCCAGTGAATCGGCAATTGACTTGGACGAGGAGGTAAGGGCATAATGCCTGATCGCGAGATTACTTTTGTACAGGCCCTCAATGAGGCACTGCAAGAAGAGATGCGCAGAGACGAACGGGTTTTCATCATGGGCGAGGATATCGGGCCGTACGGCGGGGCTTTCAAGGTCACGCGCGATCTGATCGACGAGTTCGGGCCAAAACGGGGCCGGAACACCCCGATTTCTGAGGCTGCCATCATTGGGACGGCCACAGGTGCCGCTCTGACCGGCACGCGGCCGGTCGCAGAGATCATGTACGTCGATTTCACCACACTCGGTATGGATCAAATCGTCAATCAGATGGCGAAAATCCGGTACATGTTCGGTGGCAAGGCAACAGTACCGGTTGTGATCCGCACGCAGGGCGGGGCCGGTCGCGGGAATGCGGCCCAGCATTCTCAAAGTCTGGAGGCGTGGTTCTTTCATGTACCGGGCATCTACGTCGTTCAGCCATCTACGCCCTACGATGCGAAAGGTTTGCTGAAGAGCGCGATCCGGGACGACAACCCCATTCTATTTCTGGAGCACAAAATGCTCTACAATGTGAAAGGGGTGGTTCCTGAGGGCGAGTATGTGGTGCCGCTGGGCAAGGCGGATATCAAACGGTCAGGTAGTGACGTTACGATCGTCGCCACGTCCTGGATGGTCCATCACGCACTGAAAGCGGCTGAGACCTTGAGCCAGCAGGGCATCGAGGCGGAGGTCATTGACCTGCGGACCCTCAAACCGCTGGATAAGGACACCATCATCAAATCGGTGAAGAAGACGCTGCATCTGGTGATCGTGAACGAGGGGTGCCGCACAGGCGGGTTTGCGTCTCAGCTCGCCGGGATGCTGCTGGAGGATGTGTTCGACTACCTCGATGCACCCATCAAGATCGTGGCGTCTGAAGACGTGCCTATCCCGTACAATCACGTCTTGGAATACGAGACTATTCCGGGCGAAAAGGACGTTGTGAGTGCCGTTATGGCAATCGTCTGACTACCGCCGGCGGAGCCGTGATAGAACGAAGGGGTGACCTCCCTCGCAGAGGCTGATGCTGCAAGGGAGGTCTTGGTTTGCCCCTATTCGCCGGTTGGGTGGTACTGGCGCACCGTGATGATAGACAGGATGTCCTTCGCCAACGGATCGGGATAGTCCTCTCCGAAGACCACCTCCGTAATACCGGCGTTGATGATGCTCTTGGCGCACCACGAACACGGATAGTGTGTAGTGTAGATCGTGGCGTCCGCGATGGGTATGCCATACCGTGCGGCAAAGTTGATGGCGTTCTGTTCGGCATGGGCCGCACGGCAAATCTCCGAGCGCTGTCCGGATGGCACGTTCGCGCGCGCACAGCCAATGTCGGCACAGTGGACGTGTCCAGCCGGAGCTCCGTTGTAGCCGGTGGATACGATCTGTTTGCCTTTGACGATGACCGCACCCACCTGACGACGCAGACAGGTCGATCGCTTCGCTACCACGAGGGCGATTTCCATGAAATAGTCATCTAATCCGGGACGTTGATGGGCCATGTTTTACCTCGCTGTGATATGGTTTTGGGCTTGCGTCTGCGGTGCTCCTGCGAACAACATCGCATAGCGACGGCTCAGTCTTCGAACAACTGCGGATAACTGCTCCTCAATTCCGCCAGCAGCCGCCCGAACACGGCCGGCGCTTCCGCTTCGACAAGCCGCAGCATTCTCACCGCCAGTTGGCAGATCTCCCACTGTGCGGCGGGGTGAATGCGGATGCGGAAGAAATGCAGCAGCTCCCGAAAGTTCATCGTGACGACGATCCGCGTTGCTGCGGCATTGGGCAGCAGGAAACGCGCATCTTCCTTGCGGATGCCCAGTTCGCGCAGTGCCTGGTAAGCTTCGATCATTTGTGCAATCAGCCCGTCCCAAATAGCCCGCGCTTCCGTATTTCCCTGGATAGACGGCGGGATGACAAGTTCCGGGGCGGACAGATCGACATACCGCTGGGATTCCTGCGAATAGCTCGCCAGCCGGTGGCGTACGAGTTGGTGGCTGCAGGCCCGCGATATGCCACTGACCTCGAATGTCGCACAGGCGTGTTCGATGATCGATTCATGCCCTTCTCGGATGCGGGACTGGATGAAAGCAGCCGGATCTCCCTTGCCCGCGCTGCGATAACAGACACGCCCCGCATGTTCGATCAAGGACTCCGCCCGTCCGGTCCCGCGCAGGTACTGCGTCAGGGCGATCAATTCGACTTCCAACAGGATATCCTCCTTCGTGGTTTTCCCTGCTATGCAGCGGTTCGATTCCGCTGCGCGAAGCGACGTCTGCCAACACGAAATGCACTCACAGGCGACGAAGTTACAACACCGCGAGGTTTCGTGCCGTCTCGCCGCCTGTGAGAATAGCTCCGACCACCGTGCTTATGGGACGCGGCTGATCTGGATATCCGTGGCGTCGATTTCGGCAAGCGCCGCGCGGATATCGGCTTCGGTCACTTCGCGGACCTTGAACACGAGCAGGCTCTTGTGCCGGTCTTCGCCCTGCAGGAATGTCCCTAGCGTAACGAAATCGCCCCCTCTGGAGCTGATCGCGCTGGTGAGTTTGGCGAGAAGGCCCTTGCGGTCCTCAACCAGGGCAGAAACGCGCCAACCGGCGTCGCGGGCACCCAACAACTCGAGGAAGACCTTGAAAATATCGGTCTCGGTGATGATGCCCACCAGCTTGTCGCCGTCCAGAACCGGCAGCCCACCGATTTTATTGTCCGCCATGATTCTGGCGGCCTCTTCCAGTGGTGTGATCACCGTGACGGTGATCACTTCCTTAGTCATCACTGTGGAGACCTTTACCTTGGACAGCAGGTAATGCATCTCGAACACGCTCAGCGTCGTCGCGGGCGAAGGGGACACGTACAGCAGGTCCTTCTCAGAGACGATGCCGAGTATCTTGTGGTTCTTGTCGATGACGGGGAGGCGGCGAACCTTTTCCTGGCGCATCAGATTGAGAGCGTCATCGACTGGGGTGTCGGGTGAACAAGTGATGGGATTTCTGGTCATACGATCACCAACGAGCATGATTCCATTCTCCTTCCTCTAACTCTGTTTGTGACATCCAATACGCACGACGAAATCAGTCCCGACGATCACTCTTTGGGCAGGCTGTAACCCAGGCGGCGCAGTTGGGCCTCATCAGAGCGCCAATTCCTGTTGACCTTGACCCAGAGCTCCAAAAAGACCCTATGCCCCAACATCTCTTCGATCTCCGCTCTGGCACCCGCTCCGATCTGCTTCAGCATCTTACCCTTCTCGCCGATCAGGATGCCTTTTTGACTGTCCTTCTCGACCAGAATCGTTGCACTGATGTACGCGAGGTCCTCGCGTCGCTGCTTGAATTCGTCTACGAACACGGCGACTGCATGTGGGATCTCCTGTTGAGTATGCCGCAGAACCTGTTCGCGGATGAATTCTGCAGCGACGAACCGCTCTAACTGATCGGTAACCTGTTCCTCCGGATAATAACGCGGCCCGAGGGGCAGAGCGGCGATGATCTGTCGAAGCAGCACATCCACATTGGCACCCTGCAATGCGGAGACCGTGATCTGCTCGGCGGTGTGTAGCAATGCCCCGTAGGCCTGCTGTCTTTCTGCCAACTCGTCTTCCGCCAGCAGGTCGGCCTTGTTCAGGACGAGGATGACGTGCCGCGTAGCGACGCGCTGAAGAGCTTCGGCAACCAGGCGGTCCTCTTTGCCCGGCGGGAAAGAAAGGTCAACCATGAACAGAATGACATCTGCATCCTCGATCACTTCCGTCGCCATTTCAACCATGTACGATCCCAATTTGTGGAGTGGTCTGTGAATGCCGGGGGTATCCACGAACACAACTTGTGCCTCGGGCAACGTCAGGATACCCAACAATTTATTGCGGGTCGTCTGCGGTTTGTCGGACACGATGACGAGCTTCTGGCCCACGAATGCATTGAGCAATGTCGATTTGCCGACGTTGGGGCGACCAATCATCGCGACGTACCCGGAGCGGTGATCCGGTGGCGTCTCTTGCGGTACCAACACTCCACTATTCTTACTATCTTCCGTCATGCTGCACTGCTCCTTGTTCTTCAGGGTTCACGAATGACGGAGACTCGGCCCGCCACCCCATCCACTTCGACAAGTTGCCCGTCGTGGACTTGATCGAAAATGTCCGGCACAGCAACGACCGCCGGCACTCCATACTCACGCGCAACGACAGCTCCGTGTGAGAGCAATCCACCCGTCTCTGTCACGAGTGCGGCGATTTTGCCGAAGACCGGGGTCCATCCCGGATCGGTGCTCCGCGCGATCAGGACCGAGCCCGCTCTCACCTGTCCCAACTGCGTGGCATCGCTGACACATGCCGCCGGCCCGGTGGCATGCCCCGGGCTGGCAGCTCTGCCCCAGTACGGGTCATCCGGAGCCTTCGTCAGGGACTCAGCACCAGCCAGCGGTTGGTCCCCTCTGAGGAACGGCGGATAATGTACCCCCGGGTTGGCGACGTATTCCGCACGGAGCGTGTCGAATGCCAGCTTTCGCTCCCGGACAATGACCAGGCTCGGCAGTCGTGCAGTGTCCTGGATGCCTGCTTCCAGCTCTTCCCAGGTCAAGAAGAACACATCGTCGGGAGCTTCCAGCACCTTGCTGTGGGACCAGTATCGGCCCAACAGGTTGACTAACCGGCGGATCAACGCCAACCCGCGTTGCCAGTGGTAGCGTTGATTCTCCCGAAGCTGCATGTAAATGCGGGACAGCTCGGCCAGTTGGCGGAGATACACAAGTTTCCCTCGCCCGGAAATTCCGGACAAACGGGCCACCAACTCGCTCCAGGCATCCTCCCACGTGTCTGCTTCGCGTCGCGCTCGTTGAGACGCGGTGGGCAGCTCGTCCAGCAGGGCAAGGACACCCTGCGGGTCGTCTGCGAAGGGTGGGTGAATGATGTCGAGATTGTACGAACGATGTCCGTGCTGCGCCAGAAAATCGTCCCATGCCACCGCGAACTCACAGCCGGCGTTATCGCGTAGCGCCGCCAGGTGAGCCAGGTCGGCATCCATCTGCAGCGAAAGGTTGTGCACACCACGTACCAGGCGTGCACTCCATTCTCCGGCATCTTCGCCGTCGATCGCTCGACCCAGGCTACGGCGCAACAACGTGTAAGTCATATCTGCGTGGGTCAGGCTCCAGCGGTGTATGCCGAGCAAACGCCGGTTGAGCGTCTTGACCCGCTGCAAGAGCATGCTGATCTCTGCTGTTTCGGCAGACACGCGGCTCACCTCGAAAGACGCTATCTGCGCCTGCAATCGCGAGATCTCGTACGTGAATGCGCTTTCGAAGCGCTGCCATTCCCGCCAGTTGTGCCACGGTGACCAGTTGCGCCAATCCTGCAGCATCGCTTTGCCGAGCGCCCACCAGACGCGCAGATCCCAGTGGCCTGCCGGCTCCTGCGCTCGCCAGCGTAGCGAGATATCCCCACCTGGGAAGTACCGTACCGCATCATCCGGCAGCAGAAAGTCCGGGAACAATTTGTACAGTGACCAGAACGCCTCCGCGTCCGTGTACGGGTGGCCCCGGTACAGGCGGGTTAGCGGACGCGTTGCGGGCCACGCGATGCCGATGTAACGCAATGGATCTCGTAATGCCAGCATTTCCAACGATTCCCGGATGAGCGTCCAACCCAGGGGCGAAACCGGGCCCAGAAAACGCTCGTTGAGAAAGGCGGCAGTCCATATCCGATTTTTGTCTGGTATCTCGTCAGTGAAGAAACCGTTCACCTTGTTCGTCATGTGATCCGCCACTGCCTACCGGTTTAGCAGATCCGGAGAGGGGACCCGTTGAGCACTCCTTTGATGTATTATATCATCAGGTCTGGCAGGCTCAAAAAGGGTGATCGTGTGTGCGAGGCCAGCAGGCATGCGGACATGCTGCTGCGGATGTAGTTCGGGAGCGGGCCGCGTATGAATTATCAGGCACAGCCGGGATACTAACCGCCGATTTCCGACATGGTCCGGCCGTGGGGCGTTGCACACTCCTCCAGATGGTGCTG
>ENA-OSEO01005959-OSEO01005959.1-sediment-metagenome-genome-assembly--contig:-NODE-5959-length-11289-cov-3.827060_pt1 | contig 11289 bp, 9 predicted proteins | sample MGYA00237883_ERZ534232 | MGnify/ENA metagenome assembly ERZ534232
CCGATCTCCCGGACCCTTTCGTACACGGCCATGATCATCACGTTCATGATGCTGATGAGCACGATGGCCACCAGCATGATCTTGACGAACAGGGTCATCATGTCGATCATGCGGGCGATATTGTAGAAGGGCGACAGTTTCTCCCAGGTATGCACATCAAATACGGGCTTCCCCTCCTTGTTGACTTCACCGGAGAGACTACCCGAGAGTACCGCAAATACCTCATGGAGCTTGGTGAAATCCTTCACCCTCACAGCGATTTCGCTGATCTCAGGGTGCTCCATTCTCAGGATGTCCACGGCGTCGTCCATGTGGACATACCCGTCCCGTCCGCCGGGTCCGGTGGCGCTCTCCAGGATCGCCCCCACCCTGAGCTGTTTTCCGTTCACCGACCCGTCCCGGTTGGTGGCGATCACCACCACCATATCCCCCACCTTCACCTTCATCCCCTTGGCCAGGAGTTCCGGCACAAAGATCTCTCCCTTCTTGAGGATCTTGTCTCCTCCCAGGACCCTGGACAAAAGGAGCGGAACCGTCTTGGCCTCCTCTTCCGGGTCCACCCCGTTGAGCCGGATATTGGTGGTCTCGGTGAAGTTGCTGAACATGCCCCCGAACTTGATCCTCTTGGAATAGGCCTCGATCTCCGGCATTTCCTCCAGGACTGCCTCCACCTTTTTGACGGCCTGTGGTTTCAGATTCATGGTAAGGGGCAGGGTGTCGATGGCGGCCAGATATCCCTTGCGGTGGATCTGCATGTGCCCCACAAAGGAATCCGTGATCTGGCCGATCATCATCCCCTTGAAAGACCCGGTGACCGCCACAAAGCCGGTCACGAACAGGACTCCGAGAACGATGAGAGAAAGGGTCAGGAGGGTCCTTCTCTTATACCGGAACAGGTTTCTTGCCGCGATCTTGACGAGATTAGCCATTGCCGGGTCCTCCGTTGCTTCCATCTGTCTTTAATGTACCGTCCTCGATCCGGTAGAGGACCTCTGCCTCCCCGATGATCCGGTGGTCATGGGTCGAGAAGACAAAGGTCGTCTCCAGTTCGTCCCGGATCTTCTTCATGAGCCTCAGGATGCCCATGGCCGTGTCATGGTCCAGGTTGGCCGTGGGCTCGTCGGCCAGCACCAGTTGGGGATGGGTCACGAGGGCCCTGGCAATGGCCACGCGCTGCTTCTGGCCCCCGGAAAGCTGGTCGGGGCGCTTGCCCTGCTGGTCACTCATCCCTACGGCCGCAAGTAGGCCCGCCACCTGTTTCTTGCGTCTGGATCCAGGAATGTTTTGTACCACGATGAGCGGATATTCCACGTTCTCGTAGGCGGTCAGTATGGGGATCAGATTGAAGCTTTGAAAGATGAAGCCGATGTGCGCGCCCCTGAAAAGGGCCGCATCGGTCCTGCCGAGTTGAGAGACATCAGTCCCTGCCACTGTCAGCCGTCCTCGCGAGGGCTTGTCAAGGCACCCGATGAGATTCAAAAGCGTGGTCTTGCCGCTCCCTGATGGGCCTACAAACGAAACAAAGGCCCCCTTCTCGATGGAGAAGCTGACCCCTTTCAACGCCTCGATGGGCACCCCCCCGTTGTGGTACACCTTGGCGACATCCTGACCCGTAATCACTTCCACCGTAGACCTCCATTCCTGTAGACGATGTTATTCAACCCAAATCTTACTGCATCCTTTGTGCCAGGTGGAACGAAAAAGGGCCCACCTCCACAACTGTTTGCAAATCAATGCCTTTTTATCAAATACGAGCTGTGCGTGTCCACAGATTGATTCCTCCGCATCGGGCAAGAAATGTCGAGAACGGGATGGCATTGTTAGACAACTATCTTCAAATACAAGCAAATTGAATTTTGCCAGTCGCTTGCATGCCCGACGATATTGTCGAAGTGGGCCCCTGATTCACAGCAGAGGGAGCACGTGCCTCCCACCCTGAAACAGGGCCATTCCTACTGGTTGGGAAAAAAAGAACTCCACCATATTCTCCACCAAGACGAGAATAAGCTCGGCCCCATTGGTCACGTCGTTTCTATCGCCCAAGGCGGCCGTCAGGCCGGATTGGGTTATGACCTGGATGAGAAGCCCCCCGCCCGGCCGGAAGGGCCGTCTTTTGCCTTGACACGCTGTTTATCAATGGCACATACTGATTGTGATCAGAAGAGGCTTTGAACAGATTAGGACCTTACACCCAAACCCTGTCAACGGATACGCCCCATGGCTCATGCCCCTTCTCAGTCTCGGGACGCACGCCTCCTTGAACTGAAGGATCTCCAACGGCTTCTGGACGCCCTCAAGGCGTCAGATTATCAAATCCTGGGACCGACGGTCCGAGATGGGGTGGTGGTCTTCCGGCCCGACATCTCTGTGGAACAGCTCCCCAGAGGGATCGTGGATCATCAGGCCCCGGGTACGTACCGTTTGGAAAAGGAGGGTAACGGCGCCTGCTTCAGCCACGTTCTGGGACCCTACTCCCTCAAAAACCACCTTTACCCCCCAGAGGTCTGTCTCTGGAAGGCCCGTCTAAAAGGCCAGGGCTTTTTTGTGGAAGGCCCTGGACAGGGGGTCTTAAAACAGGCCTTTCTGGGGATCCGGGCCTGTGAGGTGGCGGCCCTTGCCCTGTGGGACAAGGTCCTGGGTGGCGAAGACCATGGGGACCCCGGGTACAAGGAGCGGCGCAGGCGCCTTTTCCTGATAGCGGTCAACTGCACCCGGCCGGGCGGGACATGTTTCTGCGCCTCCATGGGGACCGGGCCCCGGGTGACGGGGGGGTTCGATATCCTGCTGACTGAGATCCCCCGGGAGAAAGGGACCCTTTTTGTGGCCGAGACCGGGAGTGAGATAGGGCGGGAGGTCATGGCCGGTCTGTCTTTGAGACCGGCAGAGGCGGAGCACACCGAGCTGGCGGACTGGCTGGTGCGGGAGGCCGGCGACAACATGGGAAGGACCGTGGATGTCAGCCGGCTTGAGGACCTGTTCCTGACCCATTTCGATCACCCCCACTGGGATGAGGTTGCCCGGAGGTGCCTGACCTGCGGCAACTGCACCCTGGTCTGCCCCACCTGTTTCTGTACCACCCATGTGGAACGAAACGATCTGGAAGGCCGCCGGGCCGAAAGGTGGCGCGTATGGGATTCCTGTTTTGTGAGAGAATTTTCCTATATCCACGGTGGAAACATCCGGGCCTCAGAAAAATCCCGGTATCGGCAATGGCTGACCCACAAGCTGTCCACCTGGATCGCCCAGTTCGGATCGCCCGGGTGTGTGGGGTGCGGCCGGTGCATCACCTGGTGTCCGGTGGGGATCGATATCACCCGGGAACTTGAGGCGATCCTGAACGGATGAAAGGGGGGATTTCATGGAGCGATTCACCAAAATCATCCAAGAGCATCCTTTTTTTTCCGATCTGGAGCCTGGTTATGTGGATGTGCTTGCCCAGTTTGCCAGCGAGACCAGCTTCTACGCGGGTCAGACCATCTACCAGGAGGGAGAGACTGCGGACTGCTTTCTCCTGATCCGCCACGGCAGGGCGGCGATCCAGATCTATGCCCAGGAGCGGGGGCCTTACACCATCCAGACCGTGGGCCCGGGGGATGTCCTCGGGTGGTCCTGGCTCTTCCCCCCCTATCGGCGACGGTTCGACGCGCGCGCCCTGGATCTGACCCGGGCCATTGCGCTGGACGGAGGGCGTCTGAGGGAAGAGGCCGAGGCCGATCCCCGACTGGGATACGCCCTCCTGAAACGGTTCTCAAAGGTGGTGGTGGACCGGCTGCATGGGGCTACCCTTCAGATACTGAACCTCTCCCAAAAGAGATCGTAAGTCATGACAGGGAAACCAGCCCAGGCCAATTTGGCGCTGACCACGCCCCACAGGGTCCAGCGGGTCAAAAAGGAGACCGGGGATACCTTCACCCTGGAACTGGCCCCTTGTCCCGACGGATCGGGGTTCTTCTTCAGGCCCGGCCAATTCAACATGCTTTACATGGCAGGGGTGGGGGAGGTCCCCATCTCCATCAGCGGGGACCCCCGTGAACCGGAGAGGATCATCCATACCATACGGGCGTACGGCACGGTCACCAATCGCATGCGATCCCTCAAGACCGGGGACTCCCTGGGCGTCCGCGGCCCCTTTGGCCGTGCCTGGCCCATTGAGCACCTGATCGGCCATGACATCGTGCTGGTGGCCGGGGGCATCGGGATCGCCCCCTTGCGGCCGGTCCTGTACCATATCCTGGCCCACCGGGGGAAATACGGCCGGGTGGTCCTGCTGTATGGGGAGCGGACCCCGGGGGATCTGATCTACCGCCGCCAGATCGAGCAGTGGCGGGGAAGGCTTGACCTGGAGGTGGCAGTGACCGTGGACAGCGCCCGGGAGGACTGGCATGGCCATGTGGGGGTGGTGACCACGTTGGTCCCGAATGTCCAGTTTGATCCATTGAACGCCTTTGCCCTCCTCTGCGGACCCGAGATCATGATGCATTATACCATCGAGGCCCTCAAGGATCGGGGCCTCACAGAGGGCCGGATCTATGTGTCCATGGAGCGTCACATGAAGTGCGGTTACGGGATCTGTGGCCGGTGCCAGCTGGGGCCGGTGTTCGTGTGCAGGGACGGCCCGGTCTTTTTGTTCAGCCAGGTCAAGGACCTGTTCCGCAGGCGGGAGATGTAGCATGGGTGCGCCAAAGCGGCCAAAACTGGCGGTGTGGAAATTTGCCTCCTGCGACGGGTGCCAGCTGAGCCTTCTGGATTGTGAGGAAGACTTGCTCGCCATTGCCGGGGCACTGGAAATCGCCTACTTTCTTGAGGCCTCACGGGCAGTGGGGAGGGGTCCCTACGACCTCTCGCTCGTTGAAGGTTCCATTACCACACCCCACGATGAAGAGCGGATCCACAAGATCGCCAGGCGTTCCCGCTGTGTGGTGGCCATCGGGGCCTGTGCCACGGCCGGGGGGATCCAGGCCCTCCGGAATTTCCAGGACGTCTCCCAATTCACCCGTCTGGTCTACCCAAGACCCGACTTCATCGAGACTCTCGCCACCTCCACCCCTATTTCAGACCACATCCAGGTGGACTACGAGCTGAGGGGTTGCCCCATCAGCAAGGCCCAGCTCCTGGAAGTGGTGACGGCCCTGCTTCACGGCAGGAGGCCGGATCTGCCGGTTTACAGCCTGTGTATGGAGTGCAAGATGAAGGGTATTGTCTGTGTCAGCGTGGCCCATAAGACACCCTGTCTCGGACCGGTGACCCAGGCCGGTTGCGGGGCCCTGTGCCCCAGCTGCGGCCGGGGATGTTACGGATGCTTCGGCCCCAAGGAGACCCCCAACACCGCCGCCCTCTCCCATTACTGGAAAGAACACATGGATATGAACCCCGGGGATATGGTGAGGATGTTTCGCACCTTCAATGCCTGGGCAGGGCCTTTCCGAAAGGAGAGCGAGGCTCATGAAGACAAATAACCGGACCATCCGAGTGGATGCCCTGGCCCGGGTGGAAGGGGAGGGGGGCCTCTTCATCAAGATCAGGGGAGATGTCGTCACGGAGACCCGGTTTCGCATCTTCGAGCCTCCCCGCTTTTTCGAGGCCTTTCTCAGGGGGAGGCATTTTTCCGAGGCCCCGGATATCACCGCCCGGATCTGCGGGATCTGTCCCATCGCCTACATGATGAGCGCGAGCCAGGCCGTGGAGTCGGGCCTCGGCGTCGCGATCCCGGCATCTCTCGAGGCCCTGCGTCGGCTGATCTATTGTGGCGAGTGGATCGAGAGCCACGCCCTCCATGTGTATCTGCTCCACGCCCCGGATTTTCTCGGTTATGCGGATGCCATCCGCATGGCCAAGGATCATCCCAGAGAAGTAAAACGGGGACTTAAGCTCAAGTCGATCGGGAACGATCTGGTGCGCCGGATCGGGGGCCGGGAGGTCCACCCGGTCAACCTGAAGGTGGGTGGATTTTTTCGTGCCCCTGAGAGGCAAGATCTGCTGTCCCTGAAAGACCCTCTCCTGTGGGCCCGGGACGCGGCCTGCGAGACCGTCCGCTGGGTGGCATCTTTCCCGTTCCCGGACCATGAAGAGGACTATGAATTCGTCTCTCTCAGGCATCCCGGGGAGTATGCCATACTCCGGGGGAGGCTGGTGTCCAACAAGGGGTTGGACATCCCCATCTCCCGTTTCGAGGAGCACTTCCAGGAGAAACAGGTCCCGCACTCCACGGCCCTGCACGCCGCCATCTTGGAGCGGGGGCCCTATCATGTGGGCCCCCTGGCCCGATTCAACCTCAATTACGACCACCTTTCCCCTGTGGCAAAGGAGGCCTGCCGGGAGGCGGGGTTGACGCCGCCGGTTTGCAACCCTTTCAAGAGCATCGTCGCAAGGGCCGTTGAAATCCTGTATGCCTGCGACGAGGCCGTGAGGCTTATCTCGGCATACGAGACCCCGCAGACCCCTGCGGTTCATTGCAGCCCCGCAAGGGCCACCGGCTACGGGTGCACCGAGGCCCCCAGGGGGATCTGCTGGCACAAATACCGCTTGGATGAGCAAGGGGCCATCCTGGATGCGCGGATCGTCCCCCCCACATCCCAGAACCAGCCCATCATCGAACAGGATCTCAAGAGGTTTGGGCAAAGACACCTCCATGAGGAGGACGACCGCCTCAAATGGCTGTGCGAGCAGATGGTGCGAAACTATGATCCCTGCATCTCTTGCTCCTGTCATGCGCTTTCCATCAACATTCTCCGGAAATGAAGACCTTGGCCAAGCCCTATGCGTCCCCAAGAGAAGGTGTTCTGGTCATCGGGATCGGGAACGCCTTTCGACAAGACGACGGCATCGGCCCTTACGTGGTCCATCTGCTGCTGCAAAGGGGGCTTCCGGGCGTGACGGCAATCGTTCATCCGGGAGACGGCGGGGCCTTGATGTCCCTGTGGGAGGGCTGGGACAAGGTGGTGATGGTGGACGCCATGACCTCTGGCAGTGCGCCGGGCGCGATCCGCTGTTTCCATGCCCACCAGGAGGCTATCCCCACGGCCTGGTTTCGGGGCTCCTCCCACCAGTTCCATGTGGGAGAGGCCATCGAACTGGCCAGGACCCTGGGCAGGCTCCCTGGGTCCGTCACGGTCTATGGCATTGAGGGAAAGACCTTTTCCCCTGGCCGAGGCCTCACCCCGGAGGTGGCCAGGGCCGGAAACCGGGTGGGAGAGGAGATCCAGGCCATGGGATTGCTATCAGCCAGGGACAGCCTTAATGTCGGCACAGAGAAAGGTCTGTGAAGTGGGCGCCTCCACCTTGTCAAATGCCAGCCGAACCACGGTTCCCGCAGCGGGATGAGAGCTTCCATCCGGCCCTGCCGGGGTATCTCCAACAGGCATCGGAGGCCACGGGCCGCACCCATGTCCATGTCAGCAAGCTTCCCAAGCCCACGGAGGCCTGCAACCCTGACCTTCGCCCTTTCCCAATCTCATCCTGAGCAATTTCCTGGAATTCCGACGCTACCAAAACGGCGAGCACGTGGAAACGGTCCTTTGCGGCCGGCCCGTGGTGCTCAAAAAACTGGTGGGCATGGCCCCGCCTATGAGGACCATGGAGATGTCGCCAGCAAAGGCCTTTTGAGCTTGACGATATCAGGCTTTCGACATAAGGAATAACATAATGCGCGGGTGAGATTTTTATGAATTCGACGCAGCCTTCTCGGCAAGAAACCGTAGGCATATGTCACGTTTTTGGTAGGGCAAAATCTGTGAGATTTCCAGAACATATCTGGCAATTATGGATAGTTGACACATGGAATCAATATCACCGGGCTGCTTTATCGATCCAACCGAGCGGATATCACAGGTTTTACAACTCTCGCATACTGTCGCTCTTTTTATCCCTGGTGTTTTGTCTCGGGAACCATTGATAAAGACATGGCGGTAGCAGCCTGATGGGGGATCAGAGCAATGAACAATCTCAGAAATCGTGCCAGTTCAGGAAGCAAAAATGCCCCCCATTTGGGGAAGAATCTGTTCTGGGCCAGTTGGCCATTTCAGGCAATGGATTGGTAACCAAAGCCCGCAAGCCTGCCCAGTCAGATTTTGCCTGATCCATGTTTTGGGAACCGTCCAAGCCCCTAAAAAACTTGACAGACTGAACTTTGATAAATATAACCTCCTGAAATGTCATTCCCGATTTCTCCTTGAAACAAACGGGTCACTCAGGGGATTGACCATGCGCATACCTGTTTCCTCTGAGAACCCATCCCGAACCTGCCACACTTTGGCTGAGAGACATGGGGAGACCCCAACGGCCATGACACAAACGGAGCCCCACCCCAGACCTGAGCATCTCAATCTTCTTGAAACTGTCAGCCCATCCGGGTTCGTTCGGCTGGCGACTGACGACCTGTATATCACCTGGAGTACAGGCATCCGGAACGAACTCACCGGGCCCTTGGCGGGCTATTTCGCAGAAATCCCTGAAGTGTGGGGGTTTTCAAAATGCTAAGGAAGAGGGAGAAATGTGGGGGAAGCGCAAAGCGCAGGGCAGGAAGCGCAGAGCAGAGCAGAAGGGCAGAGAGGCGCGCCGTTTAACGAATCTTGTCAATTTAAGGAGGAAAGCATGAGAAAAGAATCTGCTGGATGGTACTTTTTTGTTTTTCTGTTCGCTATGGCAGTGTTTTTCCCTTTAGATGCAAGCGCACAGATTCCAGCCATTGAAAGGGAAGCCCTGATTGCCCTTTACAACAGCACGGATGGAGACAATTGGACAGACAACACGGGTTGGAAGACTCCCCCCTTGCACACAGACGGTTTTGCCATGCCCGGGACCGAATGTAATTGGTATGGGGTCGGTGCGGATGACAGCCATGTTCTTAGACTTTGGCTGTACGACAATAATTTGGTAGGCCAATTGCCTTCTGCTGTTGGTAATTTGATTTATTTAGATCGTCTCCTTGCTGCAAGAAATGGGTTGACAGCTAATGTTCCCTTAACACTATTCACTAATCTTATCCAGTTAGAGCAATTAGATGTCGAACAGAATCAACTAACAGGAATGATACCGCCTGAAATTGGTAATTTGACAAATCTTCGCTGGCTTTGGTTGGGATCTAACCAGCTGTCGGGTGTGATCCCCTCTGAGTTGGGAAATCTGAATAATTTGATAGACCTTCGATTGAATTCCAATCAACTCACAGGTCCCATACCACCTGAATTAGGGAATCTGACTAACCTCACCGAACTTTGGCTTTTCGACAACCTGTTGACCGGCTCGATCCCTCGAGAATTGGGAAATCTGTCTAAGTTGCTAACGTTTTCTCTAAATCGAAACAAACTCTCGGGCGAAATCCCTCCTGAGATTGGAACGCTCACCAATCTGACGCAAATCTCATTGCGCAACAACGAGTTGACAGGCAGTATACCCCCTGAATTAGGAAATCTCGCTAATTTGGAAAGGCTTTTTCTTTATGGCAACAAATTGACAGGTCCGATTCCCTCTGCACTGGGTGGTCTTTCCAACCTGGAGGTCCTCTCCCTGCACTCAAACTATCTGACGGGTTTGATCCCTTGGGAACTGGGAAAGCTTAGTTCCCTTCAACTGCTCTTGATAAACAACAATAGATTGATAGGACCTGTGCCTTTGGAATTAATGCAGCTAACAAATTTGACAGATAACGAGAGCAATTTCTGCGCAAATCGTCTCTATACGACCAATAGCGATCTTCGTGATTTCCTAAACACTAAGCAGAATGGAGGAGATTGGGAGAGTTGTCAAGTTGTGCTCCCCATGCCGGACATTAAGGCCAACAACTCGGATGATCTACTCAACGTATCGTCTGGAACCCTCATTTCAATAGAAATCAACCTCAACCCAGGAGAATATGCAGGGTTCATTGCAGATTGGTGGATCGCGGTGCATACACCCTTTGCTGCGCCCGGGGACTGGTACACCTATGTCTATCCCACGGGCTGGATGCCGGGTGTGCATCTGTGTGCACAAACCGGGTTGTTTGATCTTGCGCCGTTTCAGGTGCTGAACATGGCCCTGCCGGTAGGGAATTACACCTTCTATTTTGCCATAGATCTACCGGATGGGATTCCAACCGCCGAGCTGATGGATTCGGTAACGGTGCAGGTTCAGTAGGCATAGCTGAACTCAAATGGTAACCGCAATAACTAACCGCGGCAATAAAAGGAGAAAGGAGACGACATGCAGAAACATCCTGGGAATGGACATCATGTTCAGAGGAAGGGCCTTCGGTATCCGGTTTTGGCAGTCTTGCTATCACTATTTTTGACACTCCTGCTTTTCCAAAACGCCTATGCGTTCCGATTCGACAGGGTGGCCGACTTTGATGGGTGGTGGGAATGGACCAACAGCCCGGATTCCGTTGATTTCTACTATTATGGGGACAGTGTTAAAATCCACTCTCATGTGGCGCCTTTGGAAGATCATGCGTGGGGGAATGTGGCGCAGGAATGCTATGCCTCCTCCATCGGCGTCATGACCAGTATGAGCGCAGAAAATGTGGTGGGATACGCCAAAGCCGGCATCGTCTACTATAACATCGGAAGGATCAATGACCACGAAGTCGAGGCACAGATCTTCCTTGAGAAGTTGCACGGGAGCAATGATACAATCATCGGCTACCTTGTCAGGGAAAGGCTCCCTGAAGGGTCGAATGAACTGGCCAGAGATACCATTGCCACCGTAACCGGAACCACATTCACTATTGCGGTAGCGCGGGTGGAAAAAGAAATTTTTTTCTATCTGGAAGGATATCCGCTGAAGTCTTTTTCCCCGGCTTTTTCCCTTGGATCCCAGGGGTATAAGTGGGGCGTATTTGCCACCACAACCCTCGAGGGCAATGTGGAGGCCACCTTCAGCGACATCTATGCCATTGACACGGGCGAGCCAAGACCCCGGATCACGGCCAACGGTTCAAGTATTCCCATTACCGTCTCACCTACAACCCCGGTCTCCATCGACATTGCCCTTGACCCTGGCGATGAAGCGGGCCGCATGGCTGACTGGTGGGTGGCGGTGAACACCCCGTTTCCTCCGCCTAATAACTGGTATACCTACGTGTACCCATTGGGATGGCAGCCCGGGATGCATTTGTGCGCTCAGACGCCCTTGTTCAACCTGTCCCCCGTGAATGTCCTCAATGCAACACTCCCCGAGGGGAATTACACTTTTTACTTTGCCGTGGACAACAATGCCGACGGGGTACCGGACGCCGCATGGATGGATTCTGTGGCCGTGAGTGTTTCCAACCCGGCTTTCTTTGATGCGTTTCCAGGCCCCTCCCTTGATGGG
>ENA-OSEO01005961-OSEO01005961.1-sediment-metagenome-genome-assembly--contig:-NODE-5961-length-11286-cov-4.708805_pt1 | contig 11286 bp, 8 predicted proteins | sample MGYA00237883_ERZ534232 | MGnify/ENA metagenome assembly ERZ534232
ATAGACGCGGATGGACTAAGGCCTATCCGTACGAATAAGTCGGTTCTCGTTGGTCTCTAATTTCACCGAAGCAGCGGGCGTAGGTCAGGTTCTTCTGTTGAACCTGACGGTACGAGTGCTGGCAAATAGAGTCCTCTACAAAGGTAGGTTTCCGACGTCAGGTTGAACCCCGCAGAAATGCACGGGCAGGCTGCGCAACCTGACCTACCACTGTTGCTCCGTAGATTGGATAAGGCGGATGGACCAAGGCCCATCCGTACGGTGTGTATCTTAACCCAAACTTGTCCACGCCTGACCCTTGCATTCGGCCGCTCTGGTGATATACTTTCCAGATAGTTGCGATGACGCAGGACGAGTATGCCGTTAACAACCGCCAGTGAAGCAGGGAGAGTGTGAACCTGCCCGGTTGGAACCGCCGAAAACCCCCTGCCAGCTTGAGTCTGAACAGCAAATGCCTACTAAGACGAACGGAAGCCCCGTTACCGGCATTTTGAGATGCTCCGCGAGGAGTAATCTGGGTGGAACCGCGTGAGAGACCTCTCGCCCCAGAGCGAGGGTCTTTTTGTTTTAAGTCCGGCTGTACCAAAAGACCCCGGAAAATCTCATAAAACAACCGGCAAGGAGGAAGAAATGTCACACCATAATGAGGATTACGAAAAGTCAGAACTTTATCGGATCCGCCACTCCGCTTCACACGTCATGGCTGAAGCGGTGTTGGAAATGTTCCCCGATGCGCGGGTTGCCATTGGACCGGCAATCGAGGACGGTTTTTATTACGACTTCGATCTGCCCCGCAGCCTGACTCCGGAAGACCTTGAAGTCATCGAAAACCGCATGAAAGAGTTGATCAAGTCCAAGGAAGAATTCGTCTACCAGGAAATCAGTGCTGACAAGGCGCGCGAAATTTTCAAGGATCAGCCCTACAAGCTGGAATTGATCGATGGGTTGGAGCACGGCAACCTGGATGACGACGGTAATCCCACCGAGGAAAAACAGATCATCTCAACTTACACGTCGGGTAAGTTTGTGGACCTGTGCCGCGGACCACATGTGGAATCAACCGCGCAGATCAATCCTTTCGCGGTTAAATTGCTGAATGTCGCCGGCGCTTACTGGCGCGGCGACGAAAAACGCCCCATGCTCCAGCGCATTTACGGCACCGCCTGGGAGAGCAAAGATCAACTCAAGGAGTACCTCTGGAAGCTCGAGGAAGCCAAAAAACGCGACCATCGCAAGCTTGGCAAGGAACTTGACCTGTATAGCTCCAATGACGAGGTTGGTCAGGGTCTGATCCTCTGGCACCCCAACGGAGGCATGATCCGCCACCAGATCGAGCGCTACTGGGACGACCAGCATGTTGCCAATGACTACGACCTGGTCTATTCGCCCCACATCGGCAAAGCCAGCCTCTGGGAGACGAGCGGTCATCTCGGCTTCTACAAAGAGAACATGTATTCTCCGATCCAGATCGAGGAGCAGGAATACTACATCAAGCCGATGAACTGCCCCTTTCACCTGCACATCTACAAGAGCCAGCTGCGATCCTATCGGGATCTGCCGCTGCGATTTGCCGAGAAGGGTACGGTGTATCGCTACGAGCGCTCAGGCGTGCTGCACGGCCTGATGCGTGTGCGCGGCTTCACCCAGGACGATGCCCACCACTTCTGCCGACCGGACCAGATGCCCGACGAAATCGACTTCACGCTCAACTTCAGCATGAACATGTTGAAAGCCTTTGGCTTCAAGGATTTTCAGGCCTATCTGAGCACCATGCCCGAAAAGCATGTGGGTGAGGACAAAATGTGGCACGACGCCGAAATCGCCCTGGAAGAAACGCTGAAGCGCATGGAGATCCCCTACGAGGTGGATGCCGGCGGTGGCGCGTTCTATGGACCCAAAATTGACCTCAAAGTCAAGGATGCTCTCGGGCGCGAATGGCAGCTTTCGACCATTCAATTTGACTTCAACTTGCCCGAACGCTTCGACCTCAGTTACATCGGCGAAGACGGCAAGGAACACCGCCCCTATATGGTGCACCGCGCCTTGCTGGGCTCGATGGAACGCTTCTTTGGCGTGCTGATTGAGCACTATGCCGGCGCGTTCCCGGTTTGGCTGTCGCCTAAGCAGGTGACTGTGATCCCGATTGCCGATCGCCATAACGACTATGCTCACGAAGTGGCTGCCCGCTTGAAGAAAGCCGGCTTGCGCCTGAGCGTGGATGACGGCTCGGATCGCATGAATGCCAAGATTCGCAACGCCCAAAAGCGGAAGGTGCCGTATATGCTCGTCATCGGTGACCGCGAAATGGAAGAAGGCCAGGTTGCTCTGCGCAGGCGCAGCGGTGAAAGCCTGCCAGCAATGAGCGTGGATGCTTTCATCGAGCTTGCCCTGCGCGAGATTGAAGAAAAGATTTGATTGTATTAAGCAAATTGACCCGAATTAGGGGGGATGGTCTAATCTCAAGAAACGCAAAAGCGGCTGAAAATCAGCCGCTTTTGTGTGGGTGGTATAGGACTCGAACCTACGACCTTTGCGATGTCAACGCAACGCTCTAACCAACTGAGCTAACCGCCCATGGAGAAAATATTATACCTGAGCCAATTAGATTACGCAAGGAAAATTTGATTTTTGATACGAAATTTGAGGTATTGAAGACCAGATACACAGTTGATTTCCCGGATGGAGCAAGCCCCATCCGTACGATGATTTCTATCGAGCCTGGTAAACGTAGGGGCGAAGCATCCTTAATTGAGGTTTGAGGATTAGCCCAACAATTTTGTTTGGTTGCTTCGCCCCTACATGGAGTCCTTACTTTATTACCCACATACAAATTAGCGTAGGTCAGGTCATCGTGCTCGCAGAGTATCTGCTTTTGAACCTGACATCACGACCGCTCGTCAACAAACACTAACTTTCCTACAATCCGACCTGAGATCACACACATAACAAAATTAAGCTTTACCGTAGCCAACCTCCAACCAGCAAAACACAGATAAACAGACAACAGAAATCCTGACGATCGCAGAATTGCCAAATGAAGAAATGGTAAAGTCAATGTGTCCAACCATTCGCATTGTCAGGTTCAACAGCGGAACCTGACCTACCCAGATTATGAAAACAAGGCGACAAGTGGTGTTGATCGGATGGAGCAAGCCAAATCCTTACCATCAGATGAATCGCATGTGCAAACGTAGGGGCGAAGCGTCCTTAATTGAGGCATGAGCATCAGCCCGCAATTTTGTTTTTGCTGCTTCGCCACTACAAGGTTTACATTTGTTCATAAAAAAGGACAAAATCACAGGTTCCCACAGGGCAAGGTTCGTGATGAAAGGTCGATAAATACAATCCCCCAAGGGCAAGACGCCTGACCTTTGCAAGCAATCTACTTCCACCCTTGTGACTAAGGTAGAATCAAGCTGATAAAGATCGGAGCGGTAAGCATGGAAGCAAATCAGCAGGTCAAATTCGAGAAAATGGTCTATGGCGGCGATTGCCTGGGGCGCCTGGCAGATGGACGAGCGGTTTTTGTGCCGTTTGTGCTTCCCGGAGAAAGCGCTGAAATTGAGATCACCGAAAGCAAAGAACGCTTTGCCCGGGGACGGATGGTGAAACTGGTTGAGGAATCTCCCAATCGGATCACCCCACCCTGCCCCTATTTCTCGATCTGCGGCGGCTGCTCTTACCAACATTTAGGCTACGCGCAGCAGTTGGATCTAAAAAAGGACCTTGTGAGAGATCAGATGGAGCGGATCGGCAAGCTTACGTACCTGCCTGAAATTTCGATAACCGGCAGCCCCACTGCTTTTGCCTACCGCAACCAGGTACAGTTCCATCCCGTCCAAAACGGAAACGCTGAAGCTTCTCCAAGCCTCGGTTTAAACCGAGCGTCCTCCAACGGAGTGCTGCCAATCGAGAAATGTCTTCTGATCCCTGAGGAGATGAATGACATCCTTCCCCAAATTGAGCTGGAAGCGAACTCCGGCATCGCACGAATTGCTATACGCATGGACAGCGACAGTGAAATCATGCTCGTCTTCGAAGGTGAAAGCCCTGAACCGCCTGAACTCTCGATCGAGCTGCCTGTTTCCTCAACCTATCTCAGCCCGGACGGGCGCAGCCTGAATATGGGCGGAAATGATGCCTTGATCTATCGCATCCTGGGGAAGGAATTCCTGGTCTCTCCCGAATCCTTCTTCCAGGTGAACCTGCCTGTGGCAGAGGAGATGGCGAGTCACGTGCTCGCGCTGATTGAGGGCCAGGAAAACCTATCTATCCTCGAGCTTTACAGCGGAGTTGGGCTTTTCAGCCGTTTTCTTGCCCCCCATGCCAGCCAATTGACCGCCATCGAGAGTTCCCCCTCCGCCTGTTTTGATTTTGCGGGTAACCTGGAGGAATTTGAGAATATCAGCCTCTACGAAGGTGCAGTTGAGTACCTCTTGCCCCCATTAATCGAGCAAATAAAACCGATAGATTTGGTCGTACTGGACCCACCCAGAGCCGGACTGAACACGAAAGCCCGCCAGGCTCTGATCGACCTCGACCCCGAGCAAATCATCTACATTTCCTGCGACCCCAGCACCCTTGCCCGCGACCTAAAACACTTCAGCGAAGCCGGATACAGCTTGCAATCTCTGCACGCATTCGACATGTTCCCCCAGACCGCCCATGTGGAGACGGTGGTATTGATGTCAAGAGTGGATAAATAGTATTATTCAAAATACTGACAAATAAAGGGTTTCCAAGAGTAAAGGATTTCTGTCTGATGTCTGGTAGTACCTTTTAACCTTGAAAGTCCTTTTTTTTATTTATTGAGGAAACAAGTCGACTGTAATAAAGTGCGTGGGGTTGAGTTGACAGATTAGATAATTTTGTAGGGCCAAGGAGACAGTTCGTCGAGGAGACAGTTCAGAGGCAGTTCAAGAGGCAGTTCAAGTAACTTGGAAAAATACATGTTATACTTTTATCGGGTTCACAGAATGGCTCAACTTGTTCTTGGGTTGATTTTAATAATTGTTGTTAGCATGAAACGTGTTTATAAACTGAATTCGATTCGAACAAGAGACTATTACCGTTTGTAAGTTTTTGATTGGAGGCTGAGTAATATGCGAAAACAAATGTACTTAACAATTTCTATCATCTTAGTACTGTCACTTTTTGTGGTAGGTCCATCCTCTTCCGCATTTGCCAGCAGGCTTAATGCCACTCCGCCAACTCTTGGCGACGTAGCGAGTTACTCTGTTCTGGCCGGCACGACCGTGACCAATACTGGCGACACCTGGGTGGAGGGAAACCTCGGCGTCAGCCCAGGTTCTGCGGTCACCGGATTTCCCCCGGGTGTGGTCGGTCCTCCAGGAACGATCCATATCACAGATGCACACGCGGCTGGAGCCCAGATTGCTAATGCCATTGCATTCGGCCAACTAGACCAGCCATGTGATGTTGACTACGGCGGTGTTAAAAATCTTTCCGGTCTCTCTCTCGAACCGGGTGTCTATTGTGCTGTTGAATTCGTACTGAATGGGACCCTGACTCTGACTGGCTCAGGCGTCTGGATCTTCAAATCCGCGTCAACCCTCACTTTAAATCAAGGTGCATCAGTTATTGGCGGAGATCCGTGCAATATATGGTGGAGGGTTGGTTCATCCGCGACTCTCGGTGTGAATAGTAGTTTATACGGTGATATTCTCGCCTACAACAGCATTGCCCTGCAAACAGGTGCAACCCTGTACGGTCGTGCCCTGGCACAAATAGGTGCGGTGACGCTGGATGACAACACAATCACCTATCCCATTTGCCAGCAGCTACCAACATCGACACCGACGTCGGCAGCTACAGCCACTGCCACTGCCACAGCTACAGAGTATGTGCCGACTCCAACAGGTACATACATACCACCAACAGCTACACCGACATTGACCGCCACAGCCGAAGTACCAACAGCTACAAACATGCCAGTTATGACAGCCTTACCCCCCACTGGCGGTGCCCCTCTTCAAAGTGAAAGTGCACCCTGGGGTTTGGTGATCATTGCCGGTTTCAGTGCTCTCATCCTTGTCTTTGGGTTGCGAGCCTATCGTAAGACTTCTAAGCGGAGTCAGTAAACTTATTATTGCCGGAAACATTAGCATGACCACCCGACTCAGGATGCTTGGCTGTTTATCGAGCCTTCTGATAATAGCGATGATGCTCAGTGCTTGTAAAAATAAAGAGACGGCAGAGGCGATACCTACGCCGATACCGTCTCTTTTGGCATCACCATTACTGCCCACACGATCGTTGCCTTCACCGGTGGTTCAATTGACACCACAACCAACCGTTACTCCCACGCCCACACCAGTTGTCCTTGAACCGCTCTTTGATGAGCAACTTGACATTATGGATGGTCCGGTCGAGGTGCCGCTTGTACTTGAGATTCCTGCCCTTAAGGTCAACGCCCCAGTGCTTGGGGTCGGTCTGACCTCATCAAATGAGATGGATGCGCCGAAAGGTCCAATTGACGACCCTGTCTGGCATTCAGCTTTTTGGTATCGCGGTAGTGGGCTTCCGGGCGAGTCAGGCACGGCCACCATCGCTGGGCATTTAAGCGATTCGCTAGGGCGAGACGAGATATTCGTTCACCTTGAGGATCTTCAGCCGGGCGACAGCATTATCATCCACTACACCAAGCAAAATCTCGACTTTACCTTCACTGTTGATCAAGTCGCAATCTATTCCCTCGAGGAGTCCTCTGACCCAGCCATGCTTGAAAAGATTTTTGGGATTGGACCAGTTACCGGTAAACCAGCGCAACCATCTTCGGATGGAATTTCTCGCCTAACCCTCATTACCTGCATAGGAGGTGTCGTCAACGGAAGGTTTGATCATCACGTTGTCGTTTTTGCGACGCTGAAAAAGTAAGATGTTGGTCGTCTTTTTGAAGATTAGGTAAAAATAATCCATCCTCACAACCAGGTAAGTGCCGCTGATGGCTTTGGCATTGCCAGAGCAGTTAGGGTAAATTATGGCAGGTCCCAATGTAAAAGCCCGTCGAGTGCTGACGACCTCAAACACTTCGGCGAAGCCGGATACAGCTTGCAATCTCTGCATGCCTTCGACATGTTCCCCCAAACCGCTCACGTGGAAACTGTGGCTAATTTACATAAGTCACCATTGCTTGATTGATAATCCTCATGATTTGATCAAAGAGAAGTGTGCCGCCAGTTTTTCGAAATTATGCAAATATCGCAAGAAAGACAGATGATCACTTTTCGTAAGCACTACCCGATTTATCCACTCACAATTCAATCTCTTTTTGGTCTAAATCAAGATCACGGTTTTTTCCGGTTACTCTTTCTCCTCGATCAGGGCAGAAAGTAGGGGGATTATCTCAACAGCATCTCCAACGACGCCCAAATCAGCCGTCTTAAAAATTGCAGCTTCAGGGTTTTTGTTGATCGCGATGACCGTCTTGGATGAGCTCATCCCCACCACGTGTTGGATCGCACCACTGATGCCAACGGCAATGTACAATTCCGGGCCAACAGTCGTGCCGGATTGGCCAACCTGGCGGGTGTGTGGGATCCAGCCTTGCTCCACGATTGCCCGCGAACCAGCCATCACACCGCCCAATTTCTTCGCCAGATCCTGCAACAGCTCAAGATTCGCGGCTTTTTGGCAGCCCCTGCCACCGGCGACGATCACACGCGCGTCTTCTATGCTAAGACCGCCGTCTTCGTCCAGGTAGCGCTTTTCCACGACCTTAGTGCGGATTGCCGCGCGACTTAGCGTAACCGGAAAGACCTCTTTCACAAGCGATGAATCCTTCTTTTCCTCCGGAACAGGGAATACATTTGGACGGACTGTCGCGGTTTGCGGACGGTTGAAGGGTGTGATGATCGATGCCATGATATTTCCGCCAAATGCTGGACGGGTCTGAACCAGCTGCCGTTCAGCATTAATCTCAAGCCCGGTGCAGTCAGCCGTCAGACCCAGTTGTAGGCGGGCAGCCACACGCGGCGCAAAATCCCGACCGTGGGGAGTGGCTCCGTAGAGGACAACCGCTGGCTTTTTGCTCGTGATCACTGCGCACATGACGTTGGTAAAGCCATCCGTGGAATAAGTCTCCAATAAGTCGTGTCGGCAGACAATGACCCTGTCCGCGCCATGCGCCCCATAAACCTCGGTATCCACCTCGCCAGGTCCTGCCATGACCACCGCAACAAGTTCCTCCCCGAGTTTATCAGCCAATTCCCGGCCTTTCCCCAACAATTCGAGCACAACTTTTCGCGGCTTGCGTGGTGAGGTTTCTTCATACTGCTCTGCCCAGACGAACACGCCCTTATAGTGTGCCAGCTCTTCTGGTGAGGCTTTTTTGCGTTCGATGCTCAGGGCATCAAACCGGCAGACATTCACACAAGCCCCGCACAGGGTGCAGAGTTCGTTAACATGCAGTGAGCCCCCCACAAGGCTTAACGCCCCGAAAGGACAGTTCCGGATACAGACCTTGCAGCGCGTACATTTTTCGTGGTCAATGTTCAACATGATTGCTTGTGTCCATTCCTATCAGCAGTCTGGTTGCTTGTTATAACGATGCTCATTCGACAAACCGTTTTTCTTTTAAGAACCCAAATATTTCCCTGGCAGCATCCGCTGCTTCCAGGTTTCGCAGCAAGAGATTTGACTTTTTAGCTGGCGGCGGAAAGACCTTCACAACCTGCGTGTACGAACCCTGCAAGCCCAGCTGTTCCTCCGGGATCTGCAAATCACTGGCACTCACTAACCTGATCGGTTTCTGGCGGGCATTGATGACATCCTTAAACGACGGCGCGCGCCTTACGACCTCACCCTTGCTGCAGGTCACCAGGGCTGGCAGAGTGGCTTCGATTATTTCATAGCCTTTTTCGACTTCCTGTGTCACTCTGACTTGCCTTCGGGTACTGGCAAGTGTCACATCAACTCCGTAGGTGATCTGGGGCAGACCGAGTATTTCGGCGATTTCCGGACCTACCTGAGCTGTATCACCGTCGATGGCCTGCTTACCCACCAACACCAGGTCGAAATCTGGAACAATAGTCCGGATTGCCTCCGCCAGGGTGAGGGAGGTCGCCCAGGTATCCGCACCAGCGAATTTCCGATCTGTGATCAGAATGCCCTCATCTGCCCCCAACTCAAAGCTTCGCACCAGCACGTCCCGGGCTTGAGGCGGACCCATCGTGATCACCGTGATCGAGACGTCTTGAAAGCGATGCTTGATCCGAACGGCATGATCGAGAGCATACTCGCAGAATGGGTTCAGGATGGATTTCACGCCTTCCCGGATCAGGGTGCCGGTTTTGGGGTCCACCTGCACGTTGGTAACTTCGGGAACTTGCTTTACACACACAACGATCTTCATGCGGTCACCTCAACCGGAAAAATGTCGTTGGGATTCAACAAATTTTGCGGGTCCAGGGCTTTCTTGACGCGTCTCATCTGCTCTATTTGTTCCGGAGTGAACATATATTTTAGAAACTTGGCTTTGATCTTGCCGATGCCGTGCTCTGCTGAGACTGAGCCGCCCAATTCGACCGCTCTTTGCGCGAAAACTTCGTAAAGCTGCATGCCTTTTTCCAGTTCCTCCAGGTTCCTGGGCAGGATGTTGACGTGGATGTGGTTGTTGCCGATATGCCCGAAGGCGCACCATTCCAACTGCAGGGCTTCGCAGCGCGATCGATACAAATCCCACATCTCGCGCATGTGACCATCTGGCACAGCCATGTCCGTGCCCAACTTATGAATACCTGGATATTGCTTCTTTCTTTCAGCAATGATGCTGTTGATCGTCTCGGGGACCATGTGCCGGAAGACCTTGAAACGATCCAATTCCCGGCTCTCATACCCCGCCCACGAACGCTCAAGGCTGCCCCCGCAGCCATTGATAACCGCTTCGAGGATGGAGAAATCCAGATTTGCCTGGTGCGGGTCAAAACTCATCTCAAAAAACACTGCAGCTCTGGCATTTTCCGGGATAGGCGGCATTCCTACCGTGGAAGGCTCTTCGCGCTGCAAACGCCTGAGCAGATCCAAAGCGTTACCTGAGTAAAATTCAAGAAAGTCCAGTTGGATGCGATCTTCGGACCGTAAGGCGTCCGCTAAAGTGACAGCCTGTTCGTCAGAATCCAAGAACTGGATATTGGAAACCTTGTCTTCCCGCCGGAGTAACGCAACATCCACGCTTGTGACAATCCCCAAAACACCTTCGGAGCCAATGAACAGGTCGATCAAATCCATCTGCGGAGCAGCGTAAAATCCAGCGGTGCTTTTCGTGCGGGGCAGTGGGTAATCTGGAATAGTGAGAGGCATGGCGCCGACCTTGGAATCGTAGACAATGAACTTCCCCTCGCGTGAGGCAAAGTATTTCCCTCTTGGAATATCCAGGTATTCGCCATTCGCCAAAAACACACGCATCCCCCTGATCCAAGCGCGCGTTGGCCCGTATCGGTAGGTCCTGGCGCCGGAAGCGTTGGTGACCACAGAACCGCCCAGCGAAGCGCTCATTTCGGTCGGGTCAGGGGGGTAAAAGTATTGGTCAGGATACTCCCTGAATTCCGCGTAGTGCCTGCGGATCGCTTCATCGGGACTCTGTTCAAGCAAGGGTATCTGTTTGATCCTCAACATGCTGTCCAGGTTCTTCAGGCTGACGCTCGTCTGCGCCTTGATCCGCCATTCGCCTGAAAGCTCGTCACGGTAGACTTCAAGGACCTTGTCCAGAAACTCAAGCGAGATCAGCGCTCCCTCCGCAGGCACGCAGCCCCCTACCAGACCAGTACGAGCGCCCGCAACAGTGAGAGGGGTTCCTTGCTGATTCAGCATTTTTATCACCGCGGCAAGTTCAGCTTCACTCTTGGGGAAGAACAGGTAGTCGAATGGCTTGGCAGATAACTTGGATTCATCACTGAGATACGCGGAATACTCGGCCTGAATGTTTTCAAACCCCTCAATCCGTTTGACTTGAGAGAAGTCCGCCTCAGGCGCGGTTTTTGAATAAATCTCATGCATTAGTGTTCACTCTATCCCAGATGCCGGTTTTGTAAGTATACGCAAAATTTAGGTATTGATGCCTGAAGTTTTGCTTTGTCCGCCTTGATGGAAATATCTTTTAAACTACGAATCTCAAAACTTCACCACAACCAGGCAGTCAAGCAGAGTTGATTGAGATGGCATGAGGGGTTAGGAGCAACTTGAATATGGCGTATCTGTTTCAAATGTCCGTGATTAGGACGAAAGAGGAAGATCATCATTGATTATAGCCTTGAATAAACTGGCATA
>ENA-OSEO01005962-OSEO01005962.1-sediment-metagenome-genome-assembly--contig:-NODE-5962-length-11281-cov-17.270885_pt1 | contig 11281 bp, 10 predicted proteins | sample MGYA00237883_ERZ534232 | MGnify/ENA metagenome assembly ERZ534232
GTCGTGGCCATCATCGGCATCCTTGCCGCCATCGCCATCCCGAACTTCCTCGGTATGCAGGAAAAGGCGAAGAGGCGGTCGATTGAGGAGGCCGCAACCTCAGCCAAGGCAGAATTGCAAAGCTGGATGGATGCGTCGATTAAGAAAGAGCGAGGCGTGACTGATATTAACGGCGACGGTGTTGCAGGAGCGACCGAAGGGCCGGTATCTGTTTTGGATGATGTTGCAGCATCATGGGTTGCCGCATTTTATTCCAAGAAAGGTCAGACGCAGTGGTCGCCCTGGTTTGCCGGCGTTGAACTTTTCTCTATTGGTGCTGGTCCGGAGTCCGGCGCCATTGTATTCAGCACGACAAATGCAAGCCGTGGCATCGTCATCAAGGGTTATGATAAGAATGGAACGACAATTTTCCTTGACAGTGTCTCGGTGGACTAAAGCAATTTCAATATTAAAGGTATAAAAAAAGCCACCCGTTCGAATGAGCGGGTGGCTTTTTTTCTTGGCGGGCGAATTTTTCCGGGAAATATTATACACAATAATTTATCATGACATATTTTAATGGGATATGTTCTTGATGGAGACTGGCTGTATCGTTTCTTTCATTGTTAACGCGCTATGCCCTCAGTTGGAAGCGCCACCTATAAAGTTCAAAGGGTTGGGTTATGAAGGATCTTTGTATATATCGGCTGAAGAATTCGACAGGCTTTACGATAATTGAAATCATGATTGCCGTCGGGCTTATCGCAATTTTGGCAGCCATTGCCATCCCTAGCTATGTCGGCATACAGAAAAGGGCCGCCAGGAGCGAGGCTAAGGCCAATCTGGAAGCAATCGCCGTGGTCCTTGAGGGGTATATGGCGGAAAATAACGATTACGGAAATGGGGTTTTCACCTATATGAGCGGCGGCTCCTTTGCCCATCCGGCAAACATAGAAAACGTGGCAAAACTTGGCGGCAATCTACTCTATCAGTACAGGCTGGTCGCCACCCTGGTTCCAAGTCCGGCCTTTTCCCTTTTTGCTATTCCTGACCCGAATGGCCGCCTGTCGGGCGATCTTTCCTTTATGCTGGACTCCGATGGCAACAGAAGCCCTGCGCAATGGTAACCTCCCTCCCAGGTTCCATTATCTCAAAAAAACTTTCTCTAACCCGCAGCAGTTCGCAGAAGTTCGGTTGAGACAGTTCATGCCTTCCAGGTTGTTTTATACGGCGTTTTTTCACTGTACGCTGGTCGTACTTTCTGTTTTAATTTGTTATTCCAATACATTAGACTCATCATGGCATTTCGACGACGCGCCTAATATTATCAAAAACGACAATATTCATGTTCAAAACCTTTCATGGAGCGAACTGAAGAATGTAATTTACCACCCCCTTAACAATAAAATATCTCGTCCTGTCGCCTTCTTTTCGTTTGCGCTCAATTATTGGGCAGCAAAATTCGACACCACGGGTTATCACATCACCAACATTGTCATCCACTGTGTCACGGCCGTATGTATTTACTTGGTCTTCCTGAAAACCCTGCAGGTCTATTTTCGGGAGCGAAACAGTCCTTTTGTTTCCTTCACGCTTTCGGGTATTGCGCTGCTGGGAGTCATGTTCTGGGCTGTTCACCCCGTTCAGACCCAAGCGGTTACGTATATTGTGCAGCGGATGGCCTCGATGGCCGCAATGTTCTATATGATGGCCTTTTACTGTTATCTTCGGTCCAGGCTGGCCAGCGGGGGTATCCGAAAACTTATCTTTTTTTTTCTCGCGTTCCTCTGTTGGCTTCTGGCAGTGGGCACCAAGGAAAATGCGGTGCTTCTGCCCCTGGCCTTGGTCGGATATGAAATTGCCCTGTTCCGTTTTCCTTTTGCAAAATATAAGAAATCACTGGCAATTATTGGCATTTGCGCCACTGCAGTTGCCCTGGTACTATTCTCTCTTAAATGGGGAGGGATTTATCAGCAGTATTCCTTTCGTCCATTTACCCTGTGGCAGCGGTTATTGACTGAGCCCTTGATCCTCACCCGCTACCTGTTCCTGATTTTTTGTCCGCTGTCTGATTTTCTTGCCATTGAGTCGGATATCATTGCCGCAAAAGGGATTTTCGACCCGCCTGCGACCGTAACCGCCATTGTTTTTATTACATCGCTGGTCTTGTGTAGTGTCGTGTGGTTGAAAAAACTGCCCATCGCGCTTTACGCGGTGTTTTTTTTCTTTGCCAACCATCTTGTCGAATCAACGGTCATCCCGCTTGAGTTGTCTTTTGATCACCGGAATTATCTTCCTTCGATATTCCTATATCTTGCTCTGGCGTATTACCTCGTGAGAGCGATGAACTATTATCAGACGAGAAAACGCGCCTTTCTCTATGGGTTGCTGTCATTCACGATAACATTTTACGTGGCTAGTGAAGGTAATGCCACGTATCTTCGAAATGACATATACAGAAACGAGATTACGTTATTGACTGATGCGGTGGAAAAAAGTCCTGAAAATATTCGGGGAATGATTTCTCTCGGAGTTTCATATATGAAACTACGAAAATATGATAAGGCACTTGAATACTACAAAATGGCTGAGGAGAGATACAGGCGGTATCCGGGTCGGTATCAAGCCAACTGGGCGGGACTGCTCTATTATAATGCCGGTGTTTTGGCTACAAGAAAAGCAGAAGAAAAAAAAGCCATCGAGCTGTTCTATAAAAGTATTTTCTATTATCCCTTTGATTTGCATTGTCACTTTAACCTTGGGGTCCTGTTGTTTAAAAACGGCGATCTCGACAATGCTGAAAAGGCACTTAACAATGCCCTTGCCATTCAGAAAGAGCTGGGCGGTGATTATCCGCAAACTTATAATGTGTACGGCCGGATATTATATGCACAAAATAAACTGGATGTAGCCGCAGAAATATTTCAAAAGGGCCTCGAATCCAGCGAAATGAAGGAATTGAAATTGAACCTGATCGCCACCTGCATTCAAAAAAGAGAGATGGTTCGCGCCAGGCAATTGCTCTATAAGTTGCCCCGTGACAACAATGATATAGCCTATCTTCTCTATCGTTCTTTGTTGTTTGATGATAATGAGCGAGAAAGGTCTTTATCAAGAGTTGCATCACTTCTGGTGGCTAAGAAGGTAGATTTTAATAACTGGCTTGAAGAAACGAGAAACAATAAATTTCCTGGAATTATTTATCCTGATATATCCACCCTTGAGGAAGAAATTGTAAATTTGCACTCGAATTTAATTCTGGAGTCCAGAGTCAAGCTGGAAGAGAAGAAACAGGTAGCGAATGGTTGCAGTTAATACTATTATACATTCAACTGAAATAGTGAAGTTAAAATACAATGGATATTTCTATCAGAACTATTTTCATTTTTTTCTGCTTTTCCTGTTAATAGGTATTTGCTATTCGAATTCATTACAGAATGAGTGGCATTTCGACGATTATCCAAATATTATTGAGAATACCAATATTCATATTAAAAGCATTTCTTTGGGAGATATATCGGATAGATTCTTCTCCGGTGAAGGGAACAGGAAAATTGACCGTCCTGTCGCCTTTCTTTCTTTTGCCTTGAATTATTATTTTACCGGCCTTGATACAACCGGGTATCACCTAGTCAATATCGGCATTCATATAGTTTGTGCCGCATTCGTTTATCTCGTTTTCGTGCGAACTCTCCTGTTGTTTTCTGATGAATTGAAGGAGGGCAGGCAATTCTTTCTTTCGCCTCGCGATATTGCCCTCCTCGGAACTGCGCTCTGGGCTCTCCATCCTATCCAGACCCAGGCCGTTACCTATATTGTTCAGCGCATGGCCTCCCTGGCGGCAATGTTTTACATGATCGCATTGTACTCTTATCTGTGCTTCCGCACCTCCAAAGGAAATGGCCGGTGGTTTTTTCTGCTCTCGGCCTTGCTGTTCTGGCTCCTTGGGGTTGGAACCAAGGAAAATGCCATTCTTCTGCCGCTCTCGCTTCTGGTGTACGAGGTAGCGTTTTTCAAATTGCCGATCAGGAATGCGGTAAAATATGCTTTGTTTGCCGGTGTGATCGTCGCACTCGGATCAGTTTTGGTTGCGAGCGGTCTTGGCAAGGGTTTGCTTGAAATCATTCTTGATCCATATGGCGGAAGACCTTTTTCTCTTGGCCAGAGACTGCTTACTGAGCCCTACGTGCTCAGCAGATATCTTTTCCTGATATTTTTTCCAACGAGTCACCTGTTGACTCCCGGGTCAGACATGTTTTTATCAAAAGGCCTGTTTGACCCGCCTTCCACCATAATGGCGCTTGTTTTCATTTCCTTGCTGGTTGTCGCGGGTGTCATGTACCTGAAAAAATTCCCTGTTCTCTGCTATGCAATTCTTTTTTATTTTATCAACCACCTGGTTGAATCAAGCTTCATTGGTTTGGAACTGTATTTCGAGCATAGGAACTATCTGCCCTCGGTATTTATTTATCTTGCCATCGCCTACGCTCTAACAAATGCAATAGTGCATTATCGTCGGCAGGCCAAGACCTTTATGGCCGGCCTGCTCAGTATTGCCCTGACGGTAGTTCTGGTCAGCGAGGGGAACAGTACCTATTTGCGCAACGATATTTGGAAGGACGAGGTGAGGCTGTGGTCGGATGCGGCCCGCAAGTATCCAATAAGCTTGAGATCTTACGGAATCCTTTCGGCGGAGAATATCAAGAAACAAAAATATGACGTGGCCCTGGACTATTTCTATCAGGCTGAAGGTCTGGTGGCGGAGCATCCCGACAGGTACCAAAAGGACTGGATCGCGTCTCTGTATGTGAATGCCGGCAATGCATTTGCGGCCAAGTCAAAAAATAATGACGATGAGTCGGCTAGGGCTGTTGAGTTGTTTCAGAAAAGCCTTGAATTTGAACCGGATAATTGGCAGGCCCATGTAAACTTGGGAGTTCTTTTCTTCAGGAAGGGCGACTTGGAAAGCGCCAGAAAATCATTGGAAAAAGTATTGATGGTTAAAGGTGATGATGGGAGCATATATAATTTGTATGGCCGCATTCTCTATGCCGAAGGAAATCTGGACAGGGCTGTCGGAGTTTTTTCCACTGGAATGGGAATAGCGAAAACAAGCAATTTACGGCTTAATCTTGTTGCCGCATACATGAAGAAAGGCGAGATGCAGCTTGCCAGGCGGGAACTGCTCAAAATGGTCCCTGACCCAAAAAATATGGCATATTTGTTGTCGAGAGCGCTACTCTATCCCGGCAGTGAACGGAAACAGGTATGTGCGGGAATTGCTTCCCAGCTCTATAAGAATAATGTCGATATCTGCGATTGGTTTGAAAAAATTCAACAAAACAGTTCACCCAATGTCATTTATCCTGATATTTATTTGTTGAGAGAGGAAATTATACAGGCTTATCAAGAAATAATTGATAAGACATTGGCTGAAACAGACGCGGCAATGTACAATACCAGAAAGATAACTCTTCAGGAATGAATACATTTTATGATTTGCTTAAAGAGGTAGAGGAAAATAGATATTTGGGAATTATTTATCCCTCACTTAAAGATATTGAGCTTGAATTATCAAAATTTTATAACGATAAAATCAACAAGTTAATCGAAGCTCTTGAGTATAAAAAATCAGGCTCATCAGATTGCTCTTCTTTTGAGTGAAAAAGCGGCTGAATTGTTGAAATTTTTACCAATCTTATATTATTTACGATCAAAAGGCCATGTTTGATGGGTCCCGTAACAATTCACCCCGCTAATGCTGGGTGGGAAATCAGGTTGACCGGATGAATGCGCTCTTGTTTATCTGTCGAACCGTCCGATCAATCTGTGCCAACTTCTTAATACCCTATGAAATTTGCCAGAATTAATCGTTGCCTTCGTCCCTTTTTGTTTGGGTTCGGTCTCTTGTTTCTGGCTATAATGTCTGTGTACAGTTGGCCTGATTTGCACTTGCTGCTCAAGCAGATTCGCTGGCCCTTTTTTTTGTTGGCCATGGTGGTCGCTCTCCTAGGTAATTTGATTACCAGTATTTTGATGCGCGAACTTTTTGTCAAATATGGCTTGAACATAAGTTTCAGTTTGGGCCACAAGATATATTTTTATGCTCAAATCGCCAAATATATTCCCGGAAAGGTGTGGGCTTTTTGGTATCAGGCAACGCTTTTGAACGTACCCGGTTCAACCAGCGCCATGTTGTTTGTAAATTTTGAATTAACTTTTTTGCTGGTCATCCTGACCGCAAGCCTTGCATTTGCTCTGCTGCTGATTCCTTACGGTGTGATCTGGGCACTGGTGGTGTTTGCCTGCGGTTTATTGCTAAGTGTATGGGTTCTGAAGGGTTGTCACTTATTTGCACTGGTTCATCGGGGACTCTCCTCCGTTAAGTTTTTTGCAGATAAGCTATGTACTTGCCAGAATTGCCTGCAACCCTCTAAAATTGTCACTTATTATTTTCTGTTTTCCTGTACATATTTAATTTCCAACCTTTTGGTGATTTACGCTGCCTTTGGATTTTCGCTGGCCCAGTCAATCGACTATACAGCTTATCTGACCCTGGCATGGATATGTGGTACTTTATTTTTTGTTGTACCTGGTGGCGTGGGAGTAAAGGAATTTGTTTTTATCATGCTGGCGCGCATTTTTTCTGGAGATATATCGATGGAAGCCCTGGGTGCGATTGCCATTATTTTTAGATTTTCTACTATGCTTCAGGAATTGTTAGGTGTTGGATTGGTATTTTTATTGGATTTAGCCGAATAAAGCATACAATTTATGCAGTAGGTTTTTTCAGTATAAAAACAAAAGTTGGAGAGACCCAGGTTAGTTTATTTAATAGCCAATTAGGCATGAGAGAAAGAGCTTTCCAAAACAAGCCGGTTCTGTTGTATTTTTTAGGATTTTTAAGTATATATGGTACGGCATTAATTATTTCAAAGGCGTTAAGCCATCTTATTAACGTCCAGTAATCTGTGGACCAAGCGTCAAGGATTCCTTTTGAACCGAATTTCCGCATCAACTTTACTGCAAAGTTGCGCGGTAGCCAGTGTATAAATGGCCAGAATACATGTGGTTCGATTGGAAAAAACAGATTTGGGCCTGCAAAATAACAATATCCGCCCGGTTTTAACACCCGTTTGATTTCTTGAATCAAATATTGTGGATCTGCAACATGCTCGTAAACCTGATTGCATATTACTATGTCTATTTTGTTTTCATGACAGGTCAATTTTTCGATTGGCTCATGCAAAAAACGTATATTGGCTTGTTTTTTTTGCAAAGTATCCCATATGGGCCAGGCTCCAGGGTCTGCACCTGTAATAAATTTCACGCTAGGGGCAATTGTCGCTGCAATTATGCCGTTGCCACAACCAATATCCAGCCATTCCGTTTCTTTTAATGGCCTCTGGATAAAATGCGAGACTGTCTGTAAAATGGCGTGCCCTTTATTATCTCTATTTTTAGCGTCCCATCGAGGGTCGGGTCCTCGAGAATGATTGTTCGTCATCTTTTTCCTGTTGAGAAATCTTTTTTGGCAGATAGGATGTTCATCTTACTTCTTGTTTTCACAGCAGAATTTACTGATTCGCATTAAATTGTTAGCTTTTTGCAAGAATGTTCGATGGATGTACTAACGGCTAATGATATGTTTCGGAATTCTGCTCTACTTCTTCATTTTACAATTCCCAAGTTTACATATGCGGTTTGGCCTGATGAACATTGTCAGTCCACCATCGGACCGTTTTTTGGAGCCCTTCTTCTAAGGGTGTCAGAGCCTGCCAGCCGCAGGCAGATTGTATACGGGAACTATCCAAAACGATGTGCCGCACATCAACCACACGAGTAGAACGATATTCTCTCAATACAATTTCCCCTGTTACCTTTTCCAGCAATTCGCAAAGCTGATTCAAGCTGTAGCCGAATCCTGATCCTACATTATATATATGTGTGCCAGGTTCAGTGTTTTTATTCTGCAGCATGAGCAGGCATAAATGAACAAAATCATCGATAAACAGATAATCGCGTACATTTTCTCCATCTCCCCATATTTGCAGCGGTTTGCCAATTCGCTGATGTTCCAGGATGGTCGGGATGATGCCGAAGCCAGGCCGGTATCTCTGTCCCGGTCCGTAAAAATTTGAAGGTCGTAAGATAGCTGCATAACGGGGGCTTTGATTCGTCAGGGCAGCAATAAAGGCTTCATTGGTGATTTTGCCTGCTGCATAGTACGAAAGCGGATTAAGTGGTGTGTCTTCATGCACCGAAGTGTGGCCAGGATTGCCGTACACCGCTCCGCCTGAAGAAAGATAGATCAGCTTGACCTGCGGATAACTTTGGAGGACATCCAGAAATCGTACATTGGGGACTATATTGTGCACCGCCTCAAATAGGGGTTTGCCTGCGGAGGTGCCCGGCGTCGAGTCGCTTGCAAGATGTACCACCCAGCGGCATTTGGGAAGGATTTGCTTCAGAGTCGGAATGTCGTCCAAGCTGGTTCGAAAGGCATGCACACCATCACGAAGGCCAGAGAATTGGCGCCGCGAAATTATATACACCGGAGGGGGCAAATGAGGTAATAACCGCTTTCCGGCGAAGCCGCTCCCGCCCAGGACTAATATTCCACTCGCTTTCGTCATGCTCTGCGATCCAGTAAATCCCTGTATGCGTGCAAATAACGGCGAGCACAATCGTCCCAGGTACCGATATTTTGTTTGACCCACATTCGTGCATGTCGTCCTATTGCTTCATTGCATTCAGGTTCGGATAATTGGCTAATGGCCGTCGCAAAATCCTTCTGGCTGTGACACAGCCAACCCGTTTGTTTATGATGCAGCAGGTTTTGATGCGCAGGAATAGCAGAGGCAATGATGGGCAAGGCTGATGCCATTGCTTCCAGCATCACTTGCGGCCTTCCCTCATCGTGCTGGCTTAAGGAAATCAGCCCCGCTGACTGGGGGAACCAGATATCCTGAAGCGCCTTTGGGTGTGTAGGGCCATGGTAAAATACCCAATCGGGAATGGTCAATTTTTCTTGCATGGGACCAAACAAATGCAGTTCATGTTCAGTCTGATTAAATAACGTATTGCCCCAGGAAAACAAATTTCCTATTTTGGCGGGTGTTAAGCGCAGCACAACTATCCATTTTTTTTTGGACTTTTGCCAGTCGCGGCGGAGGCTATACCATGTATCTGCAATGCCTAGCGCAATCAGACGAACTTTTGCCACATCCCCGAATTGTGCCTGCAGAGGGTTAATCATCCATTCGGCATTCGGTGCAATTATACTTGGGCGGTTGCGCAACACCCTGCGCAATATCCAACGTATTCCAGGTAATTCGAGCAATTTCAGGTCGCTGCCCAGAACTGTCACCAGAAGAGGCTCCTTTCCTTTGCCTAATGGTATAGCGCTTTGCAGCCAATTCACATGCAATACATCCGCTTGCTCGCGCTTGTGCTTGTAGAGTATTCGTAATAAATTCAGTAAATATAGCGCGGAGACAATCGCCTGCCAGCCACCTTGTCGCAGCAAGTTTGCAATGCCGCCTTTGCGCATTAAATTGGTTAGCCATTCCTGTTCCTTCGAAGTGCACAGATATTCGACATTGTGGGGCAATTTTCCGGGGGGTGCCCAAACCATTAACTGCGTGTGCTCTTGCTGTGCAAGTGCATTGACCATGTGGGAAATAAAGACACTGCGCCAATCTTCATCATCGGCAGGAAATGAAGGGCTAGTGAGTAAAATTTTGAGTGGTTCCAGTGCAGGGGCTCCTAATTTTGTGTGATGCCGGTTTTTTATCTTTACCATTATGTTACATATCACCAAGTAATCGAAATGTCTGGAATGAAGAGGGTAGATTAAGTAAGCCTTGTATTATAATCCTCTTTTAAGGATTAGTCGGTACCCGTGTGGCATAAATGTGTCTTTTATCGTTAGTGCCGATATAAATCGAGATGCTAAATTGATTGTAATGACTACTAGTGGAACTAGAGGAGTAAATAATAACATGGGATTTTTTTGTTTAAACCAATTAATAAATAGTTTGCATATTGCAATATTTGATAGCAGCCCTGCTGTTTCCAGTGGATTCCCAAGATACGCTTCTTCTATTATCTCAAGTTCGTATTTTTTTGCTAAGCAGCGAAGGCCATAGATTGACCATCGATGAAAATCGAGTGGTGTGTCATGTAGAGGGTAGAGGAAGGGCACTTGAATGATTAGTAATCCTGAAGGTTTTAAGACTCTTTTAATTTCTTTAAAACAAGAGTCAGGTGATGGCAAATGCTCAAGGACGTCTAGGAGGAGTAGAGTATCCATGCTTTCTGAAGAGAATGGTAAGTCTTGCGCATCTCCATATATATGAGGGCGAGTTTGGTACCATTGTGAAGCTGTTGTATAGTAATCCAAACCAATATATTCTGTGTTGCTGGAAAGATATTTGCTAATGTGCTTGTCTGAGCAGCCAATATCTACTACAAGCCCTCTTGCCCATTTGTTGATTAAGGTAAATTTTTGAAGGTCATGTTTATATGCTAACCACTGAGGATGAATAGGAGTATAACGAATATTAAAAAATATTTTTTTAAATTTATAATAACTTATCTTCATTTTAGATATTTATTAATGAATATAATGGTGAGAAAATGGTATTATAATAAATTAAATATACAGTAAATGTTGAAGTGCATCACGTATATACAATAGTAATTATTTTGCCCTGTCGTAATATAATTGGGAAATTTGTTCTGAAATGAGTCCCATCATAAAAATTATAAGTGAACTGCTGAACAGAAGCGCGGACATATTCGTAAACCGCCCTTGGGTGATGAATGTGAATAAATAATATCCTAGAGCAGTTAAGAACAGGAAAGCGCTGATAGGCAGAAACACTCTTAGGGGAGAAAAAAGGGTAGCGACTTTAATGATGATCAGGATAAAACGGCTGCCGTCATGCAACAGTTTGATCTTGCTTCTGCCTTTCCTGGCTTTTGTCTGAATAGGAACATACTTGATGCTTCTGCCGGTACGAAGATATGCCATGGTGATTGTTGATGGATAGGAAAAAGTGTTTGGCAGAAGATCAACGAATTTTTGTACGGTGCTTTGCCGGACTACACGAAAGCCCGAAGTAAGGTCCTGGATCTTGAATTTCGTTACATAGGAAGCAAACCAGTTGTATATGGTGTTGGCGATATCCCTATGCACCTTGGTGTCCGATGCCTTGGTGCGTGCCCCGACGACCATGTCGAATTTGTCCTTGTATTCCAGCAATCGGGCGATATCTTCCGGTTGATGCTGTCCGTC